>Ga0116144_10002748_pt1 | contig 18444 bp, 10 predicted proteins | sample AD_UKC035_MetaG_FD_89746 | JGI IMG/M metagenome (GOLD analysis project Ga0116144, IMG submission 89746) | Active sludge microbial communities of municipal wastewater-treating anaerobic digesters from USA - AD_UKC035_MetaG | ecosystem: Engineered > Bioreactor > Anaerobic > Digestate | place: USA...
ATTGCTCACCACCAGCTCGATGGTGTAATCGCCCCAGGTGGTGTAGGTATGGGTGCCGGGTGAGGCCACCAATGCGGAAGCACCATCACCAAAGTCCCATTGGTGCGTCCACGGCCCAGGGGAGCTGTTGTTCAGGACCAGTACATCGGCAGATGGGAACTGCTGTGTGCTCGGAGTGGCCTGGAATGCGGCCGAGGGCACCGGCGAAACGATGATCGTCCGGTCCGCGGTGCTCGTGCATCCGAATGCGGAGGTCGCCGTGAGCGTGATGGTCCTGACCAGATCGGCGGTGGTGTTGTTCACGTAGGTGTAGGTCGGCTCAAAGCCCACCAGGATCGTCCCATCCCCCATGTTCCATTGATAGGCGGAGGCACCGATGCTGGCATTCGTCAGGTCCACTGCGAACGGCGAACAAGCGGCGCTGTCCACTTCGAACGCAGCACTGACCTCGGGATAGACCTGGATCTGGGCGCTTGCCGTGTCGGTACATCCGTGCTGCGAGGTGGCGACCAACTGTGGATCGAAGACGATCGGATCAGTGGTCGCATTCACATAGGTATGCGAGGTATTCCCCGGTCCAGCGCTCAGGCCCGCACCGTCGCCGAAGGTCCACGACAAGGAGGTCGCACCGATGCTGAGGTCCTGGAGATCCACCGGTAACGGCTGGCATCCCGCCATTACGCCGGTCACGAACTGGGCGATCGGTTGCGGATGTACCAGGATCGAGAGGTTGGCCGTATCGCTGCATCCGAACGAGGAGGTGGCCACCATTTCCACGTCGAAGGTGGCATCGTTGAGGCCCTGGTTCAGATACGTGTGTGTGGGAGCGGATGCGGTCGAGTTCGTGGCGTCACCGAAGTTCCACGTGTAGGTGGCGGCTCCGGTGCTGACATTGCTGAACTGAACTGGAAGTGGAGCACACCCGATCGTGTCCGCCACGAAGCCGGCTTGCACCGCAGGGAAGACCTGGACCTGAGCGGTCGCCGTATTGGTACAACCATGATCGGTGGCGACAGTTAGGCCGATCGGATAGGTCGTTGCACCAGGTCCCGCATAGTTGAACCACGTATGCGTGTGCATGGCTGCCGTCGTATCCGAAGTGGCACCATCGCCATAGGTCCAGGTAACGTTGGAACCTCCGGTGGACGTGCTGGTGAGCGTGGCCGTGAGCGGATGGCATCCCGTCGTTGGTGCGACCGTGAACTGCGCCACGGGCAGGGGGAAGACGGTCACTTCGTCATGGGTGGTATCCGCACATCCGAAGGCGTTCGATCCGATCAAGGTGATCGGATAGACCACATCCGCCGTGGTGTTGTTGAAGTAGATGTGCGTGGGCGATGGACCGCTCCCTGTCGAGCCGTCACCGAAGTCCCATTGGTAGGAAACGGCGCCGACAACGGCGGGGAAGGTGACCGCGTGCGGGCTGCACCCGCTGTCCGGCTGTGCCACGAAGTTGAAGTCCGGAGTTGGATAGGCCGTGATCTGCTGGACGAGCGTATCCGCGCATCCGGCATCGGAGGTGGCGATCAAGCGCACCTGGAAGTTCTGCAGGAAGAGGGTCGTGTTGACGAACACATGCGATGGGTTCGCCGCAGTGCTGGTCGCTCCGTCACCGAAGTCCCACGCATAGGAGTCGGCTCCCACGCTGGTGTTCGTGAAGTCGACCGCGAGCGGCGCGCAACCGGGCATGGCGTTGTGGCTGAAGAAGGCCTGGACCCCGGGCGCCACCGTGATCGGCACGGAGACGGAATCCGCACATCCGAACGCGGAGGTCATCACCAGCTGCGCGGTGTAGATGGTGTCCTGAGCGCCCAGATTCAAATAGGTGTGCGTGGGGCTGTGGTCGTTGGAGGCGCCACCATCACCGAAGGTCCAGATCGCGTTCACGCCACCAGTGCTGGTGTTGTTGAAGTTCACCGTGTGCGGCGAGCAGCCCAGATCGTCGTCGGGCAGGAAGGATGCCTGTGGACGGGCCTCCACGACGACCGGCAGGGTACCGGTGCCGCTGCAATAGGGTGTCGTGGTCGTGAGCGTGACGAGGTAGCTCCCCGGTGCAGCGTACAGGTGCGTCGGCGCCTGAACATCCGCGGTGGCCCCATCGCCGAAGTCCCAGGCCCAGCCCACGATGGTGTTACCAGGCTCGGTCACCGTGAGGTCCGCGAACTCCGCATCGGAACCTTCGCACACGTTCTGCGCCCCGATCTGGACCTGTGGTGGTTCATACACGTTCACCACCTGCGTGGCGATGTCCTGGCAACCCTGACCGTTCAACACCCGAAGGGTGATGGTATAGCTGCCGGGCACGGTGTAATCATGCGGCGGCGGATCAGGATCGGTGCTCGTGGTGCCATCACCGAAGTCCCATTGATGGGTAATGGCGTTCACGCTCGTATTCGTGAAGGCGACGGTGAGCTGGTCGCAAGCCGCGTCATTGTCCACCGTGAAGCCTGCGGTGGGACTTGGAAGCACATCGACCACCACCGATGCGGTATCGGCACAACCGGCCGTGGCTCCCTGGATGCTCGCTGTATAGCTGACCGTATAGCTTCCCGCCGTATTGAAGGTGAAGGCCTGGTCGCCGGCACCGGTCCACTGGAATCCGTTCCCGGTCCCGAAGTTCCACTGGAAGTAGTTCGCACCTCCGGTCGTGGTCTCATCGAAGTTCACCGTCTCTCCGGCACAAACGGGGTTCGGCGTGGCGGTGAGGCTGACCGATGGCGGTGGAACGATGTTGATGGTCACATAGGCCGTATCGATGCCGCAATAGTTACTGTCCAGGAGCATCACCTGGTAGGAGCCGATACCCGGGTACTGGATGGTACGGGGGAAGGTGGGCGGCCAGGGTGTCCAGTCGATGATGCTGTCCTGTCCGGCACCCCAATAGTCGCCGAAGTTCCAGTACTCGTAGCGCTGATAGATGTTGCCCTGGTTAAGGCAGTTGCGGTTCGTCGTGTTGGCGAAGGTCACCGTGCGGTCCGGCCAGCACAACAGGGTGGCGCTCGGTGCGATGGTCGCATCATCGATGTCCCAGATACGGATCGGATTGAAGGTCGCGAAGCTCGCCCCCCCTTGCAGGTCGTTGCAGGTGTTCTCTGCCGTCAACCGGACCGTGGTCTCACAATCCACCGTACCCTGCTGGTAGGTGTGTGAGATCGTCTGGCCCCAGTTGGTGTGGTCGAAGGTGAGCAAGGGTGAGCCATCGCCGAAGTCCCAGGTGAAGACCGTGTTCGGGGAGACGTTGGTACTGCTGTTGGTGAACTCCACCGCCTCGGGTGCGCACACCTGTGTGAGGCCTCCGACAGGGATCTGGATCGAGGCGCTCGTGCTCTCCTCCATCACGAGCGTACCGATGACCGTACAGCCCGAGGACAGTTCCGTGAAGACGACCGTGTACTCGGCCACGGCCGACGCATACACATGGCTCACAGTCTGCGGGGCCACGAGCGAGGCGCCGTTATGCAGCGGACTACCATCTCCCCAATCGATGGTGAAGGCACCCACCGCTTGCGGGGAGGCGATCAGCAAGGCGAAGTTGGTCCCCGAGCAACTGAACCATTCCGGAGCGGCCGATGGGTTGCCGTAATAGTCATAAAGCTGCGGGCATTGTGCCTGCACGGACCGCACCCACAAGGTGGCCATGGCAAGGAACAGGAAGCTCCCGGATCGCACGCGTAGGCGGTTCGACACATGCCGTGTACGCAGACCGGATCGAATTGGATACAGCGCAGGGTGTTCGCAACCGGGAACCCCCGGGCTCGCTCGCACGTAAGAAGGTCGCGACGGACCACCACATCACCCGTCAGTTCGCCGAATGGAGCATTTCGACCTTTGTGTCATTGGCGGCGGCCCCGCCGGCTATGCGGCCGCCATGCGCGCCATCGACCTGGGTAGGCGCACCTTGCTCATCGAACGCGACCGCATCGGAGGCACCGGCATCTACAACGGCGCCCTGGCATCGAAGACCTTGTGGGAGGTGGCCCACCGGGTGTCCAGTACGAACGCGCTCATGCACACCCGTGGCCGTGAGCCCTTCAGGCTTTCCTGGGAGGAGGTCGGCAAGGCGGTGAACGAGGCGATCTTCGAACGGAAGTACCTCTATGCCTGCCATATGCAGATGCTCGCCAACAACAAGGCGGGCACCATGCTGTTCAAGCACGAACGGGGCACCGGACGATTCCTATCCAAGGATGTGGTGCACATCGAACGCCCCGGCTTCACCACCCGGATCCGGGCCGATCATTTCATCATCGCCACGGGCAGCAGGCCGCGTACCGTCCCCGACATCCCCGTGGACGAGCAGCACATCTTCACCAGTGATGGCATCTTCGCCATCGACGAGCTGCCCAGGAGCATCGTCATCATCGGGGCCGGAGTGATCGGTTGTGAGTTCGCCACCATCTTCTCGAACCTGGGCGATACACGGGTGCACCTGATCGATCGCGCGGATCGCATCCTTCCCTTCGAAGACCCCGATGTCTCGGAGCTCGTGGCCCGCAACCTGGAACGGAACGGCGTCATCATCCATCGCTCGGCGAAGCTTGAGCACATCGCGGTGGAGGATGGAGCCGTGCGTTACGACCTGTCCTACACCGATGGACGCGTGGAGACCGTGCGGGTGGAAAAGGCGCTGCTCTCCGTGGGCCGCACCCCGAACATCGAGGGCCTCGGCCTTGAGCACACCGGCATCCTACGCGATGCCACCACCGGTCTGATCCAGGTGAGCGATACCCGTACGTCCGTGCCGAACATCCACGTGGTGGGTGACGCCACCGCGACCAACATGCTGGTGAACCTCGGCGAAATGGAGGGCCGGCATGCCGTGGAACGCATCTGGCAGGGCAAGACCGAGGAGTTGAGCTACGACAATGTGAGCACCATCATGTTCCTCGATCCGGAGGTGGCCGGCGTGGGGCTCAACGAACAGGAATGCCGGAAACGGGGTCTCTCCTACCGCATGGCCCGCATCGATTACTCATGCATCGCGCGCGCCATCGCCATGCGCCGTACCAAGGGCTTCTTCAAGGTTCTCGTGTCCAATGATGCTGAGATGCGTGTGCTCGGCATGCGCGCCGTGGGAGAACATGCCTCCAGTGCCATTGAAGCCGTGGCCTTGATGATGCGGCTCGGTACCCCGATCCGAGAACTGGCCGAACTCGTGCATCCGCACCCGAGCATCACCGAAGGGGTGCAGGAGTGCGCACGCATGCTTCTTGGTCGAAGCATCTTCAAGCCAGGTGTGTTCGAGGACCGGATGCAGTGTTATACCTGGACACCCGCCGTGCAGACCGCCGTGGCCGCCGCCTGATCAAGGCTCTCCCGGATCCGAGAAGGCCGGATCGTTCACGAAATCCACGTCCGTCAGGCTGTTCAGGAAGGCAAGGAGCTGCTGCTTCTTCTCCGGTGTCAGCTGGAGCCCGCCTTGCGTATACTTCATGAAGACATCCACCGTCGGTGATTCATGACCGCCGGAATTGTAATGTTCGATCACCTCCTCCAAGGTCTGGAAACGACCATCGTGCATGTACGGACCGGTCAAAGCCACATTGCGCAAGGTGGGTGTCTTGAAGCGTCCCATGTCCTCCGGAAGACCCGAGATCGCCCCGGCCCCGAGATCCGTGAACTGACTGTCCAGACCGTTGTTGTGCAACAAGCCGTCGGTCATGCGTCCACCAGCATGGGGGTGACAATGGAAACAATCCGCACCCCATTGACCACCCAGGCCGAGCGCCGGGTTCCCGCCCTCCATCTGTGTCAACTGCACACCCAATTGAGCGTCCACTGGTAAAAAGGCCTCTCCCCGTTGGAACTTGTCGAAGGGTGAGTTCCCACTGATCATGGTCCGCATGAACTGGGCGAGTGCCTTGCTCACGAGGGTCGAGTCGATGACGGACGTACCGAAGGCCGCACGAAAAAGCTCCGGGTAGCTCGGATGCGCCTGCAACTCGGCCACCACGTTCGGCCAGGAGTCATGCATCTCGATGGGGTTCCGCACGGGATCGAAGACCTGGTCCTCCAGGGTCAACGCACGTCCATCCCAGAAATAGCGGGTATCCCAGGCCAGATTGACCAAGGCCATCGCATTGCGCGTGCCACTGATGCCGTCAATGCCGGTACTGAACTGATTGCCATCGTCGGTGAAGGCCACTGATTGCGAATGGCAGGTGGCGCAAGACATCGTATTGTCGCCGGAGAGCAGTTCCTCGTAGAATAGGTAGCGACCAAGGGCGATCCCTTCCACCGTGAACGGATTGTCCGCTGGAATGGGCATGGGCGGGAAGTTCGCAGGAACGGCCACTTCCGTTGGAGTCCCCGAGGAGGAGCCCCCGCCGGGACCAGATGGACCGACCGGTTCCGGTTCATCATCATCCCGCCTGCACCCCACCGCGAGGGAAAGCAGCGAAAGCAGAAGCAAGGGCACGGTCCGGATCCTCATGGTACCTGATCGATGGATCGTTCGTCGGTGAGCGCATGCAGGAAGGCCAATAGATCGGCGCGCTCCTGCTCGTTCAGTGCAAAGGTCGTCAATAATGGGCTCCTGTTCGGATGGGCCTGACCACCGGAAGCGAAGTGGTCGATCACTTCATCCAGTGTGGCCATGGCGCCATCATGCATATACGGTCCCGTGAGGGCGATGTTGCGCAAGGTGGGCACCTTGAACTTACCCTCATCCGCCAGGTCCAGTGTGATCCGCGCCCGGCCGGGATCCGCATACGCCAGGTATTGACCGATGTTCTGGTAGCTGTGATCGCTCAGGTCGAAACCGTTGTGGCAGGCCATGCAGTTCAAGGCATCGCTTCGGAACAGGTCCCAGCCGCGTCGCTCGCTCTCCGTCAACGCCTGCGCCTGACCCTGATAGAGGTATCGATCGAAGCGCGACCAACCACTGATCAAGGTGCGTTCGTAGGCCGCGATGGCCCGTGTGATCACGAACGGGTCCAGGTCCCGACCATAGGCGAGCTGGCTCAGACGCTGGTACTCCTCATCCACGGAAAGGCTCTCAGCGGCCGCTTGCAGGGAGTGGTCCATCTCCAGGTCGTCCTGCACCGGCGCGATGACCTGAGCCTCCAGGGTGGGGATGCCCCCATCGCGGAAAATACCCGGATGATAGGCCACGTTCGCGAGTGTCGGAGCATTCCTCATCCCCGGCGACCCATTCACTCCAAGGCTCAATGCAAGTGTGTCGCTGAAGGCGCGATCGGTATGATGGCAGCTGGCACAGGACATCGATCCGTCCCGCGACAGGCGCGTATCGAAGAAGAGGGCCTTCCCCAGTGATACCGATGCCTTCGTCAATGGATTCGCATCCGGCACCGGTAGCGGGGGTGCACCGACGGGAAGCTCCAACAGGAAGGGCCCATCGACATCATCCACCTGCAGCCCGGGATCCTTGCGACAGGCGGCAAGACCGGAAAGAAGGATCAGGAGGATGAGGCCGTTCCTCACTGTGCACTGAACGCGTTGATCACGTTGTTGGTCAACTTCAAGGCGACCACATGCGCCGGATCATTACCGTGCGTCTGGTTCTCCGTCGCCAGGTCCAACACCTCCCCATCCGAATGGAAGAACCGATCCACCGCCAGTTCGAGCACCACGGTGGACGTTGATGTGCCGTTCACCACCAACGGGGTCGCCAGCGGCAGGTCGAACTCGCGGTAACACACGTTCACCCCGGTGTGCATGGAAAAAGGCTGTTGCACCGGACCAGTGCCGGCGCCATCCAGGTCATAGCGTCCATCGAACATCACGAATCGATAGGCCGTTGCCCAGGTCCAATAAGTGCCCAACGCAAGGCTCAGCGGATGGCCCGGAGGATAGACGATGGGGTCTGCATCGTTCAAGGCTTGCGGCACCCCGAGTCCCATCCGCAGGCTGGTCCATGTGCCCGTCGGAACGTTGTTCCAGACCACGGTGTCTCCGTCGTGCTGGAGATCGAAATAGGACACATCCTTCGCCGCGGCGAAGAAGCCATCATCAACGAACCGCACATCACCCAGGTAGAACTTCAGCGCTTCCACCTTCACGCGATAGTCGCTCACGTTGTGATAGACCTCGTTCATGTGGAACGGCATGCCATCCCAGGTGGGGCGGATCACGACCCGGAGCGTCCCGATCAGTTCCGGTTCCGGAGGAACGGGCTGGCCTTGCTTGCAGGTGACAAGCGTCAACGGCAGGACAAGAACAACGAAGAGCTGGTGGAGAATGGATCGCTGGCGCATCGGGTCGATGGTCGGTTCGTTATCCCACAAAAATACGCCGTATTGGAGCGGGTGTCGGTGATGGAGGTTCCACTCCCTCCGCCGGGATGGAGATCCTAACTTGCCCAACGATGTTCCAGGTCCTTCGCAGTTCGGCCGGTGCGGGCAAGACACATGCCCTGGTGAAGCATTACCTGACCCATTGCCTGGGTACCAGTGATCATGGCGCCTACCGCCATATTCTCGCGCTCACCTTCACGAACAAGGCGGCGACCGAGATGAAGGAACGCGTGATCAGCTATCTGGAGGGCCTCGCAGGTGGAGGCCCCTTCCATGGCCCGCTTGCCGATGTGGCGGAGCACCTGCGGACCGTGGCCGGCATCGATGCTGACGAGCTTACGCACCGGGCGGCGGTGGTGCTCGGGAACATGCTGCACAACTGGAGCGCGGTCTCCATCAGTACCATCGACGCCTTCACCCGGCGCGTGGTGAAGCCTTTTGCCAGGGACCTTCGATTGGACCACGACCTGCGGATGAGCACCGAGCAGGAATACTACCGCACCGAAGCGGTGAATGCCCTGATCGACCGGGCAGGGCATGACGCAGGCACCACGAGGATGCTGACCCTCACCTGCCTCGAGCTCCTCCAGGAGGAACGACCCTGGGAACCCACGCGCCCCCTGCTGGACCTTAGTCGCGAACTGCTCAATGAACGGTCACTGCGTCCGTTGCAGGCCCTCCGCGACCGCTCCTTCGAAGACATCGCCGGATTGCTCGAACGGCTGGGCGTGAGCGCTGCGAGGTTCCGACGGGAAGTGCAACGGATCGGGCAGGAGGCGGTCGGTCTATTCACAAGCACCGGCGTGGAAAAAGAGGAGATCGCCTACGGTGGCTCCGCGCTCAACTACTTCCAGAGCCTGGCCGGCTTCAAGGACCATTGGAACGCCCCGGGGGCTCAGACCATCAAGCCCATCGAGTCCGGGAAACTCCATTCGGGCAAGGCTTCCACCGGCAGCATCGCAGCGCTCGCGGGCATTGCGGGAGCGATCGACCGCCTCTTCCGGGACGCCGAGGAACTGCGTGAGGCGCGGTATGCCGATCACGTGATCCAACGCGCCGTGGCCCGGGAACTCCTACCCGCTTATGCCCTGCATGGGATCGATATGGCCATGGAGGAGTTGAAGCGAGTGGATGGTGTGACCTTCTTCAGCGACCTGACCCGGCGTGTGGCCGAAGTGGTGAAGGACGAGCCCGTTCCGTACATCTATGAGCGCCTCGGCGAGCGCTACCGGCACTTCCTCATCGATGAGTTCCAGGACACCTCGCTCCTGCAATGGAACGCCCTTCTCCCCCTGCTCGACAACGCACTCGCCACGGACGGGAGCGTCCTGCTCGTGGGCGATGCGAAACAGGCCATCTACCGTTGGCGCAACGGCGAGGTCCGGCTCTTCCTCGAATTACCCGGCTTGTACGGCGGCGACCCGAAGGATGCCACCGCCGCCCAACAGGAGGCGACCTTGCGACGTACCTGGCGGCCCGCGGAGCCACTAGCCTTGAACCGGCGCTCGGCCCAGGGTATCATCGCCTTCAACAATGCCCTTTTCGAGTCCCTCGCGGAAGCGCTCACCCCGGCGTTGCGCCGTGTCTACGACGAACAGGCGCAGCGGAGCTGGCGCCCCGAAGCCGGGACCGTGCGCCTACGCACAGCCGAGAAAAGGAGCGGCGATGAACTGACCGAAGTCATCCTCGAGCAAGTGCTTGAAAGCATGCGGCTTGCGATCGAGAGCGGCCACCGACCCGGTGACGTTGCCGTGCTTGTGCGTTCCAAACGACTTGGACGCATGGTGGCCGAGCATTTACAGACCCATGGCTTCGCGGTGGTCTCTCCTGATGGTCTGCAACTGACCGCTGACCCCGCCGTGCAACTGCTGATCGAATGCCTCCGCTTCACGCTGCAGGGCGATGCTGTTTCCGCCGCGCGCGCCCTCCAGTGGCAGGCCATCGTTGCCGCAGCATCGAGCGGAGCGGAAGATCCCTCCTGGTGCATCATTCCACAAGGAGATGGCCGCATCGATGCCGTGGCCACCTTGCGTGAACACCTTCGCACACATGGCGACCCGGCCATGCACTCCACCCTGGCCGCCCTGTTGGAGACGCTCGCGCGCAGTTTCGGTCTTACCCCCATCACGGATGCCGCGCTCCTTACCCTGTTGGATGAGGCTCACGCCTGGAGCATTGAACACGCACAGGACATTGGTGGCTTCCTGGAGCATTGGGACCGCGGTGGCGGCGATCGCAGCACCGCCATGGGCGAAGGCACGGATGCGGTGCAGGTGATGACCATCCACAAGGCCAAGGGCCTTCAATTCCCGGTCGTGATCGTGCCTGACGCACGCATGACCTCCAACCGGTCGCATGGGGAGCTCTTCTGGGTGACACCAGGTGAGGCCGTCCCGGAGCTATCCGAGGCATTGGTCAAGGAAAGCAAGGCGCTCCGCGATATCGGTCTGCCGGAGCTGGAGGAAGAGCAGGCATTGCGCGAGCTCGACGCCCTCAATCTGCTCTACGTCGCGTTCACGCGAGCGGAGCAGCAATTGCACATCCTGGTCCCACCAGGTACCGACCCCGTGACCAAGGCCCTCATCGCATTCGCCGAGGAAAACGGACACCTGTTCAACGGTGTTGTCCAGGCGGCGCCTGAAAGGCAGCGGGAGATCCCTGTTCCAACCGTGGTCCTTCGGGATGTGACCACACACGGGCAGGGTGCTCCATGGCGGATCCGAACGAATGGGGAAGAGGCGGGGACGACCAGTGAGGAGCGACGGTATGGCACCGCCGTGCATGACCTGCTGGCCGGAATCCGCGTGGTCGAGGATGTCCCGCGTGCAGTGGTCACAATGGTCGAACGTGGTGGTCTGGACCCATCCCAAGCGGACGCCCTGACCGTGCAATTGATGTCCGCGCTCTCCAGCCCGCCCCTGGACCGCTGGTTCCGTGCAACGACCGGGGTGCGTGCCGAGGCCACGATCATCATGGCCGATGGCAGCAGCCTGCGTCCCGACCGGATAGCGGAGGATGCTGATGGCATGCACGTCCTGGAGATCAAGACCGGCAAGCCTTCCGATGCTCACCGGACGCAACTGCGCGGCTACCTCGACACCCTGCGCGCCATGGGCCACGTACAGGTGGACGGCCTGCTCTGGTACCTGGCCTCGGGCACCACCGAACCCGTTGAACCATGACACTGCATTGGACCGCCAGTACCCTTGACGAACTTGCCCCAAGATCGATCCACGCCATCTTCAAGTTGCGTGTGGATGTATTCGTGGTGGAACAGGAGTGCGCGTACCCGGAGGTGGATGATGCGGACCTCATTGCCTTGCATCTCCTCGGTCACGTTGCGGATGGCCGACTGGTGGCCTACGCACGCATCCTTCCTGCAGGCCCGGACGGTATGCCCCATATCGGAAGGGTCGTCGTGCACCCCGCGTTCCGTGACCGGCGCCTTGGCCACACGCTCATGGAGCAGGCTCTTGAAGTGCTCCGATCACGCACCGATAGTACACGAGCCGCCTTGGCCGCTCAGGAACATCTCCAGGGCTTCTACAGCCGGCATGGATTCGTCGCCACGAGCGCCGTCTATGACCTCGACGGTATCCCCCACGTTGACATGGAGCGAGGAACCCCTTCTAACGCAGAAGGGTGAAGTGACCGATATATTCCTTGCTCATCGGCCCGTACTCCGACAGCCTCACCTTGAAACCATAGGTACCCTGAGGCAGGCCATCTCCGCTCCAGCCCTGCTCGGGATCAGTGGTATGGAAACGCTCCACACCCCAGCGGTCCACAATGACCAGGTCATACCTGCGGGCTCCCCGAACGACGGGTAGGAAGATGTCATTCACGCCATCACCATCAGGGGTGAACGCCGAGGGAGCATAGAAGAGATGATCCGACACGTGCACAGTGTGCGTGATGCTGGCCTCGCAATCCGTCCCGCTCATCACCGTCTGCGTGATATCATACCAACCGGCATCCTCGAACTCGTAAGGGAAGGAAGGCTCCGTCAACAGGTTCCCATCGATCTCATACGACCATGCGACTGCTCCCTGGGCATGATCCGTGACCTGCACGAGCGGGTCGAGGAGCGAAACCTCGTTCGGGTATACCGTGAATTCGGCAATGGGCTTCGGGAAGACCTGGACCTGATCCGGCAACACGATGGTTCGCGTGTCCACGCAACCGGAAGTGGTGTTCGCGGTAATGCCCACATCGTAACTTCCTGCTTCGGTGTACGAATGGGTCAACTCCGTGCCCGAAGCCGATGCGCCATCGCCAAGGGACCATGTGCAGATCACCGGCGTCCATGCCTCCGCCTGCGCCAGGAAACCGAACGGGCTGTCCACACAACCCGCGGTATCGGTCACCACTTCCAGGGTGATCCGGGGGTATGCCGTGGCACTGTCCAGGAAGCTCGCCTCACAGCCGAACTCCTGCACCGTAAGGCGGACCGGAAAAGTGCCGGGGTCACCAAAGACCGTCGCCGCCTGTATCCCGGATCCGGTCTCGGCCTCATCGTCCGCACCGAAACTCCACGTGGCCTCGACCAGGGGTGTGAACCGCCCTTCCGCCTGGAACTGGATCTGTGCATCCACACAGGCGATCGGTGGTCGGACAAAGCTGGGGTCGAGCGGATAGTGGATCGAGAACTGGGAAGTGCTCGTATCCGCACAGGGCCATCCGGGGTTGGCGATCAGGGTGACCGTGTAGGTTCCGGTATCCGCATAGGTCCATTCCGGGTCCATCAGGTCCGATGTGTCCGCAACGGTCCCGGTCACCCCGAAATCCCAGTGCCAGCTATCACCATTGATGCTCTGGTTGGTGAAGGGCATGGTCAAGCCGCTGCATCGGTCCTCCAAGGTCTGGTCCGCGATCACAGAGGCGATGAACGCATCACAGGCCACCACGTCGAAGCGCACATCGCGGATCGAAGCGCTCAACAGTTCACCGTTGCGGTACTCGCGCACGCGCACCCCGACCGCATAGGTTCCCAGGAGTGTGGGATGGACCATGAGCTCACCGGTGATCGGATCGATGGCAAGGCCTGGATCCGCATCCATCGGATCACTGCTGTCATAGCCTGCCGCCCATACGATGGGGGCATAGGGAGGAGGACCAGCGACAGGAGCCGGGTCGTTCGCGGATCCGCCCGCGTAGGGCGCGAACAGGTCGTACACCAGGACATCACCATCCGGATCAGTGGCCGAATGATCGAAGACCATGTCCTGTCCGAAGCACATCGCCACAGGTGGGTATCCATTGAACCGTGGGCTGCTGTTGCTGCCCATGGACGCAGCCGGTATCTGCACGGTGCATGTGAGGCCCTGAAGCACCCCCGTGGGCAGATTGGTCGTGGACGGCGTGCGGCAGCAACGTTGATAGCTGACCACGTAGCCGGTGGCATTCGGAGGAAGATCGATCACAGCGACATACTCCGCCCAGGTGGCACAGATGGTCGGCGGTGCCTGCAGACAGGGGCTGTTCAACTCGACCACGACATCATTCTCCAACGTGAAGGATGGTGAGGTGGTGAACTGGAAGGCACCCTCTCCATCATACACCGCCATCGTCGCCTGAGCGTCGAAGCCGGTACCGTTCACATTGTTGGCACTGCAATCCCGGAACATGCGCAGGGTGATCCGGTATTGGTTCCCGGCCAACTTGTCGTAGAACATCTCCCCCCCAAGCACATGCGTCGCAACACAGACGACGCTGAACGATACGTAGAGCACAAAGAGGATGACGCGGATCATCTGGTGGGTAAGACCAAATTACTTCACTTCCGGTTGTCCGGAGCCCTACTCTCACGAACGGCGACCCCGGAGCCATGAGCGGACACTCAGCCAGGCTTCCGTACAAGGTCTACGGTGCGCTCCCACTCCTGTACTTCCAACGCTTCGAAGGGACCGGCCAGATCGATCATCTCCCGGACCCTTAGCTGCTCCGGATAAGCCTTCGCCTCCACATGATGGAAAAGCCACCGTGCACCGATCCGCTGCAATTCCTCGAACCGTGTCGGGTCGATGATCCGGTAGTAATGGCTCCCACCGACCAAGCGCCGGTACACGGGGTATCGTTCCGTTCCCATCCAGACCTTCAGGTTAACTTCCGGCGCTCTGATGCGCCCTTTCCTCGATCGGCTGTCCGAACTCCTGCTGCAACGCCATCCGGATGACCTTGGCTCGGTCGCGGTGGTGCTGCCCGGCAAGCGTGCGGGCCTTCACCTGCGAAGGTACCTCGCGAAGAAGAAGGGTGGACCGCTATGGAGTCCGGAGATCATGGACATGGGCGTGTTCCTGCAACGGCTCGCCGCTGTGGAACAGGGTGACACCATGGAACTGCTGTTCAAGCTGTACGACACGTACCGGGGAATACGTGGGCTTGACGCGGATCCGCTGGATACCTTCCTGGAATGGGCGCCCACCACCCTGCGTGACATGAGCGAAGTGGATGCCCATCTGATCGATCACGCCCACTTCTACAAGGACCTGCGCGACTACCATGAGCTCGAGGAGTGGAGCTTCCGACTTGGTGAACTAAGCCCCCTGCAGCAGCGGACCGCACAGGAATGGCGGGCCACAGGTGAGCTGCACCGCACCTTCAACGAGCGCATGGCCAAGGACCGGATCGGCACCTCCGGCTACGTTGCCCGTGTGGCAGCCGAACAGGCCCTTCAGAACCTTGAACTTCCATGGAGGCACGTCTGGTTCGCCGGATTGAACGCCCTTGACCCTGCCACGACACGGATCATTGCACGGCTCCAGGAGCAAGGCATGGCGAGCGTGGCCTGGGACGCGGACCCGTTCTACCTCGATGACCCGATCCAGGAGTCGGGCCGATTCCTGAGGCGGTCCATCAAGGAGCTGGGCATGGGAGAACTGCCCCCACAGGCCGGTATCCTGGAGGAGGAGCGGCGTATTCGGAAGGTGGTGACGGCGAACGCATTGGCCCAAACGGTCCATGTGGCCCAACGCCTCCATGAAATGTCCCCCGTGGAACGAGAGGGTGTCGCGATCGTGCTCGGCCAGGAACATCTGCTCCTGCCCCTTCTGCACCGACTCCCGGCGGACATCGGACCCGTGAACGTGACCATGGGCATACCACTGTCCACGCTTCCGGTGCAAGGACTGGTGGACCACTTCCTGGACCTGCAGGAACGGACCACGGACCACGGGATCGCGGTCGATGGTCTGCTTGCGCTCTTCACACACCCGTACCTCAAGGATGGGACGGCCACTCAATGCATCATCGATGGATTGAACAACGCGCCTCATGCGACGATCAGCCGATCGGAATTGGAGGATCTGATCGATCGAGCCGGACCTACGCATGGTGGAAGCATCCGTCGGGTGATCGAAACGATCGGTGATCCTACGCGGATCGATGAAGGGCTCTCTGCGCTGTTCGACCGGGCGGACACACCCCCTTCCACCGAACCGTTCGTCCGCGAACAGATCACCCAGATGAGGCTCCTCCAACTGCGCCTTGGAAGGCTGCTGGCCCGTTCCAACATGGGCTCCTTGCCGCCCCATTCCTATCGCATCATACGGGAAAGGCTGATGCGCGAGGAACGCATCTCCTTCCTGGGCGAACCGCTGAAAGGACTTCAGGTGATGGGGATGCTTGAAACCCGGACCGTGGACCATGATCACCTGATCATCCTGGGCATGAACGAAGGCGATCTACCTCGAACGGACATCACCTCGTCCTGGATCCCTTTTGACCTACGACGACACCATGGCCTGCCACTGCCGGCCGATGCAGAGGCGGTAACGGCATACAATTTCCAGCGGGCCATGCATCTGGCCTCCGACGTGGAATGGACGTTCTCCATCGGCGACGGATCGGGATCCAATGAGCCTTCACGCTTCATCTCCCAGTGGGAGCATGAGGTGATCGGCCGTTCACGCACGATGATCGAACAGGTCAACACGACCGCAAGCACCATCGTCCGGAAGATCCGCCCGATCGCCGTGCCGAAGACCGAGGATATCCAGCGACACCTGCGCACCCTTTGTGAAGGGGGGCTATCGCCATCGGCCCTTGGCACCTGGCTGAGGTGCCCGCTGGACTTCTATTTCCGGTACATCGCCCGTGTGAAGGACCAGGACCCGGCAGATGGAAGACTTGGCAGCGACATTCTGGGGAACGCGGTGCACAACGCTCTTCAACAGCTGTTGTCGCCCTACCTCGGGCAGGAGCTCCTGCCAACGCATCTTGCAGAAGCACGAGAAGGGGTCCACGCGGTACTTCGTAACGAGCTCGCGAAGGAACTTCCTGGGGCCGCGCTTGACCACGGGCATTACCGTCTTCGACGGGAAATGGCTGCCAAGGCGATCTGCGACCACCTGCTGGCGGAGGAGGAGCGGTGCGCGAAGGGCAGCACACGGATCCTCGCCATCGAGGCCACGCTACAGGCCGAACTGACCCCAGGCATCCGGCTAAAAGGCCGTTTGGACCGCATCGATCTGCGCGATGGGCGGTTGACGATACTCGATGTGAAGACCGGATCCGTGAACGAACGGGACCTCCAACTCGGGGAGATCGCACGCGAGCAGATCACACCGGAACGGACCTACGCGCTCCAACTGCTCGTGTATCTATTCACCTATTTGATGCAACATCCGGGTGTTGATCAGGCCAGCGCTGCCATCATCCCCCTGCAAAGGCCCTCCCAGATGACCGGTGGTTCGCTCCGGATCGCCGGGGCGGAGGTGATCCATCGCTCGCAACTTCCTGCGATCAAAGCATTGCTATCGACGTTGGTGGATGAGATGTGCGACCCGAACGTCCCCTTCACCCACCGTGAAGCGAGCCGGTATTGCAAGGTGTGCGTATCGTGATCCGGACCTACCAGCTAGGTGGCGCCATCAACGGCGAAGGCCTTGCAGCGTGGTAAAAAGAAAGGAGGCCGAAGCCTCCTTTCAACAGGATTCAATGTCCGATCAACGGTAGATCACCTTGTGCGAGGTGGTGTTCCCATTGCGCTTCAACTTCACGTAGTAGGCACCAGCACCCATGGTGCTCAGGTCCATCTCACGCTTGAAACTTCCTTCCAGGTCCCGAACGGTCTCGTTGTACACGCTCTGGCCGATGCTGTTGATCACCTCCACGGTCACATCCCCTTTCTCGGTGTTGGTGAAGCTGAGGGTGAATCGCCCGTTGTTCGGGTTGGGCTGGATCAGGACGTGACCATCCTCCGATGCCGGGGCGAGCCCCTTGTAGATCACACCGGTGCGATCCGCACCACCCAGGGAGACGTAATAATTGGCGTTGTTCTGGCGATCGGCCGTGTAGGCGTCGTTCACGAGTTCGAATTCGCCCTGGCCGGTGACAGGGATCCGCAGGATGGTGTATTCCTGACCCGCCTGCCAGTTGACCCCGGAGCTGCTCATGGCACGCATACCGAAGCCTGCATAGACCGCGTAGCGGGAACCACCGTGCTCCCGTACGTTGCCAGAACGATCAACACCCATGTAGCTGGTGACGTCCTCGTCCTGGATGGCGGCACCCAGGCTCGCACCTGAGTTCGAATCCCAGCGGATGGTGAACACCAAGGAGGAGAAGATGCCGTTGAAGTCGGACTCCGGGCGGACCTTGACCTCCAGCATCCCATTGTTCTGGTAAAGGCCGATGTCGACGTTCTGTTGGGCGGTGGTCAAGCCGGTGACGGCGAGAAGCAGTGTGGAAAGGGCGGTCGTGCGGATCGATCGGATCATGGTACGAGGATTAAACCGTGTGCCCAGGGCACTTGTGTGGGTCGCTGGACAACTTTCGGAGGCCGCAAGTTAATCCGATGGCCTACTGGACGCAAGCACTTCGTCAGGATCCTGCTGACAGGGCACCGCTTGCCCCGATCACCCGACGAACCCTTGAAACCGAACAGGGGCCCCTCATCGGGACCCCTGCGCGGTAAACCTGCAAGGAATATGGAACCAGAATAGGTCAGGAAGACCGACCCTTCTGAGTAGAAGACGGGGGCCCTTTGACAGGGTTGCCAGCCCGACGAAAAAAATCAGCGGGTGAACTTGTAGCCCACCCCTCTTATCGAATGGAAGTACCTGGGTTCCCGGGGGTCAGGCTCGAAATACTTCCGAAAACCAACAATGAAATTATCCACCGTACGGGTGGTCGGGAACACATTATACCCCCAGACCTTCTGTAGGATCTCCTCGCGCGAGACCACCTC
>Ga0116144_10002749_pt1 | contig 18437 bp, 16 predicted proteins | sample AD_UKC035_MetaG_FD_89746 | JGI IMG/M metagenome (GOLD analysis project Ga0116144, IMG submission 89746) | Active sludge microbial communities of municipal wastewater-treating anaerobic digesters from USA - AD_UKC035_MetaG | ecosystem: Engineered > Bioreactor > Anaerobic > Digestate | place: USA...
AGCCTTGGAAATTTTTGCACCTATGGGAGGTTCAATTTAAAAGGAATTAACGGAATTGCACCCATTATTAAACTTTATCTCGAAAAAAATGGTAAATTTGTGAAGGGTGAAATCGTTCCGATAATTCAACCCGGGAATGGTGGTGTTGTGATGGATTCACAGAAGCAAGCCATTAAAGAAATTCAGCGGCTTACTATTGGCGATTTCCCCGAATCGCAATTAAACATTTCAAACGACGGAAAGATTACCATTAAAGAATAAACACATGCCGTACAAGGAGCAAAAAATTGAAAAACTTTACTACTCCATTGGGGAAGTTGCCAACATGTTCGGGGTAAATACCTCTCTTATCCGTTTCTGGGAGAAGCACTTCGACATTATCAAACCCAAAAAGAACAAAAAGGGCAACAGGCTTTTTACCAAAGCCGATATCAATAATTTTAAGCTGATATACCATCTGGTAAAGGAGCAGAGGTTGACGCTGGAAGGGGCACAAAAAAAGTTGGCCGAGGATAAAGCCACAACCATCAGTAAATTCGAAGCCATCGAATCCCTGAAGCGTATCAGGGAAATGCTTGTGGAAATTGAGGAAACCCTTTAACCATGACCGTTCGCGAGATTTGTAACATCATTGAAGAGTTCGCTCCTCTCGCATATCAGGAGGATTACGACAACTCGGGATTGCTCGTGGGGTTGCCCGATGCCACTGTTAACGGGATACTTCTATCCATTGACGTAACCCCTGATGTGATTGATGATGCCCTGAAACATGGCGCCAACCTAATCGTTGCACACCATCCGGTCATTTTCGGAGGGATCAAGCGTTTAATCGGGAAAACATACATAGAACGCACTATCATTAAAGCCATAAAAAATGGCATTGCCATTTACTGCGCCCATACCAATGTGGACAAAATATGGAATGGGGTAAACATGGAAATAGCCAAACGACTTGGGTTACAAGAACTTTCCATGCTAAGTCCCGCCAAAGACCAGCTGGTTAAACTAACCACTTTCGTTCCTCACGAACAGGCTCCAGCGCTACGCCTGGCCATGTTCAATGCCGAAGCAGGTCAAATTGGCAATTACGATCAGTGCTCGTACAACCTTGAAGGTAAGGGAACATTCAGGGGTGGCGACAACACCAATCCCTTCGTGGGAGACCAGGGTGTTTTGCACACCGAACCCGAAACGCGCATTGAGGTGGTTGTGCCCAAACCCATTCTCCCACAGGTAATCCAGGCCATGCTTAATGCACATCCTTACGAAGAGGTGGCATACGATATCTACCCGTTACTTAATCTAAATCCACGGTCAGGTCTTGGCATGGTGGGCATTCTGCAAAAGCCTGAAAACGAAATGGCATTTTTAAAAAGGGTAAAACAGGTATTTAAAGCCCAATGCATCCGGCACACCGCCTTAACGGGAAAAGAGGTACAAAGAGTGGCCTTTTGCGGCGGCAGTGGCGCCGATCTTCTATCCAAAGCCATATCAGCTCAGGCCGATGCCTTCATCACCGCCGACATGAAATACCACCGTTTTTTTGATGCCAATGGAAAAATACTTATCCTCGATATCGGGCATTTCGAAAGCGAACAGTTTACCGTTGAGATTTTTTATGGTTTACTTACAAAAAAATTACCTAATTTTGCAGTCCTGAAATCGAAAGTTAACACCAATCCCATTCACTATTTATAAGAAAAGGTATGGCTACAAAAGAAAACAAGGCGGTTGAGACAACAGAAATGTCTGTTGAAGAGAAGATTAAAGTTCTATACGAGTTGCAGCAAGTGGATTCGAAAATTGATGAGATCAGAACGTTGAGAGGAGAATTACCGCTTGAGGTTCAAGACCTTGAAGATAACATTGCCGGACTCGAAACCCGTATTTCGAACCTCAATACCGAAGTGGTTGAGTTGAATCAACAGGTGGCAAATAAAAATTTGGAGATTAAAAATGCTCAGGGGTTGATTGCGAAATACACCGAACAGCAGAAAAACGTACGTAACAACAGGGAGTACGATTCACTTTCTAAGGAGATTGAATATCAGACGTTGGAAATTGAACTTTGCGAAAAGAAGATTAAGGAGTTCTCGCACCAGGCAAACGACAAGAAGCTGCTCATTGAACAGGCCGCAATGGAACTCAACGATTCCAAATCGGATCTCCATGTAAAAAAGGGAGAACTGGACAGTATTGTTACTGATACACAAAAAGAGGAGGAAGAACTCCTTAAAAGATCTGAAGCATATCAAGAGATAACTGAGCCACGACTTCTTCAGGCCTACAAAAGGATTAGAGCCAACGCCCGCAACGGCTTGGCCGTTGTTATGGTTAATCGCGATGCCTGCGGAGGTTGTTTTAACAAGATACCCCCACAGCGTCAGCTGGATATCAAGATGCGTAAGAAAATCATTGTGTGCGAGTATTGCGGAAGAATACTGGTTGACAAAGGGCTTACTGAGGATGCCACAGAATAGATGATTAAAAAGCGTATTAAAAACATTCACAGGGTGTTCCATACAACGAGTACCCTTTTTTATTGGCTACTAACATGAAATACTTTTTCTCAACTTTCCATAAGGGTCAATTAGGTAATTAAAATGGCAGTCTCATTATGCAATTTGCCCAAAGTGTGCAATTCACATAACCTGTACGAATTCTTCCATTAATAAAATCATCCATTTATAGGTTTGCATTACATAACCCATTGCTTTTCCATAAAACAAAGCAGGATGCCCGTATTGTAGGTCATCCTGCTGTTATTGATAATTGAAATATGTCCAAGATTAGGGCTACCAACTTCCCCTAGCACCTCCTCCACCGAATGATCCGCCACCCCCTCCGGAAAATCCACCAAAGGAGCCTCTGCCCGAACTGAAACCTGAATACCCACCACTACTACTACCTCGCCCCATGCTTGACATCATCCCTATAGCTGTCCAAAGGGGAAGATCATGTCCAATGGACTTACCTCTCATTTTGCGAATATTCGATATAATGGAAGAGAAGATTACAATGAAAATAAACAGGGGGATAATCCAAACGCCCCATCCAACCTCCATATACTCATCGCCGGAAAACTTCCCCGAGGCAAGGTCAATAATGGTTGTGGTAGCCTTATCCAAACCTTCATAAAAATTATTTTCCTGAAACTCAGGAACAAGCTCCCTGTCGATTATTCGCTTTGCAATGGCATCGGGTATTACATCTTCCAAACCATATCCGGTGGCTATCATGGCCTCGCCCCTCTCATTGCCCACTTTAGGTTTGATCATTATAATCAACCCATTATCCTTTCCCTTCTGCCCAATACCCCACTTCTCTCCTATTCTGAAGGCGAAGTCGGCCAAGTCGTAGCCCATCAAATCGCTCACGGTGATAATGTAAATCTGAGTGGATGTGGTATCGTGGTAATTCCTCAACTTATACTCTAACCTGTTCACCTCTTCGGAATTGAGCAATCCTGCAAAGTCGTTCACCAACCTGGGAGGATACATGGGGTCGGGTATCTCCTGGACATATGCCGGAGAGATAAATAGACCTAAAAACAGTATGAATGAAAAAAATCTCTTCATGGTTACTCTTCTCAATTTCCAAACGAAATCTCGTCGGGAAGTTCATTAATATCGTCTTGCTGATAGGGAAAATGGGATTTCAACTTCTCTCCGGCCATGGAAATACCATTTGCCAGGCCTTCGGCAAAGTTACCCTCCCGAAAATACTCAATCATTTTATCCTTTATGGACTCCCAAAAATTTTCGGGTACCACCGCATTTATCCCGGCATCACCCAGAACGGCAAACTTTTTATCCTTCATGGCCAGGTAAAAAAGCACCCCGTTCCTAAGCTCCGTTTTGTGCATTTTGAGCATGGCAAATACATCGGAAGCCCTATCGAGCACATCTTTCTTGCAATGGCTTTCAATGTGAACCCTCACTTCACCCGAAGTATTGAGTTCGGCCTCTTTAATGGCCCCAACTATCCTTTCTTTCTCTGCATTACTAAGCATACCCACCGTTTAAATTATGAATATATACTTTTCAGTGAAATGATTCCACATTTAAGAATACCTAGCTGCCAAAATCTACTTTGGGAACCTCCTTGGCACCCTGATCGGCCTCGAAATAGGCCTTCTTTTCAAAACCAAACCAACCTGCATAGATTACACGGGGGAATGACCGGATGTATGAATTGTACCCCTGAACAGTTTCGTTGAATTTCCGCCTCTCCACTGCAATCCTATTCTCCGTTCCCTCAAGTTGAGCTTGCAGCTCAAGAAAATTTTGGTTGGCCTTCAAATCGGGGTAGCGTTCAATGGTGACCAAAAGGCGCGACAGCGCGCTGCTCACCTCACCCTGAGCCTGTTGAAACTGCTTCAGGTTGGCCTCTGTAAGATTGGTGGGATCGATGGTAACCGAGGTGGCCTTGGCCCTTGCCTCTATCACCTGGGTAAGGGTTTGCTGTTCGAAATCGGCATACCCCTTCACTGTGTTTACTAAATTGGGAATCAGGTCCATCCGGCGCTGATATACGTTCTCAACGTTTGCCCATTGCGAAGTCACACCTTCTTCAAGCGAAACCATTCTGTTGTAGCCACAACTGCTGAAAAAGGGAATTAGCATGATTAATGCCAACAGATGTAAAAGATTTTTCCTGTTCATAGTTCTAATTTTTAATGTATTGGTAAATCGAATTCTAATCATCGGGTAACTGTCAAAAAGCATGCAATAGTTCATGAATGAATATGGTTAATCCCCATCAAAAAGTTGTAACTTTACAGCCTGATAAAAATATTACATTCCGACATATGAACAGAGAACAATTTCAAAGTGCTATACTTCAGGGGATTCCCGAAAATTTACCTGTGCCAAAGGCATGGGAACACGAGGTGAATCATGCTCCCAAACGTAAGCAAATTTTATCATTATCCGAAAAAAGGTTGGCAGTAAAAAATGCCCTTCGCTATTTTCCCGCCAAGCACCATGCCGTTTTGGCAGAGGAATTTACCCGTGAACTCGAAGAATACGGGCGGATATACATGTACCGCTATCGCCCCGATTATAAGATAACAGCACGCAGCATTCACGACTTTCCGCATAGGTCGGTACAGGCAGCATCCATCATGCTGATGCTTAGCAATAACCTCGACTATGCCGTGGCGCAACATCCACACGAGTTGATTACCTATGGCGGAAATGGTGCGGTTTTTCAAAATTGGGCCCAGTACCTGCTGACCATGCAGTACCTTGCCAAAATGACCGATGAACAAACGCTGGTACTATACTCAGGCCACCCCATGGGCCTTTTCACGTCGCACAAAGAGGCACCCAGGGTGGTGGTTACCAACGGTATGATGATACCCAACTACAGCAGCAAGGATGACTGGGAGCGTTTCAACGCCCTTGGCGTTACCCAGTATGGGCAGATGACAGCAGGCTCTTTCATGTACATTGGCCCCCAGGGTATTGTGCATGGCACCACCATAACCGTCCTAAATGCCGGACGGCAGCGACTTAAGAAGGGTGAAACCAGCCTACAGGGTAAGCTATTCGTATCCTCCGGATTGGGTGGTATGTCGGGGGCACAGCCCAAGGCCGGGGTGATTGCCCGTGTGGTGAGCGTGATAGCTGAAATAAACCCCAAGGCAATCCACACAAGGCATAGCCAGGGATGGGTTGATGAGGTTTTCGATAATCTCGACGCCCTGATACCCAGAATTCGCAAGGCCATGAGTGAAAAAGAAGTGGTATCCATTGCCTATCAGGGCAACATTGTGGACCTGTGGGAGCGGTTGGCAGTCGAAAATATTGAAGTGGATCTTGGAAGCGACCAAACATCGCTGCACAATCCCTTTGCCGGAGGATACTATCCGGTTGGCTTATCATTCGAGGAGTCCAACAGAATGATGGCTGAAAACCCTGATCTTTTCAAAGAAAAGGTTTACGAGAGCCTACGGAGACAGGTAAAGGCCATCAATACCCTTGCTCAAAAGGGGATGTACTTTTTCGATTACGGCAATGCCTTTCTTCTGGAATCGAGCCGTGCGGGTGCCGACATTCTCGATGCCAACGGGAAATTCATCTACCCATCATACGTTCAGGACATTATGGGTCCTCTGTTTTTCGACTACGGGTTTGGCCCATTCCGATGGGTTTGCACATCGTCATTACCCGAGGATCTCGAAAAAACCGATCGCATTGCACAACAGGTGCTGGAGAATATGGCCAAATCGGCTCCCGCCGAAATTATCAGGCAACTGGAGGACAACATTCACTGGATAAAAGAGGCCGGTAAAAACAAGCTGGTCGTTGGCTCGCAGGCTCGCATCCTTTACGCCGATGCCGAGGGTAGGATCAGAATAGCCGAGGCATTCAACAAGGCCATCCGCGATGGGGTAATAACCGCCCCGATTGTTCTGGGACGCGACCACCACGATGTGTCGGGTACCGACTCTCCGTTCCGGGAAACTTCCAACATATACGACGGCTCCAGCTTCACTGCAGATATGGCCATTCAGAATGTTATCGGCGATGCCTTCAGGGGGGCAACCTGGGTTTCTATCCACAACGGAGGCGGCGTGGGTTGGGGGGAAGTTATCAACGGGGGGTTTGGCATGACGCTGGACGGATCGGACGAGGCCGACAGGAGGCTGAAAATGATGCTGCATTGGGATGTGAACAACGGCATTGCACGGCGCAGCTGGGCACGTAATAAGGAAGCCATGTTCGCCATACGGCGTGAAATGGAACGCACACCACAACTATCCGTTACAATTCCCAACATTGCTGATGACGAACTAATTAACAGGATTGTAAAGTAATACTCACCGATTATGAAAAGGGTTACTCGTTGTTTCCTTTTAGTTTTTGTCGGATTGCTACTGGGCTCATCCTCCTGCGATAAAAAGCCTCATTACCCGGAAAACTCTATCCTTGGTGCATGGCTTTGTCAGGAGCAAGGAAATCTTTATAACTTTAGGCAATACAACGTAAACGTTGATTACTATGGGTCTGACTCCTCCATGATTGTGATTTACAATTTCTACAAGCTCGGTTTCAACGTCGAAACTTATGCCACCCTTCAGGATACCGTGATAACGATACTCAGCACCAGTACACAGAATACCATTTCAGGGACAGGACACGTTATGCGTGATTATAGTGCTATATACTGGTACTTCAACTATTACGGGCAGGTTGATGACTACGATATTGAGGCCGTTTTTCTCAGGCCATAATGAATGCGGTACCGCATTGGGCAGTTCGGATATAAACAACCTATTGGGAAATTATTCCGATTGTTCAAATCGGGCTTTTCTCGCTTGCCATGGGATACAACAGGAGAACATGTTGTTTATATCATATTTCCGATTATCTGTATGAAATCCTGTTAATCTTTACAAAGCAAAGCCACGGCATAGGCTGAAATTCCCTCCTCCCTGCCAACAAACCCCAACTTCTCGGTTGTGGTTGCTTTTACCGATACTGTTCCCTGCTCCATGCCCAAAATATCTTCGAGAGTATTCTGCATTGTGGGAATTAAACTCTGAATCTTAGGGCCTTGTAAGCAGATTGTAGAATCTATATTGGCAATGGAGTAGCCGCGGTTAACGATTATCTCATGGGTTTTTTTAAGCAGAACTTTGCTGTCAACGCCTTTCAGGGCTGGATCGCTATCGGGGAAGTGGAAGCCAATATCGCGTAAAGCCAGGGCGCCCAATAGAGCATCGCATATGGCATGGATGAGCACATCGCCATCGGAATGGGCCACAGAACCCCTGGTATGTTGAACTTTCACTCCTCCCAGCCAAAGTTCGTGGCCTTCGGCTAACCGATGTACATCATACCCAACACCTACCCTAAAGGAACTCATTATTTTCTCCTGTTTTTCTTCTTGCCAGAGGATTCAAAATCGAATCCAATGGTAAAACGAACCGTATTGGCCAATGGGTTGGTCTGCCCTGCACGAGGAATCAGGTATGCAAAATCGAGGTTAAAAACGTTGTACTTTAACCCTGCTCCCAGCGTAAAGTACTTCCTGTTCCCTTTGTTTGCGTGCTCGTCGAAATAGCCTGCCCTGATGGCAAACTGCTTGGCATACACATACTCAATCCCTGCGGCTATGCTTATTTCGCTCAACTCCTCCTTAAAACCACCCGGAGCATCGTAGAACGATTGCAAAATACCCATAGTAACTGCCACATCCGGATCCATCCCAAATACGAGGACATCATCACCATTCTCATCCCTCTGGTAAATTGGGGGCGTAGGTACCAACAGTTTATTGCCATCCAGCATGAACGACATGGCATTATAGGGATCGAAATTAAGGGTAATGCGACCCCCCAATCGCATATTGATGGGAATGAAGTCTTTTATTTTTTCGTCGTTGTAGGAAATTTTTGTACCAATATTGGAAATATTCAACCCCAAAGCGAATTCGCCATCCTTGTCGTCAATCACGATGGGTGCTTGGTAGTACGTTGAAATGTCTGCCGACACGGCATTCCCCGGCTTGGCATCGGGCTGGCCCTGCTGCGAAAATCCTCCGGTTAAATCGGAACGAATGAACCGAAAAGCCAAACTGCCGCTTATCCTTTCGGAGAATTTCCTTGAGTAAGCGGCATCAAAGGCAAACTCGTTGGCATTATGCGTTTGCTGAAATTCTCCCTGATCATTGGTAAAAGTGATGGAGCCTAAGGAAAAATAGAGCAATGTTGCACTCACAACCTGCTGATCATCAAAGCGGTAGAATCCTGAAACGTAGGTAAGGTTAATGTCATTAATCAAATTTCGCAACCAGGGCGTGTATGAAAGGCCCACCCCCCACTCATTGTCGATGAAGGCATACTTGGCAGGATTCCAGTGCTGGCTGTTCACATCGGGGGTTGAAGCAACACCCACATCGCCCATGGACCCGGCTCTCGAGTCGGGGGCTATCAACAAAAACGGGACACCCACCTTAAGGGCATTGAGGCCTCCAAGAAGGGATACATCCGGAGTGAACTGGGCAGAGGCTGAAAGGCTAAACAGAAAAAGGGGCAAAACAAGAAACAATATAAATCTTCGGAACATGGTTTAAAAAATTTGAAATGCAAAAGTAGCTTAAAAAAAAGAGAACGGTATAATTTAAAAAGTAGTATGCAAAGAAAATTACTTTAGGATAACCAACTTCTGTTGGGCTTGGGCCGTTTTCCCGTTGGATAGTTTTACCCTTACACGGTAGAAGTACACCCCACGCCCGATTCTATCGCCAAAATCGTCCAAACCGTCCCAATAAATGGGCCCGATACGGTAGCTGCCGCTACCCGGGTATTGGTATTCAATGGTTTTCACCAGTTTACCCGAAGGGCTGTATATCTGAATGGACACATCAAAATCTTCGAATGGCTGGTTGTGCTCAAAGTAGAATGCTGTGGATTCGGTAAACGGATTGGGATAGTTAAGCACATGGCTAAGCACAGGCCTATCTTCGGATTTCACCGTAAAGGATACTTCCGACTCGTTGCTGTTGTTGTACACATCCCATGCCTTTACCCGCAGGTCGTAATCGCCGGGCGAAAGGTTTGAGAGTTGATACTCAACCCTGCCGCTTTGGTAACTGTCCACATCGGCAATGTAGTAATCGTTAAGCACAAGGGTAGTTTTGGTTTTTCCCATCAGGGTTGCCTCCAAGTCGTGGCCAATGCCTGTGCCGGTAGTATTGATTCCCGAGCTATCGGCCAGATGAATTATCAGCTTGGGGTTGTCGTCCACAATTCCGCCCGATACAAAATTTTTATCGTTCATGTAAATTTCAATACCGGGACCACTTGTGTCGGTTCCAATACTATCGTTAAGGCCGCCCACAACGAAATTCTCAAAAAAACCTGAACCGGTAAACAAATCGTTTTGCGCATATAGGCTAAATCGCCCCGAACCGTAGTTGTACATAATGTCCTTGGGAACCATAAAAGAAGCTCTAAACTCGCCATTGCTTACAGTTGCCCTTCCTTTATATATCGTATTCGAACGGGTTTTGAACACAAATGGCTCAAGACCCGTATTGGAAAGCGTAGTTACCTCCCTCTCCTTATCGTAGAGGGTAATAGTTGCCTCGCCATCGAAATCGGAATAATCCCTATTGCCAGCAACCGAACCTTTTATCTCAACCCTTCCCATGGCTTTCAGCGTATCCTGAACCGAACCCACGGCATGTCCATTGATTTCGCTTATGGTAAGGTCAAGGTCGGGGTAGTGAAGCATCAAGGCAGGATCGCCCAAAAGCAAAAAATTGCGCTTGTTGTTACCGCTACCCGATTGCGTTTTGGCAATCCTCAGCACATCACCCAAGCGGTAATACTTATCGCTTGCAGTCCCTTCAACCCCCTCTTTTTTTGCAAAAACATTGTTGAAAAAATTTTTATTCAACGTATAATTCGGAGAAGCGTACACCACCCGAGAGGTGGACACCAACCCAATGGTTCCTCCCTTTGGCGAAAAGAGGGTATGTTCGCCAATGGATTTATGTAAATAATCATCGAAGCGGCTAAATTCGCACGTGGCAGTGATGAACAAGGGTAACATGTCCATATTCCTCCATAGCTGTACATCGTTAATCATCATTACTTTTTCATGCGACATCCATGTGGGATTGGCATGCCCAATGTAATTTACGATAAGAGCTCCCTGGTTGAAACGATTATTAATTGCTTTGGTAACCTCAGGATAACTTGCCCCTTGCGAGGAAACAACCAAGGGATACGCATCGAAAAATATCTTTTCCAAATTGTAGCGCGGAAAATGATTCTTAACAAAATTGGCCAGTTCATCCGATTGTTCCATATACGAATTATAGTCCTCATCATCTCCAATAAAGCATAGCTGATTGTGCCAACTCCCTCTGGAGGATGGATGGAGGTACTGCCTTACTTTAGCAACAGCTACATTGGCTTCCGCCACCGTATTGGCAGGGATTCGCCCAATGCCCAGATCGAGCAGACCGCTGGCCTCACCCTCATTGTCATCGAGAAGCCCCAAATAATCGTCGGATACGAACGAAGATGAAACATGGAGAGAGTTCTCCGATTGGAAGGTGAGTATGTAATTAGTATTGGAAGTACTCTGTGTGCGATTATCGTACGAGCCATCTCCGAAAAGTAGCAGGTAACGGGGCATGTCAGCCTCTGATGTGGCACGGCTATAGAACATGCGCATCATATTGCGAATGGCCGTTACATCGGGTGTTCCCGAAGAAAACTCATTGTAAACCTGCTGACTAGTGACAACGAGTGATTTTAGTCCGCTATCCTCGAGGTGAATCTGCGCCAACTCCTCGGCCTGTGACAAAAAGTTGGGATGCGTAACAATTACCATATCGGGCTGCAACTCCCCGTGAATGTTCTGATTGGGCACATCACCAACCACTTCAATGCCATACGCCTGATTTACATAGAAGGCAATAAACTCCCTTAACTTTTCGGTTTCCCTTTTAAAACCTGCCACTCCGTTCTGAATATCAATGGCAAGGTTAGCAGGCTGGTGGAGATCGGTAACGTCCCATACCATCAAGCCATTTGTGGCATTTTGAAGGGTAAAAAGGGTCAGCTGATCGGGTGCTACGCTCTCCAAATCCCTAAAATCGAACTGTTTATCTCCCATTGATAGTTTCTGACGGGCGTTAATATCTATGTAATCCAACCAAGCCTTGGCTGCAGGACTGGGCTTGTTGTACGTTAATTCAATGGTCAGTTCCCCAGTATTGTATAACGTTACGAAACTTTTTTCTGTGGGAAAGGCAAAGTAGGCATACTGGTATGTTAGGTTTACAGCCGAAAACCCCATGGTTCCCAAGGTATTTCCATTGGCCTTAACGGTAAATGAGCTGGGAGATCCCGATCGGGCAGCAGCGTTAACTCTAACCATCGCCTTGCCTCCTGATACGGGTTTCGTTAATCCAGTGGAATAGGTACGGGTAGTGTAAACATCGAATAGGTCACCAAACCATTGTCTGCCCGATTTTATAAGGTTCGTATCGTTTCGCTCGAAGTACACAAGTGCATCGTAAGATGTGCTTGTGCGCGTGTGCAATGCCGAAGGGTTAGGGATAGTGGCTATCCGCAACGGATTTGCTTTGTCGGTAGTAATGAAATAGCTAATACGCTCTGCATAATCATGAATGGAGTGGGTAAACATGCTGTCGGAGGGTTGAATCTCCCACGTAACAGGACCCTGAGCATAAAAAAGGATATAGTCACCCTTATTGAACATCCCATCGCTCCCCTTGTCCATCCAAATGGGGATTTGCACTAAATCATCGTATGAAGGTTGGCTATTCCAAAAGGGCAACTGCTTACCACCCCCTCCCCAAACAGACACATTGGACAAATTTGAAAGGCCCATGGCCTCCAATTCTGAGTATGTTATCCTGTGGATTCCCGTTTTGGAAACATTTATCCTTACCCATGCTCCTGTGGCTAAAGCCGAATGCTCAGCGTAGCTATGCATTGATGTTGGAGACTGCACCTCATGGCGCTCTTCCACCACTATGTTGAAACGCACAACCCTATGCGCCTGACCTGCAATCCTATTGAAACGGACACCGGGAATAGTAGCCTGCAGGTAGGATTGCCCACGCGAACGGAATACATCGAATTTTTCATGCGGGATTTCCATTTCTCCGGTATCCCAACGTGCAGCGCTATTTAATACATCTTCAGAAAGTAGTTCAAGTCCCACGTATTCAACTCTGACAGCCAGTTGGGAAATATCGCTAATGGTATTGGGTAAAGGGATTAATTCGGTATAATGGGGTATCATACTGATAGGATCGGGGTAAATGGCACCATCAAACTCTAAACGATTAACCCATACACGTTGCATGCTTTCAGCCTCAAACTTTCGGTTAACCTGCTTCTGCTCCAAAGGCCAGTTTATTGATCTGGTAAAAGTTTGGCCATGCAGTCCTAAACCAATGGCTAATAAAATTACTGTTAAAGGCAACGTACGAATCATTACACTCTATTTTTTGGGAAAAATATTGACAAAACAATAGTAATAACGGAAGCGAATTGTTTTTATTTTAGCTTGTAATAGTTAACCTTTTTACCCAAATAAATGTTTACTTTGTTGGTCTTTTGTTTAATCATTTCTAAATAAAGTAGCTATGACAGATATTGAAATCGCGCGAAAAGCAAAGATGAAGCCAATCACCGAGATTGCCGACCAGCTGGGAATTAACCATGACGACCTGATACCCTATGGTAAGTATAAAGCCAAGTTACCTTTAAAATTCATCGATCCGAATAAGATTAGCCAACACAAGCTGATCCTTGTATCGGCCATATCGCCCACTCCTGCCGGGGAAGGGAAAACCACAGTGTCAATTGGCTTATCTCAGGGCTTAAACAGGATTGGAAAAAAGACCACGGTTGTCCTACGCGAGCCCTCGCTGGGTCCGGTTTTCGGTATCAAAGGTGGTGCTACTGGCGGAGGGTACTCGCAAGTTCTGCCCATGGAGGACATCAACCTGCACTTTACCGGCGATTTTTCGGCGGTTGAAAAGGCGCACAACCTGCTGGCCGCCATTATCGACAACAACATCCAAAGCAAAACCCGTTCGTTGAACATCGACCCCCGCACGGTGTACTGGAAAAGGGTGATGGATATGAACGACCGTTCGCTGCGCAACATTATCGTTGGTCTGGGTGGTACTTCTTCGGGGATACCTCGCGAAACGGGATTTGATATTACTGCTGCATCGGAAATCATGGCCATTCTTTGTCTTGCTGAAAACATGCAGGATCTCAAAAAGCGCCTGGGAAATATTTTTGTTGGTTTCACTTTCGATAAGAAACCCATATATGCCCGCGATTTAAAGGCCGAAGGTGCTATGGCCACCCTACTCAAGGATGCCATGCTCCCCAACCTGGTACAAACTCTGGAGAATACCCCTGCCATTATACATGGAGGCCCATTCGCCAACATTGCCCAGGGTACCAACACCGTGATTGCCACTAAGATGGGATTATCGCTCAGCGATTTTGTTGTCACCGAGGCGGGATTTGGATTCGATTTGGGTGCCGAGAAGTTCATGGATATCAAGTGCGAGTCGTCCGGACTTTCGCCCAATGCAGTAGTCCTTGTGGCAACAGTTCGCGCACTGAAATACCATGGTGCAGTACCCCTAAAAGAGGTTTCTCAGCCCAACCTCGAAGGGCTTAAAAAGGGTATTGCCAACCTGCAAAAGCACATCGAAAACATGAAAATGTTCAATATCTGCCCCATAGTGGCCATCAACAAGTTTGCTACCGATACGCAGGAAGAGCTGGATTACGTGAAACAAGTTTGCAACGATATGGATATTCCGGTTGCCGTGGCCGATGTGTGGGGTAAAGGCGGAGAAGGTACCATTGAATTAGCCGAAAAGGTTGCCAAAATTGCAACACAATGTACAAGTCGGCATAAAGCATTGTACCAGTGGGAATGGACGCCTGAAGTTAAAATTGAGACCATTGCCAAAAAAATCTACGGAGCCGAAGCCGTTGACTACACACCGCAAGCCAAGGATGATTTGAAAAAGATTTATAGCCTTGGCCTCGACAAAGTAGCCGTGTGCATAGCAAAAACGCAAAAATCATTATCAGACAATCCCGACCTTTTGGGAAGGCCCAAAGATTTTGTGGTTACCGTCAGGCAAATTGAGGTAGCGGCCGGAGCAGGTTTTATTATTCCCATTACTGGTCAAATCATGCGTATGCCCGGATTACCCGCCGAACCCGCTTCAGAAAAGATGGATGTGGATAATGATGGCAACATCACAGGGCTGTTTTAGTTTACCAATAGCGTCTCGTCAAACGATACCGTTAAATTATCCATGCTTGAATATATTACCATGCCAATCAGTTTAGTTCGATTGGCATGGTAATTGGCTTTTTTCATAAAAAGCATAAAAGACTGAGGATTAAATACATGTTAATTCTCCATTCATCATTTTTTAATCATTGTTTAATTAGCATAACTTTGTAACAGGTTTAACTCATTCTATAATTATGAAACGCAACATCCTGATATGCTCACTGGCATTATTCATTAGTATTTGGAGCCATAGTTTAAAAGCACAGCATATACGTTTTGGCATTTTTGCCGACCCACAGCTATCGTGGTTCACATCCGACACCAAAAAGTTTACATCCAACGGAATGATTATGGGTTTTAATGCCGGTTTCGCTTTCGAAAGATTTTTTGCCGACAGATATGCCATACAAACCGGAGCATCCATGAATAACTTTGGGGGAAACCTGAAATATAACGAAACAGGCCATCAGGTTACAACTCGCGATGATGTATATGACATCGTAGAGAATACCAGCGTTAAGGTTAAAGGGCAGTACATTTCTGTTCCGCTTGGATTGAAGTTTAAAACCAACGAAATAGGCTATACCACTTTCTATGCCCATATGGGAATCAAGGGAAATTTACGGCTAAAAGGTTACACATGGATTGAGGAGCTCAATGTTGACAGGGAGGTACTTGATAACAAGCTGATCTATTTGGGCTTTTTATCATATACCATTGGCGGTGGAATTGAATACTCTCTGGGCGGCCCCTCTTCCATTCAGGTAGGAGCAATCTTCTCCAACGGTTTGACACCCGCTTTTAACGCCGGATATGGCAGGGTTAGCATTGGCACTCTGGGCTTAAGGCTCGGCATGATTTTTTAATAATCACATCGTTTCAACCATGAAAATTGCCCTCGCTCAATTAGACTATACGGTGAATCACATTGATGGTAACCGACGTAAGATTGTTGAGGCCATCCGGCGAGCGAGGGAGAGTCATGTTGACCTGGTTGTTTTTTCTGAACTTTCAATATGTGGATACCCCCCCTACGATCTGCTTCACAGCGAAGATTTTATTAACCACTGCACTGCCGCCATCGGCGAAATAGCCAAGCATTGCGAAGGTATTGCGGCCATTGTAGGGGCTCCGTTCAAGGATTCAAAACGGGCTGTCAATAAGCTTCACAACTCTGCCTACCTTTTGGCCAACGGAACAATAGCCGGCGTGAACCACAAGGTGCATTTCAGTACCCGCGACGTATTTGACGAGCACCGATACTTCAGTCCCGGAAAAGGGTTCGAAACATTTGAAGTAAACGGAAAAATGGTGGCCATAACCATTGGAAACGAGCTATGGGGCGACCAACAAACAGCCAATTCGCTTGACGACAATACATCTGCCTATCCCGTTGAGGAATTTCAAAAACATAGACCCGAATTATTAATCAACATCTCGTCCATTCCCGTCTCCCTCGATACCCGCTCCCAACGATTATCCTTTTTTAAAAACACAGTAAAACGTTTGGGGGTTCCTTTAATTCAGGTCAATCAGGTGGGCACCAACACCGATTTTATTGCCGATGGAAGTTCGAAAGTATTCAATTCCAAGGGTGAGGTGATTATGGAGTGTAAACCCTTCGAAGAAGATTTTCAGATTGTGGCCATCCATGAGATTTCATCACTCAAACCTGTTGTCCAACCGGATAGTGTCAAAAGCAGGGTACCTGCCATACACGATGCGTTGGTAATGGGGATACGAGATTTTTTTCATAAATCGGGATTTACACGTGCTACACTTGGGCTTTCGGGGGGCATTGATTCGGCTGTAGTTATGGTTTTAGCGCAGCGCGCTTTGGGTAGCGGGAATGTCAGGGTGTTGATTCTGCCCTCTGAATACTCTTCGCAACAATCTGTGGAAGAGGCTACTATATTAGCCAAAGCGTTAAATGTCCAGTTCGACCTCATCGATATTTCCGATGCCTTTAACGCTCTGAAACGTAGCATGGCCAAAGTATTCGGGCGATTACCCGAGAACCTGACCGAAGAGAATATGCAGGCCCGGGTTAGGGGGACAATGCTCATGGCACTATCGAATAAATTGGGTTACCTCCTGCTGAATACTTCTAACAAAAGCGAAGCTGCCGTGGGCTATGGCACGCTGTATGGCGATATGTGCGGTGCTTTGGGCGTTTTGGGCGATGTTTACAAAACCGATGTTTATGCATTGGCACGGTACATCAACAGCGAAAGGGAAATAATACCCGCTAATACCATTGCCAAACCCCCTTCGGCCGAACTCCGCCCCAACCAAAAGGACAGCGATTCGCTTCCCCCCTACGATATTCTTGACCCCATCCTTTATCGTTACATCGAAGGGAATAAAAGCCCCAATGAAATAATAGACGAAGGATTTTCCCCTGAAACAGTAAACAGAGTTATTGAATTGGTAAACAATAGCGAGCACAAAAGGTATCAATCTCCACCCGTTCTACGGATTTCATCTAAAGCATTTGGTTTTGGCCGAAGAATGCCTTTGGTGGCAAGGCGTTGATTGTCAACCAGACCACACAATCCCCCCTACTACGCTATTCTGCATGTTCTTTCCAGCGTGCCGGTGATTTTTAAAATTTATCAAAATAATGTTGTTAAACATTTTTTACTATCTTTGGCCATCATTTTCATTTCCTAAAAAACCAATGTTTTTATAAGTTCAGATGCTTGTTTTACTTGTACTGCAAACGTTTGAAGTAATATTTTTTCTGCAATATGGCCCAGTTTACCGTTGATATCCAAGCCGCATTCGAAGGAGTTTGCTCTCTGTTCCCCAATTTGAAGCCCCGCGAAAAAGAATTAATGCGAAAACACTTCACCTGCTCATACTACAAGAAAAGTGAAATTATCTATCGCGATGGCGATTTCCCCTCTGCGCTGCTGTGTCTTATCAGAGGCAAAGTTAAAGTTTTCAAGGAAGGAGTTGGCGGACGGGATCAAATTGTGAGAATGGCAAAGCCCATAGGCTTTATTGGCTACCGCGCTCTGCTGGCCAACGAAAATCATATAGCTTCTGCCGAAGCCCTTGAAGATTCGGTAGTTGGTGAAATAGAAAGGGATTGTTTTATTAAAATACTGAAATCCAACGGATTACTATGCTACCACATCCTCAAATCCGTGGCCACCGAATTGGGCTTCTCGCACAATCGCACAGTTACCCTCACCCAGAAGCATATCCGTGGACGCTTAGCAGAATCGCTGATATTCCTGCGCGACACCTATGGCTTGGAGGACGATAACCAGACCATTAAGGTTTACCTCTCGCGCGAAGATCTGGCAAATCTCTCCAACATGACCACCTCCAACGCCATTCGCACCCTATCGGCCTTTGCCGATGAAAACGTGCTGGAGTTGGATGGGCGTCGCATCCGAATAATTGACCAGCACAAGCTGGAAAGGATAAGCAATCTTGGGTAATTAACCGGGTAACATTCACGTAAGCAATTCTTCCTACTCCCGGATGTAAACCCGTTTGACCCTTCTCGAAATGGAGGTTAACACCTCGTAGGGTATGGTGCCCATGGCCTGGGCCACTTGAAAAATGGTTGGATTTTCGCCAAACAGG
>Ga0116144_10002750_pt1 | contig 18433 bp, 21 predicted proteins | sample AD_UKC035_MetaG_FD_89746 | JGI IMG/M metagenome (GOLD analysis project Ga0116144, IMG submission 89746) | Active sludge microbial communities of municipal wastewater-treating anaerobic digesters from USA - AD_UKC035_MetaG | ecosystem: Engineered > Bioreactor > Anaerobic > Digestate | place: USA...
CGGATAGCTCGCCCAGAAACGGTCGATCGGCCCTATTGCCTTATCTTTCCATGAAAAGATTAACAAAAAGTTCCAGATAAAAAACAATTATTTATACAAATTGACGCAGATTATGATTATGGAACCTCAGGCAGTTTCTTTTGTTCGGCCAACAGGGTCGTCAGCGCCCGCGCCCGGTCCGGTTCCATAGCTGCCAATATGGGAGAAGTCTTACCTTCCGGCATTCTCCCGACCACCTCGACCAGAATGTCCATATCAAGAGTGTTGAATATACGGGCAGCGTCTTTGGGTTTCATACCGGTGTATATTTTGACCAGAGAATTGAGGCGGGAGTCTTCTTCTTCCGATTGTTTCTTCAACAAACCCTGAATCTCGTCGCGCAGTCCGGTCAGTTCCTTGTACTTGCGGTCCAGTTCTTTTTGTCCGGCTTCGAGAAGCGCTTCACGTTCGGTCAGTGTCTTTTCCCGCTCATCGAGTTTCTTGCGGCGGTCTACCAGATCCTTATACATGTCTTCCTTGAGCTGGGAATAGTCCATATCCACATCATTGGCGTCTTCCCAGATTTTTGTCTTGTCTTCCGCTTTGTCTCCGCCTTTATCCATCGAGGGTAAAGTTACATCTTTGGCAGTCGAGCCTTCTTCGGAGTCGGAGGATGATTTCAGGGCCGAACCCGATGGTTGGGTTCCCACGGCGTCAGCCGTGGCATCAGCGGCTTTGACCGGCTCTTCTTTTTTGTCTTCGTGTTTGGTTGAAGTGTCTTCTGCAACCGCCTCTCCCGACAGGCTTTTATAAGTCACAACTGCATCGCCAATGCGCACCACAAATGCCAGTGTCGCCACCGCAATCAGGATGGGAAGGATTCTCAGACGCGTCAAAAGTTTCTGGAAGAAGGGGTTCATCAGTCTGACCTGTGTATATTCTGTGTTATTTGCGGTTACGGTTTTTCAGGGCCGATGCCAGATCGCGTTCGGCCTTACTCATAAATTCATTGCCTTCATCGGTTTCCTCTTCGTAGTCAGGATCACGGATGGCAAAAGACGGTTCCAGTGACGGAACCACCCGTTCTTTCGATGCGCGCGGCAATGAATCTTCGAATTTTGGTTTTTCGGGCCGTTCGGCTTTCTGGCCCGGATAGACTGTATTCAAGGCGTTCTGTCCAATATCGTCGGCAATGGCGCGGTTCTTCGAAGCCAGTTTTTCAAGACGTTCGGCTAGTGAATTTCCGGCCTCGGTCATGATTTCGAGTTCGTCGCACAGTCCTTGGGCCTTGGCCACCATCTGGCGCAAATGATCGCCTTGCGTGCTGGAGATATCATCAAGCGTCGAGATGCCTTCCTGAGCGCGGGTGATCTGGGAGGAGAGCTCGCGGATCAGACGTTCCATTTCGGAACGGTTGGCGCGAAAGATACTCAAATGCTTGCCGAGGCGTGCTGCATAGAAAATCGTCGCCCCCAGCATGACGATAATGACGATATCCAAACCCAACATCAAACCGGACATTTTTATTCCTTTATCTGTCCTTATATTTTACGCATCAAAACTTAAGTTATTCCTTTTCCGGAGGAATATATTTTTCAATCTTAACGGCAATGCTCCCCTCTTTTTGCCCCATCGGGCCGGAGAACATCGGGAAATCGCCGCATCGCAATTCAATTTCATCGGTCGGCTTGGTATTGAACATCACCAGCGTCCCTTTCTTCCAATTCAGCATATCGCGCAGCATGACGGTTTTTTCGCCCATCACCGCCTGCAAATGTACATCCGTAATATAGAGTTCGTTGGTCAGGTGGGTTTCCCAAATCGAGTCCCGACCGAATTTTTCCCCCATAAACATTTGCAAGAGCAATTCACGGATTGGCTCCAGCGTCGCGTAAGGGATCAGGATTTCAATGCGGCCGCCGCGGTCGCCCATGTCGATTCTCATCCGCACCAGAACGCAAGCGTTGCCGGGTTGGGTGATCGCCGCAAAGCGCGGGTTGGTTTCGATGTTTTCCAACTTGAAGCTGACCGGAGAGAGAGGGTCAAACGCCGTCGACATATCGTGAAGCATGACATTCAGCATCCGTTCGACCAGTTTGGTTTCAATGGTCGTATAGGGGCGGCCTTCGACGCGGATCGACGGTGTGCCTTTGCGTCCGCCGAGCAGAACGTCCACCACCGAATAAATCAGCGCGCTGTCAACCACAGCCAGACCGTTATTGTCCCATTCTTCGGCCTTGAAGACCGTCAGCATGGCGGGGAGCGGGATAGAGTTCAGGTAATCGCCGAAACGGACGGTCGAAATCTGGTCGAGAGATACTTCCACCGTATCGGATGTCAAGTTACGCAGCGAGGTGGACATCAGCCTGACCAAGCGGTCGAAAACGATATCCAACATCGGCAGGCGCTCGTAGTTCACCAGCGCCGCATTGATGAGCGCCATCACGCCGGATGTTTCTTCCGCTCCTTCGTCGCTGTCAAATCCCAACAGAGAGTCGATTTCAGCCTGATTGAGGATACGCGTCCCGCCCGGCTCCGCTCCCATACCGCCGCCGGCATCCGCCGCCGGGACTTCATCCATATCGAATTGGGCCGCCGTCTCATTGCCGCCGCCAGCAGAATCGTCGCCGGCCATGGATTCCCATTCCTCCATCATGCGGCGTTCTTCTTCGCTCATCTGATCTGTTTCGGTATCAGCCACTGAAACGTCCTTTTTCCGGTATCCCTTACATTCGGTCCATTTTTGTATTTAGTGACTTAATATACAAAAAACGGGCCAACTCACTATTTTCTCTTTTTTATGGCTATTGTATCAGAATTTCCTGAAAAAGCACATCCTTGACCTCGACTGGCGATGCGGCTGCATTGACACGGGCCAAAAGCTCCATCTGCAGACGGTAAATTCCTTTCGAACCCTTCAAATCATCAACACGCAGCTCACGCAGGTAGGTCTGGAACTGGTCAATGACGCGAGGCAGGACCGCCTCAACCTTTTTCATATCTTCTTCGCTATTCAACTCAAGCTGAATGGAGAGGCGCAAATAACGCGGCTGACCGCTGCTGCTCAGGTTAACAATGAGATCGGGGACTTTCATAAAGGTTGCCGTTGCTCCCCCGCCGTGCCCGCCTTCTCCTTCTTTTGCGTCGCCGCGGCCGCCTTCACCTTCCTTGGCTTCACCGTGTCCACCCTCGCCGCCCTCGGCATGTTCGCCGCCTTCGGCCGCAGCCTGTTCTTTTCCCAGAAGGCTATCCAGCATTCCGCTGAAATAGAGTCCGGCACCGCCCCCGACCAATAACAGGACTGGAACGATAATCATCAGCAGTTTTTTGGTCTTGTTATTGCCGCCCCCATCGATTGGGGCTACATCTCCGCCTTCACCGGCTTCGGGGCTTTCAGTCTCTTCGCTCATGAACGGGGCCTATCTCTTTTGAATAAAAGGAATCATATAACGTCTCATTCTATCCAACCGCGCGAGGATGTTCAAACCGCATCTCGATTCCATCCCGAAAAATGAAAACCCCGCTTTCTAGAACGGGGTTTTCTGTAATGCTACTCTTTCTAAACCAAGGCGCGGGTATATCTGCCAATAATTGCCCCTTCATCAACGCGTATTGCCTGATCCACTTGCTGCAAATACAACTCCAGCTCGGGATAGGTTTCCACCATATCGGCAAGAATACCCTGCCCTTCCTTAAACAGTTCATTCAAGTCGGCGGTGGACATATCCACATACAGCATATGCCCCATAGTATATTCCGAAACCGGTCTTCCCATGTCCAAATTACCGGTAAATTCCCCAGTGGTTCTCAGGAATATCTGGGCGTTTTGCACATCACTGACAAATTCTTCAATTTTCTCGGAAAGGGCTTTATCTGCTTGCCTTACATATATTGAAGCTCTGTGCAGCGTTTCCAAGTCAGGATTAACCCCTTTCGCGTCAACCGCCGTTAGAACCGGCAATGCAACCCGATGGAAGAACCGTCTGTAGTCATCGGAAGCTATTGTTTCTCCCTTTAATATCTTCTTATTATGAAGCAGCGCCGTGCATCCCTCCAACTCGACCTGAACTTTTTTCAACTCAGGCAGTACATAAGTCAAAGACAGAAATCCCAGTTTGACTTCTTCGGGAGCGGAATTGTTTGAACTTTCTGGCTTGGAGTCTTCACCTACAACGCTGCGTGCTAGTTCGCACGCTACAGCTGCCAGCCCAAGTGCCGCTGCCTTTGCCAGAGTTCCTGCCAGACTATTTTTCATGATCCTCTCCCTTCGGTTTTCTGAAAACTGCAATACAATGTTTCTTTTTGCGAAGCTTGTCAATTTTCCGGTCGGCAAAATGTGCCGCTTCTCCCCCGCCTTTTACCAGAAGACCATTTTTTGCCCAGCGGTGATGTTTTTCGCGTCTCTCCTCCTAAAAAACTCTTTGATTTCTGCCGTTTTCCGTTTTGGCACGGGTTTCGCAATGTCTCTGGCAGAGGCTTAACGCCCGTAGTGTATTCAACTCTCTTTGGGTGAAAGGGAATAAAAATGGAAAACAGTCTTTATGTCGGCTTGTCACGACAGCTTGTTCTGGACCACGCCATGACGATGGTGGCCAACAATGTGTCCAATGCCAACACGCCCGGATACAGGGCACAAAACCCCATGTTTCAGGAATATATCGCCAAAGCGGGTGCCAGTTATAAAGATCAGGACCCGCTGTCGATGGTTTATGACATGGGCCAGTATGATACGACAACGCCCGGAACCATCCAGTTGACGGGGGGGACTTATGACATCGCCCTTAACGGTCCGGGCTTTATGGAAGTGATGACCCCCAGCGGTCAGGTCCAATACACTCGCGCCGGCAATTTTACCGTGAATGCCAGCAATGAATTGGTGACGCCGTCCGGATTTAAAGTTTCCGGCCCCGGCGGCAATCCGATTTCCATTCCGGCAGGCGCGAAAGACGTCGTCGTAACCAAAGCGGGCGAGATTACCGCCGACGGCAATGCGGTCGGGAGAATTTCCGTGGTCGAATTCGACAATCTGCAAGATCTGAAACCGGAAGGAAACGGACTTTATTCCGCTTCCGTTGCCGGACGTCCGGCGACTGAAACCGAGGTCACACAGGGCGCGCTGGAAGGATCGAACGTCAATGCCGTTCAGGAAATGACACGGATGATCGACATTCTGCGTACCTATCAATCCACAATGCGGATGATGAACAACGAGCATGAGCGTCAGATGGGGGCCATCCAGAAGCTGGCTAGAACAACTTCAGCCTAAGGATAAACAAAAACGGACAAACGGATCAATACTAAAGGGATTGTGAAAGATTAAAGGAGACTAAAATGAGAGCACTTGATATCGGCGCGACAGGCATGCTGGCCCAGCAGATGAATGTGGATACCATATCCAACAACATCGCCAACATGACCACGACGGGCTTTAAAAAGCAGCGGATGGAATTTCAGGATTTGATGTACCAACATCTGTCCCGTCCGGGGGCTACCTCCTCCGCTTCCGGCACGATTGTTCCCGCGGGACTGTCTTTGGGTCTTGGTGTGCGTCCGGCCGCCACGTACCGCGACCACGAGCAAGGGACTCTGCAAATCACCAATGGCGAATTCGATCTGGCCATTAACGGCAAAGGGTATTTCCAAGTTGAATTGCCGACCGGCGAGACCGCCTATACCCGTGCCGGATCGTTCCAACCCAATCAGGACGGCGAGATCGTGACCTCCGAAGGATACCGCGTTTTGCCCGGAATTACCGTTCCCGCCGATGCGATTTTTGTCGAGATCAACACCGAGGGTGAAGTTCTGGCCAAGTTGCCGGCGCAGGTCGCCTTGCAGAATTTGGGACAGATCGAGTTGGCAACTTTCGTCAACCCCGCCGGACTTGAGTCCATCGGCGATACGATGTTTCTTGAAACCGAAGCATCCGGTCAGGCCACGGTCGGCGCACCGGGCAGCGACAATGTCGGGACCGTCAAGCAAGGCTTGCTGGAACAATCCAACGTCGACTCGGTGAAAGAGATTACGTTGCTGATTACCGCCCAGCGGGCTTACGAGATGAACTCGAATGTCATCAGCACGTCCGACGAAATGATGGATACTGTCAATCAACTCAGATAGTTAAGAGAAGGTTAAGAATTGGACATAATTACGCAACTGGCATGGGACTTGCATAGCTAAATAGCTAGGAAAAAACATCCAACTGCGTAACAGGAGAGAAACCATGAACATCGATTTTAGCCGCACCGGCCACCAGATCATCTTCCAAAGCGTTCGCAGTGTTGCGACGATTGTCGGTCTCGGCGGGATGGCTGTCGCCTTCCTCGAATTCAGCACGGGGGCGTTCTTTGTCTCGACTGAGCGTTTGATGCAGGCCTCCGACCTTTTGAACGGCATCATCAGCTAAACACCATCTTCGGGATTAAGGGAGTACAAAAAATGACCAAGTATCAAATCCAGCAAACCAAGCAAAGTGTGCTTTACATGTGCCGTCTAACGTTCAAGACTTTGGCGCTGGTGATCGGTGTCGGGTATGGGTTGCTGTATGCGTTTCTGCATATCCCTGCCGCCGATGCGGCGACTTTGAAAGCGCAAGCCAGTGTCAACGATTCTGTTGTTCATCTTTCCGACCTCTTTGATGATATCGAGGCCACAAACGATGCCGTACTCGGCGCTGCCCCTGCCCCCGGCAAAACCATGATTATCAATGCGCGAACCTTGACGCGTGTCGCCAACCTCTATGACGTGGACTGGGTTTCCCATTCCGCAGCCGATCAGGTTGTGGTGATCCGCACGGCGCAAACTGTTTCTCAGGATCAAATTCTCGATGCGCTGAAACAGTCCCTATCTGCCAAAGGCGTTGCGGGGGATTTTGAAGTGACGTTGGGCGGGGCTATTCCCTCCATAACCCTGTCCGGTGATTTGCCCCCTACGGTTGAAGTGGCCCAGATGAGCTACACGCCGGGGCGTGATGTGTTCACGGCAGTTATCGCTGCACCCAGTGCCGATAATCCCGTCAAGACCCTGTCTTTGAGCGGAGTGATCGATAAGGTCCAGAATGTACCTGTGCTAAGGTCTTCCCTCAAAGCGGGCGACATTATCAGTGCGGCCGACATCGATTGGGTTCCCGTCAATGTTCGCAACACGGTCTATGACACCATCGTCGACGCCGACGCCATGATCGGCAAGACCCCTGCCCGTTCCGTCGAGGCCGGTGCGCCAATGCGCGAGCGTGATTTGATCTCTCCGCAACTCGTCAAACGTGGTGATGAAATCCTGATCCAGTTCAACTCCGGCTCCATGACCCTCACCGCCAAAGGCAAGGCGATGCAGAACGGTGCCGAAGGCGATCTGATCCGTGTCGTCAATCTATCGAGCAACCAATCGCTGCGCGGCGTTGTCAAGGGCGACAAGCTGGTGAGCGTACAATAACCAAACAAAAGGACTTAAAAACTTTCAGAAAGAAAGGTGGGTAACAACATGAGACAAGAATTCAGAGTTTTAATTTTGGGGATGGCATCCCTGTCGCTCGCGGCGTGCAGCGCGATGGACCGCGTCAAGAATATCGGTGAGGTTCCCAAACAGTCCGCCATCGTCAATCCGACGCAGATGAACAATTACCGTCCGGTTTCCATGCCGATGCCCACACCGCAAATTGCCGAGAAGAGAGGCAACTCTCTTTGGACCGGTGCACAGCAAGGGTTCTTCAAGGATCAACGTGCCAAAACAGTCGGCGACATCATGACGGTAGTCATTGACATCAACGACAAAGGCAAAATGGAAAACTCGACCGACCGCACGCGTTCGACCGATGAAAGCATGGGCATTCCCAGTTTGTTCGGTCTTGAAAATCAAGTGCCGATTGTCGTTCCGAAAATTACGGATACGTCCGATCTGGCCAGTGCCAATGCTGCCTCCACCTACAAAGGTGACGGCACGACTGACCGTAAGGAAAAAATCAGCATGAAGCTGGCCGCGACCGTCATTCAGGTTTTGCCCAACGGCAATATGGTCATCAAAGGAACGCAGGAAGTGCGCGTGAATTACGAGAACCGTGTGCTGACGCTGGCCGGCGTGGTTCGTCCTCAGGATATCAATACTGACAACACCATTTCTTACGAGCAAATTGCCGATGCACGGATCGCCTATGGCGGAAACGGTCAAATTACCGATGTCCAGCAACCGCGTTACGGACAACAGCTCTATGACATTATCTCGCCGTTCTAAGAGGTTATGAGCAAAGAATTTATGAGTTTCTGAGTTACCCTTACCCACCCAACTCCCCGCCGGTTCGCGCAAGCGACCGGCTTTTTTTATTGGCCAAGTGTCTTTGTCATTTGCAATGCTATGCCCGTATTGTTTGCAGGCAACGGGGTTTGGTTTTGCGTGATATCGGACAAATTATCCAGAAATAGAGAGGACGGGGACTCATGCGTCTCTCCTGCCGTACATAGGTAATCTTCCGGCGAGGATGGTTTTTGGGAAGACGTCAATATAACTACGCTACCACTTCCATGGGGGGCTTGCTGTGGAGCCTCTGGCCCTAATGCCTCTGCAAGGTCCGCATCCAAGTTACCGAGACTGTATCCCTTCACATCTTGGGATGATTCCTGTTTCGGTCCTGCTGCGGGTTGTGATTCAGTAGGTTTCGGAGACTGGGCGGGTTCTTCTTTCCCCGGTTGAGCCGGAGCCGTGGCTGCCGCTTGAGGCTGCTTTTCAGGTTTCTTTTCGGGAGTTTTATTGGGTTTATCAAGATGGAGAAACTCCATCAGAAAATCGCCAAAATTTCCCAAGCCCAAGCCATTAATAAATGACGTCAGCATTTCTCTCAGATTTTGTTTCCAGCTGGCGACCGGCTTTTCGTCCTTTTCCTTCTTTTTTACAACTCTGGCAGGTTGAGCGGCTTCCTTTTTCTTCTTTGGATCGCCCTCTTTGGTTTGGGGCTCCGCATCCGCTACCCCGGCCAAGACCTCAAAATCTTGACTGTCATCTACCTGTTCCTGCACCACCTCTTCAGCCATCTTTTTTCCTCAGTTTCCCTGTCTGTCCCAAGTCTTTGACCGCAATTCTTTCAGGTAATTCTATATGTAAATAATTAATGGGTTACTAACTATTTTGCATAATTCATATATTCTGCTATAGTTTTGGGTATGGGATCAATATTTGCCATTGCCTATTCATTTTTGCCGGTTGTGAACAGCTGGGCGTTTCTGCCGCAAGCGGTCAAGCTTTACCGCTCGTCGCCTATCGAGGCGCGGTCGGTCTCGTTAAGCGCGTGGTTGATGTGGTTCGGGGCGTCGTTCGTATCGCTGATGTATGGGCTGACGAATTTACACGACACGCTGTTTTGTATCTCGGCCGGCGTCAGCGTGTTCTGGAATGCACTCATCATCTCGCTCACTCTGTGGAAACGAGGTCAGGAGCTTCAGTTCGGATTTAGCAGAGAGTAAAAAACCGCCCTACTTACTCGTCGCGGTGGGTGCGTTCCATGCGCTCATGGCGTTCTTGCGCTTCAAGTGACAATGTCGCGATAGGCCGCGCATCGAGACGACCAACAGAGATCGGCTCACCTGTTTCTTCGCAGTACCCGTAAGTGTCTTCGTCAATACGCATCAGGGCTTCATTGATTTTGGTAATCAGCTTGCGCTCGCGGTCGCGGGTACGGAGCTCCAGCGCGTGGTCGGTTTCAGCGGACGCGCGGTCGGCCAGATCAGGCTTTTGCAATTCGGTCGTTTGCAAGGTGTTGTGAATGGTTTCTTCCGATTCGTGCAGCAGCTCTTCCCGCCATGCGATCAGCTTCTGGCGGAAATACTCCTTCATAACAGAATTCATGAATTCTTCTTTGTCCGTCGGTTTGTAATTTGGAGGAACAATAACGCTGCCTGCTTTCGACATAGAATACCTGACCCTACTCTTTAGGTTTAAAAATTGAGTTGGAGACTATGGAATTTGAGCTAAAAGATCAAGTCCATTAGGCGAAAACCGCCCACCTCATCCACGGATATTGATTTTACCTAAGATTGGTTAAAAGACTGTGCTCGCATCCAGGGCGGCGCGCATTTTGGCGATTTCGATCTGGGCGCGGAGGTCGATTTCGTCTAAAAGGCTGGTCAGCATCGGGTCTTTGAGGCGCTCACGGTGAGAGGCCACCACATCGGCAATGTCGATCAGGTTGCCAACCGAAAGCGTTCCGGTCAGCATTCCGACCTTGATTTTATCCAGTTCCTGAAGCAAATCGTCCGCGCGTTTGTGCATGCGCTTTCTGGCCGCGCGTTCGGTCGGGTCTTCGGCCTCCTGAGCCAACAGCAAGGAATCAATGCCGGCAATCGAACTTGCGGCGGCGGCGTGGGCTGGTGCCTCTGACTCGTCTGCACCCAGCAAACCGCTAAACGCCGTTGATCCTGACTTGGACGATCCCCCGGATTTTTTGGTGGATGACGTGCTTCCTGTTTTATTCGGGCCTTCGATTTTCATGGTTTTATACTCCCTTTCCCCCTTCTTTTCAGTATAGCAAATTTTGTCCGGCGCTTCATTCGGCAAGTTTTGCCCACCCTAAATCATAATCTAACCTATTGATTCTAAACAATTCATAAGTTGGCACGGTTCTCGCATATTTCTCATCGGACCAATGGGTCATGAAACCAATAAAAAATACGGGTGGTTATGATGACAAACAAACGCGCAACGATGATGATCAAAAAGCTTGTTCTTCTGGTATCGGCACTCTGGATCGCCTCGATCCTGTTTTTGGCTGCCCTTATGCCTGCGGCCCACGCTGCGACGGCCCGCATTAAAGATATCGTCAATATAGAAGGCGTGCGCGACAACGCCCTGATCGGGTACGGTCTGGTTGTGGGGCTTAACGGTTCGGGCGACAAGCTCAATAACTCCCCTTTCACCAGCCAATCCCTGATTGCGATGCTGGAACGTTTGGGGGTTAACGTGCGCGGACAAAATTTGAACACCGGCAACGTTGCTGCCGTTATGGTCACGGCCACGATGCCACCGTTCCAGACCCAAGGGTCGCGTGTTGATGTGACCGTTTCCACGCTTGGCGATGCCAAAAGTCTTCAGGGCGGTACGCTTCTCGTTACACCGTTGATGGGTGCTGACGGGGAAGTTTATGCCGTGGCGCAAGGTCCGGTGGCGATTGCCGGATTTTCGGCGGGCGGCGAAGCGCAGACCGTCACGCAAAATATTCCGACCCGCGGACGGATTGCCGATGGTGCGGTGGTTGAGCGCGAGATTGCGTTTAGTCTCAACGATCTTCCAGAAATCCGTCTGGCGCTGAAAAATCCCGATTTCACCACGGCACGCCGCATTGCGCAGGCGATTAACGGCTTTACCTCTGCCGATCTGTCTTATGCCAGCAATGATGCCACTGTGGTTCTCAAAAAATCCACGGGCTATCCCGGATCGATGGTCGACCTGATTACCGACATCGAACAACTCCCTATCCAGCCCGACCAAGTGGCCCGCGTTGTGATTGACGAAAACTCCGGCACGATTGTGATGGGGTCCGAAGTTCGCGTCAGCACCGTGGCCATCGCACAAGGCAGTCTGACGATCAAGGTCAACGAGACTCCGCAAGTGTCGCAACCCAATCCGTTTGCCGAGCAAGGCGACACAGTGATCGTTCCACGTACCGATATTAACGTGAATCAGGGAAGTGATGCGAAAATGACCATTCTTGAAAGCGGCGTCACGCTGCAAGACCTTGTGACCGGATTGAACAAACTCGGTGTGGGTCCGCGCGACATCATCACCATCCTGCAAGCCATTAAAGCCGCAGGCGCTCTGCAAGCTGAAATCGAGACCATGTAGGATTAAAGATGAGCAATCTGGGAACAACCGCCACGCAAAATATGATCCAGACCGCCCAAGGTCAGGCGAGCCTTAACAAGGTTTCGCGTTCCGCCGACAAGCTTCTGGCCGACCGCTCGGCGCAGGCGGCGCAGGATTTCGAAGCTGTCTTTATCTCGGAAATGATCAAGCCGATGTTCGATATGATGCAAGTTGACGACACATTCGGCGGTGGCAAAGGTGAAGAAGTCTTCCGCGGCATGATGGTTCAGGAATACGGTAAAATGATCGCAGCCAAGGGCGGGATCGGCATCGCAGCTCAGGTTCAAGCCGAATTGCTCAAAACACAGGAACAATCCCAACAGGCGACTTTAGCCAAAACAGCAACAGAATAGCAGGAGAGACAAAGAATGAATGCACAAGCTTTAACTACAAACGCCCCATCTTCCCCGATTGCACAGGCCGAACGCTTGCTTCTCTCCGTTCTGGAGAAAATGGAAAAACTGACCGTGTTATTTACTCAGGAGCTCGATAGTCTGACTGCCAACGATATGAGCAAGTTTCAGGAAATCCAACCGGAGAAAATCCGTTTGATCCGTGATTGTGAATCCGGTGTTGCCGAAATCGAAGCCAAAAAAGAAACCATTGCGTTGTGCAATCCTGTTTTGAAAGAACGCCTGATCTCTTCCCATGCCGTTCTTTCCGACATGGCCGTGCAGTCGAAGCGTGCCTGTGAAGCTCGGGCCCGCAGTGTCAAGCGTATCCAGAACCGTTTGCTTCAGGCCGCGCGCATGATGGTGAACAAGGATAAAAAGAATTACGGACGCAACGGCAAGATCGAAACCTCGCCGAAAAACCGTCCGGTTGCCACTGCGATCAACGAAGCCATTTAACCTGAAAAGGATTTTACCATGACCTCTCCTTCCGTTTCCATGGTCGCTCCGGCCACCTCGTCCCCTCTTTCGATGTTGGGCGGGCTTGGCAGCGCCAATCCCAATTCCAAAGCGGCCGCCGGACAATTTTTCGGCTTTCTGCAATTCCTGCAAAATTCGAATGCTGCCGATTTAACGGGCGAACAAATGTCCCCTGCCATGCAGGGCGGCATGCATGCGCGGTTTCAGGTTCTCTCGGCCAATGATGCCGAATTTCAGAATTTCTTGAGCCAACTCGGGGAAACAACCGGATTGCCGCAAAATGTTCTGCTGGCCTTGACCACAGGTGTGCCCAGCGAGTTTTTGCCGGAGGGGACTGAAACAAATGGCATGGCCTCTCTGACACTCGATCAACTCTCCGAACTGGTCAGCTCGCATTCCGATGCGTTGGCCAACGGGAATATTTTGCTGGTAGCGGCCAATGTTGCGCCGGAAGATATGGAACAGGTCGCACAATCCCTTTCCGCGGCGCTTGATAAATTCCAGAAGCTCCAAAACCTTCCGAATGTGGACGCTGGCACGAACGCCGATGCAACGGATGACAGCGCAGATGGTAGCGCGTCACAGCCCGTCCAATTGGTTTTGGTAACGCTGGTTCCTGCATCGTCCGAAGAGTCTGTTTCTGCAGATTCTGTTTCTGACGACGCCGATGCCCCCGGCATCCCCACTGATGATACTTCACCTGATGCCAATGCAGTCAACTGGTTGGCTTTTGCCAATATCATTTCCGATATATACCGTCCAAAGGATGCCGCTTCCTCTTCTACATCAACCGATGATGCCCTTGCCGTCGGTGCAGCTACCTCCGGCACCGATGCAGAGGGTGACGCCAGCCCGTTTGCCGGAAAGCCGCTATCAACCGCAGAAATGGCCGCATTGAAAAGCGAAGGCAATATTTCTGCTGATGCCGATCTTCTGCAGGCATATACCCCCAAAGCCCATGCCGAAAAAGTGGCGTCCTTTGAAGGAGCGTTGAAACTTGATGCTTCCAATCCGGACAGTGCCGCAGTACGGTTTTTGGGACAAAACAAAGACTGGGCAAATGGAGCCAATAAGCTGGCGTTCGATCCGGCCAGCTGGTCTTTACCCGCCACGTCATCTCCTTCCGCGCAAAACGCTCTGGCCAATCCGGTGTTGACCAATAGTTCGGCGGCGGCAGCCCATCCTGTCGCGCAAGCGGTTACGGCGATGATTGAAAAAACCGTCCAGAACGGCGAAGTCAAAACCCAGACACTCAGTGTCGAACTTGACCCACCGGAGCTTGGCCGTGTGCAAATCCATCTCTCTTACGAGAAGGGCGAACCGATGAAGGTGCGTCTATTGACCGAGAAGGAGGATACGCTCACGATCCTTCGCCGCGATTCCCATGCGCTCAGACAGGCGCTTGAAAATGCGGGCGTGCAAATGGACGGCTCGTCGCTCAATTTCGATATGTCGCATGACAGCAATGCGTTCGGGCAAGCCATGGCGCAGCAGCAGGACGGCAAGAACGGCTCATCGTCTTCGTTCCGTCTGGCGGGGGGAGATGTCTCCGCGATTGGTGCGTCCGGCTCCGATTCTCATGTTATCGAGACCAGCCTCGGCATTATGATCGACGAAGCAACCGGACAGGTGCGGTATAACTTGCTTGCCTAATACCAGTTGTTAATACTCTGTTAAGAATTACCGTTCACAATTGATGTGTGCAGGGTGCGAGGATTTGCGCCCGTCTTAAATCGGCCCCAGAAAGGAGGACCAGCACCATCATGAGCGTAAGCAATTCCGTTTTTTATTCCCCCGTACTTGGACAATATCTTTCGAAATCCGGACACAAGGCCGCTTCGCCTGCCGATGCCGCTTCATCCATTCTGGAGATCGCCAAGCTGTCGCGTCGTGAATTTCTTCAGGTCCTTCAGGGGTTTGATGACAATCTCGATACTCTTGAATCCTCCCTCTCCTCGGTTCAGGAGGTTATCGGCATTCTTGAAGAAGCCGGAGGATTGAGTGTGCGCGCCCGTAACTTCTTGCAAGAAGACGGCGGCGCTAAAAAATACAAAGACAAGTTGGCCGATCTGGAGCTTTGGTATAACAAAACACTGGAAAAGCTTGATGCCTATATCGAAAAGTCGGAGGCGGGTGGCGGAGTCAATCTGCTCAAGGGAGATTCTCTGACCATTCTGTTCGATCCGGCGGGACAATCCACTTTGCTGACTCAGGGGATTAATCTGACCGCCAAAGGCTTGGGCATTCGTCCGCCTGATTTTTCATCGCTGCATAACATCCAGAATGCGCGGATCGACATTACCAACAGCATTGATCTGGCCGTTACGCTGCGCAACATCGTGTCGTCCGATATTTCAACCATCAAGACGCGCCGCGAGTTTTGTGAAACCGCCCTGTCGTTCCTGACACAGATTCACGATTACCTGACGTCAGCGGGTCCAAACGACGAGCCGCACACTTACCTCGATTTGTGCCAGCATATTCCCGACTTGGCGGATGGCGAGCCTCTGGCTGCCGAACCGCAACTGGTCACACTTGAAAATTTCAGAACACAATAAGTAAATGTAGAAAAGAGATACTATCATGGCTTTGATTATCGACCTGAAACCCGAAGAAAAAATCCTGATTGGCTCTGCCGTTATCATCAACGACAAGCAACGGACACGCCTTCACATCTCCGGCGACACACCGATCCTGCGCGAGAAAGATGTGATGCAGGAAGAAGACGCCGCAACGCCGTGCCGCAAAGTGTATTTTCTGATCCAGTGTATGTATCTGGCGCGTAATCCGCGGGAATATCATCCGAAATATTTCGAGTTGTTAAAAATGATCCAGACCGCCGCGCCCAGCACATCCGTCTTCTTTGCGCGAATCAACGCCCATATCGTTCAAGGGCATTATTATAAAGCGTTGCGCGAAGCGCGCGATCTCATCACCCATGAAGATGAATTACTCAAGGCCAGCGGCGTGAGCATGGGATAAACAATTTCCCGTCTTTCCAAAAACAAAAGCCGCCCGAAAGAGCGGCTTTGATCTATTTTATGGCCTTTTGAAATCAGGCCTCGGTATCTACCGAGTTCAGGCTTCCCGTCGTCTTTGTCCCCGTCGTAGCGCCTGAACCGCCGACTTTGAGCTCCCGGGTTCCGGTATCGCCGCTCTTCCCTGATCCCGGAAGAGGGAGATTCTGTTGCACTTTGACTTCCTGACGGGCCTGACGGTATTGAACGCTGCTCTCGACCAGATCGGCACTTTGCTGTTGTGCGCGGAATTGGGCTTCCGCCTGTGCGCTTGCCTCAGCACGAGCCTGATTCGCCTGAGCGCGCTGATAAGCTCTGATTTGACCCTCGGTCGGAAACTGGCGGACACGATCTCCGGTCTCCGAATCACGGACGACCAAAATAGGCTTGCTGGATCCCCCATTGAGATCAACATGCGGACTAAGATAAGGAGCCGTAACTCCCGCTGTCTGAACACGCGTTGGATTTGCCGCAAAAGATTGAGTCGAAGCCGTCTGCTCCGCGACAGCGCGGATCACTTGGGCATTCGATACTGCGGCATTGACTGCCTCAATCATTTTACTTCCCTTACCTTTCCTTCGGACTTAAACCTGCATCCTGCAGATATACACCCGTCCCTATTATCATCATACAGGAGCCGCAAAGGACAAGTCAAGGATTTTTCCTCCTAAACCCCTGTTTTTTTAGTAAAAAAACTGTTAACAACCTAACAACTACTTGAAAAGTGATTTGATCTATTTCACCCCCCCAAGTAATTCACAGATGACTCGATCGAGTCGTTATTTTTAATTATTTGTTAATTATTTTACGACAATTAACACTCTGCGATTCACATAATTATACAGCATTGAATCTATTGGTTTTTTTCATTAACAACTATGGAAAGATTCGCCTGTTTCTGATACAATAAAACTGGCGAGTCATGCGACTTGTCAGGGTATCGGGATCACCTGAGCATGATCAGTGGCAGAGATGTCTGTCATACATGTGTCGGTTTTTTCCCTGCCGGAATGACAATGACAAGATAAAAGCGGAAAGAACCTGACCTGTGAATAATTTTCTGGACACATTAAAAAAGCTGGGCCCTGCGCGTCTGAGCATCATGGGTGCTGTGCTGCTCGGGCTGTTCATTTTCTTTATTTACATCTCAATGCAAGTCTCTGGTCCGAAAATGAAAATGCTCTACAAGGATCTGGGCAGTGAAGATTCCGCCGCTATTGCCGGCAAACTCGAAGAGCTGAACATCCGCTACGAAGTTACTCCCGATGGCACGAAGGTCAGTGTGCCGGAAAAAGAAATCGGTCGTGCCAGAATGCTGCTGGCGCAGTCGGGGCTCCCCAATGGAGGCTCGTTGGGTTATGAATTGTTCGACAAGCAATCGAGTTTCGGTACAACCAGCTTTGTCCAGAACATCAATCAGGTCCGTGCGCTGGAGGGCGAGCTTTCCCGTACGATTTCCGCACTTGAGCCGGTACGCAGTGCACGCGTCCATCTGGTTCTGCCCCAACGCGAATTGTTCAGCCGCGAAAGCCGTCCGGCCACTGCCAGCGTCTTTCTGAAACTGAAGAGCAGCGGCGGCCTTGATCGCGATCAAATCGCGGGCATCCAGTCGCTGGTCGCGTCCGCCGTTCCCGATCTCAAAGTCAAAAGCGTTTCCATCGTCGATTCCGAAGGCGTTCTGCTGGCTGGCGGGAATGAAGATGACTCCACCCTCCTCTCCGCAAAAGCCGATGAGGCCAAGCGCAATTACGAGCAACGGTTGACCCGCGTGGTCGAAGACCTCGTCGGGCGCACGGTCGGGTACGGAAATGTCCGCGCCAATGTGGTGGCCGATCTCAACTTCGACCGCCTGAGTGAAAATCAGGAAATTTATGATCCTGAAGGCCAAGTTGTCCGTTCAACCCAAACCGTTGAAGATAAAAGCAGCGAGACAGATAAAAGCTCGAGCGAAGTTTCCGTTCAAAATAACATTCCAGGCGGCAATGCCGATCTGTTGAACGGTGGCGGACCGACCTCCAACGCTGCACGTACGGAAGAGACCACCAACTTTGAAATCAGCAAAACCATCCGTTCCGTTGTTCGTGAAACTGGTGAAGTCAAAAAACTTTCCGTGGCTGTTCTGATTGATGGGACCTACGATACTGATGCCGAAGGCAAAAAAACCTATAAGCCGCGCTCGGAAGAGGAAATCAAAAACCTGACGGCCCTCGTGTCCTCCGCCATTGGATATGACCAGAAACGCGGTGATACGCTTGAAGTCATAAATATGCAGTTTGCCGATATCTCTACCACGCCTGAAGATGACGAAACCAAAATTCTCGGTTTTGACCGTGGCGATCTTCTGGATGCCGCTGAAGTTATTACCGTAGCGATCATGATCGTTCTGGTTGTGCTTCTGGTTCTTCAGCCTATGGTTGGCCGTTTGCTATCCACTGAATCCGAAGGCGGTGAACCCGAAGGTGGCTACGATCCTTCCATGGGTCTTCTGCCTTCCGCACATGGACAAAACCCCGCGCTGATGCCGCCCGGAATGGCGGGGCATGGCGGCGGGGGTGAAGCAGCGGACTTCCTTCTGGCCCAAGGGGGCAGCGAGGAAGAAGCCATGATCGACGTGCAGAAAGTCGAAGGCCGTGTGAAAGCGTCTTCCCTCAAGAAAGTCGAAGATATAGTTTCAGCCTATCCCGAAGAAACCGTTTCGGTTCTGAGAGGATGGATGTCACAGGA
>Ga0116144_10002752_pt1 | contig 18426 bp, 11 predicted proteins | sample AD_UKC035_MetaG_FD_89746 | JGI IMG/M metagenome (GOLD analysis project Ga0116144, IMG submission 89746) | Active sludge microbial communities of municipal wastewater-treating anaerobic digesters from USA - AD_UKC035_MetaG | ecosystem: Engineered > Bioreactor > Anaerobic > Digestate | place: USA...
GGCGGTCAGCGCCAGGTAACTGCTGAGGGCGACGAGCAAGATCATCCCCAGCAGCAGTCCGAACGCCACCGAGAATTTGGTGGTGATGCTAAGGGCGCGCCAGCGCCGCGCGGCCAGTGAGCGCAAGTTCACATCACGGCCTGTATGTGTAGACCACTTGTGAGAGGAGTTCCTGGACATGGTTGACCGGCGTCGTCATTTTGAGAAAATCGAATCGGACCACCGCACAGTCGCCCAAGGGATTGCATTGAATTGCGCCGGTGACGCCCGAAAAGTCTTGGGTGGTGTACAACGCGTCGCGGAGCGCCTGGCGTCCGATGTGCAGCGTCCCATTTTCCTCCTGCACAGACACGGCCTCGATAGCGTGGAGCAACAGATTGGCGGCGTCGTACCCGTAGGCATAGGTAACGGTCTGCGGGGCCGCGCCGAAACGAGCGGTGTAGGCCGCGACCAGCGCATCATTGGCCGGGCCTTCCACTGGCGGCGCCGAACCGACGAAATACATGCCAAGCGCCGCGTCGCCGGCGGCGGCGAGGAAGTTGTCGGTGCGCAGCGAGCCGCCGCCGAAAATGATGCGGGTTTCCATCCCCGGGACCTGTCGGGCCTGCTGCACCAGGGCCGCGCCTTCAGGCGGGAACAACGAGAGAAACACCAATTGCGCCTCGGCTGCGGTGATGGCTTCCAACACCGGGCGCATGTCGGTGTCACCCTTGTTCACCGTTACCTCGGCCACGATCTTGCCGCCCAATTCGACGAACTTCTGCGCGAAGACTTCTTTGTAGGCCAGGGAAAATGTATCGCCATCGTCCACCGTGGCCGCCCGGGTGACGCCCAACTCCTGGTAGATGTACACGGCGGTCGCATCAGCTTCCTCGGCGACGTTCAGCATCGTGCGGAAGTAGCCCGGCCGCCAGTCCGCCCCGGCGTCGCCGCCAAACGAGGTCAGCGAAGGCGCGCTGTTGACGCCGGAGATCATCACCATGCCGGTGTCAGAAATGACCCCCATGGCCGCCGCCGCCGCGCTGGAGCAAGTCGTGCCGAAGATGCCGACGGTCTCTGGGACGGCGGTGATGCGCAGCGCCGCGTTCGCGCCGCCCTCCGCCGTGCAGAGTTCGTCCTCGACCTGGACCTGGATCGGATGTCCTAAGAGTTGGCCGTCGTGTTCGGCCACGACCAGCTCGAAAATATTGCGTTGCTCGACGCCGAAGACGGCGCCGCCGCCGCTTAAATCGTGAATCACGCCCAACCGGAGGGGGGCTTCAGGCGCAAGCGTCACACAACCGAGGGGATCGGCGCATTTGAAGGGACGGAGATTCTGACAAGCCGGCGCCAGTAACAAAGCCAACAGTCCTACAACCATAGCAGACCGTTTCATGTGTCACCTCCATTGCGTTTTAAACATTATATGACAAACCGGTTTATGTGAAACCGATGAATGGGACTATAATGGCGTTTTGTGCGTTACACACCCGAATACTTCAAGGAGGCTTTCAATGCGAACAAGTGTACCTGAAGCGGTAGGATGCTCAGCCGCGCGGCTGGCGCGTATCGGCGCGGCGATGCAGCGATATGTGGACGATGGGAAGATCGCCGGCCTGATTACGACGGTCGCCCGGCGCGGCGAGACCGTCTACCTGGAAAAGCAGGGGTGGATGGATCGGGAGGCGCAGCGGCCGATGGAATTCGACGCCATCTTCCGCATCGCTTCGATGACCAAGCCGGTGACGGCGGTTGCTATCATGATGCTGTACGAAGAGGGGTATTTCACCCTGAACACACCCGTCTCCGAATTCATCCCCGGCTTCAAAGACGTGAAGGTGTTCGTGCGGGAGACGGCGGACGGCGTGGAATTGGCCGATCCGATCCGTCCGGTCACGTTCCGCCACCTCTTCACCCATACCGCCGGCCTGAGCTACGGCTGGAATCAGAATGATCCGGTGGATCGGTTGTATCAGAAGTCACAGAAGGAAGCCGGGCTGGACCCACAACAAGCTACAGTAAAGGATATGGTCGAAGGGCTGACGCGCCTGCCGCTGGCCTTCCAGCCGGGGACGAAGTGGCGCTACAGCCTGGCAATTGACGTGTTGGGCCACCTTGTCGAGATCATCTCCGGCAAGCCGTTGGACGAGTTTTTCAAAGAGCGTGTCTTCGGTCCGTTGGGCATGGTGGACACGGATTTCTATGTCCCCAAAGAAAAAGCCAACCGCCTGACGGCGCTTTATGGGCACACGGAAGGGCCGGCGGAATTGAAACTGATGGAAACTCCAGCGGACAGCCCGCGCTTCAACAAGCCGGCGTTTCTCTCCGGCGGCGGTGGGTTGGTTTCCACGCTGGAAGATTATGCGCGCTTCTTGCAGATGCTCGTCAACGGCGGCGAATTGCACGGCGCGCGCCTGCTCAGCCCGACGACGGTGGACCTGTTCACGATCAATCACGCGCCCGCCGCCGCGCTGCCCTACGGCTTCGCCGAGGGCGAAGACCTGTTCCATCAGGGGTACGGCTACAGTCTGGGCACGCGCGTCCTGATGGACGTGTCGGCGTCCGGCAAGGCCGGCTCCGTGGGCGAGTTCGGCTGGGACGGCGCGTTCAACACCTACTTCTGGGTGGATCGCCGGCAGGCGCTTTACGGCCTGCTGATGACGCAGCACAGCCCGAACAACTACTATCCGCTGGCGGACACGTTCAAACAGTTGACGTATCAGGCGATGATTTGAGACGCCTCTCGCAGAGGCATTGAGGGCTACGGCGTGCGTCGTAGCCCTCAATGTTTTTTTAAGAGGTTGATTTTCTGGACAGGGATGGGCCTTAGAGTATAATGCTTTAAACACTGAAAATCGAAAAATGCCAAAAGCAATAGAGTGTGGGTTGGTCTTGAGGTAGGAGATAAGCATGTCAAATTTGTTTAATGGTGTATTGGGGCAGGGATTGAGTTTCCTGTTGGGGTTGATCCCCCTGATTTTAGTTCACGAGTTCGGCCATTTCCTGATGGCCCGAAAGACCGGCGTGTGGGCCAAAGAGTTCGGCATTGGCTACCCGCCGCGTATCCTCAAACTGTTCCGCTGGAAGGAAACCGACTTTACGCTGAACTGGCTGCCCATCGGCGGCTTTGTGCGAATGGAGGGGGAAAGCCTTTTCGAGGAACGCTCGGCCATCGAGGAGGACATTCCACCGGAAGAACTCCAACAAAAGCAAGAAGCGCGCAAACACAGCCTCTACGCGGCCTCGCCGGGCAACCGGGTGTTGATCTACCTCGCCGGCCCGGTGATGAACCTGCTGCTGGCCTGGGCGCTGGTCGTGCTGCTGTACTTCACCGGCGTGCCGGCCTACGAGGTCGTGATTGACGAGATCGTGCCGAATTCGCCGGCTGCCGGCGCCGAGATGCAAGTGGGCGACGTCATTCTGGCGATCAATGAGCAGCCGGTCGAAGAAGTGGAAGACGTTTCGACGTATATCCAGGCCAGCCTGGGCCAGCCGACCACGTTCACGGTGCGGCGCGATGGGGAGACGGTGGCGCTTAGCGCCGTCCCGCGCGCCAATCCCCCTCAGGGCGAAGGGTCGCTGGGCATCCTCGTGGGCGGCATCCCGAAAGCGGGCGAACTGCTGCGGTATCCCCTGGGGAAATCGCTCAACTACGGTACCCGTTACGTGCTGCTGATGGGGCAGATGACGTTGAGCGCGCCGATTATGGTGATCCGGGGCCTGATCCCCCTGGAAATGGCGCGTCCGGTAGGGATTGTGGGTATCAGCCAGATTACGCAACAATCGGTACAGGAAAGTTTTTCGGCCGGCGCGGCGTATCCAATCATGAATATCTTGATTCTGCTCAGCCTCAGCCTGGCGATTTTTAACCTGCTGCCGATTCCGCCATTGGATGGCGGCCACATTTTGTTCATCATTGTGGAAAAAATCCGCCGCAAGCCTTTGACGCCGGCGGTGGCCGAGCGCATCTACACAGTGGCCTTCATGGTGATGTTGGCCGTGTTTGCGCTCATCACGGCTCTGGACATTTTCTTCCCGGTCAATTTGACGCCATAAGGACACGGATGAACCCAAAGACTGCTGCGCAACTGTGGGAGAGTTTGGAAGACCATCGTATGCCGACTCCCCACGACTTGAAATACCTTTCAGGGCTGCTGGACGCCGACATCCACCGGTTAACGACCTTGTGGCCGGCTCTCCCGTCGTCCGTACGCCACGATTTGGTGAATTCCCTGACGGACATGACCGAAGCCGACTTTGAGATGGACTTCTCCGCGTTTTTTCGCATCGCGCTGCACGACGCCGATCCGGAGATTCGCGCGACGGCCATCGAGGGCCTGATGGGCGACGAGGACGTGCGGCTGGTGGCGCAATTCTGCAAAATCTTGACCGACGATGCTGCCATCACGCCGCGCGTGAAGGCGGCGCAGGCTTTGGGGCAATTCATCTTGTTGGGGGAACTGCAAAAAATCCGCCCCCGGCCTTTTGATATGGCGCGTCACGCGCTGCACCAGGCATACCATAACCCTGCCGAACCCCTGGAAGTGAAGCGCCGCGCGCTGGAATCGCTGGCGTACACCGCTCTGGATGGGGTGGTGGACATGATTGCCGGGGCCTACGCCCATCCTGACATGAAAATGCGGGTGGGCGCAGTCTTTGCGATGGGGCGCAGTGCGGACAAGCGCTGGGCGGACATCGTGCGGCAGGAGTTGACCAGTTCCTGGCCTGAAATGCGCTACGAGGCCGCGCGATCTTGCGGTGAATTGGAATTGCGCGAAGCCGTCCCCGATTTGTTGGAATTGCTGGAAGACGTGGACACCGAAGTCCAACAGGTGACACTGTGGGCGCTCGGCCAGATTGGCGGTGACTTGGCGCGCCAGGCATTGACGCGCTACAGCCGCTCTAAGGAGGAGGCGCTGAGTCAGGCCGCGCGTGAGGCTTTGGACGAATTGGAATTTTTTCATGGCGACCTGGCCTCATTTTTTGGCCCACCCACGGAATTTGATGGTGAAAGCGACGTCGGCTGGGAAGAAAGGCTTTTTTCGGAGGAAGGCTTGCTTTCTGAAGAAGACTGGGAAGACCTGGCCTTGTTGGGTGATGACGAGGACGAGGAAGATACCGACGACGCGATGAGTGACTGGTGAATGGAGCAGGTGGATGAATGAACTATCTTGGCGGACTCTGCGTCTCTGCGGTGAAAAGGGCCGGTAGTCGTTTCCTCATCTGGCGCGTATCGCGCTGTGCGGGACTTTTTCTGTTGTTGTTGTGCTGTGTGACGCTGGCGGCGCAGGCTCAAGAGACGGCAAAGGCGACGCACACCTTCACATTTGGGCAGACGGCGACATTCTCGTTGGCCTTATCGCCGGGGGCTGCAGTCACTGAGGCCACGTTATTCGTCACCGTTAACCGGGAAAACACCCGCCTCTATCCCGTGACGCTGGAAAATAACCAGGGTCAATATCAACGCGACCTGCGGACCGAGCCATTTCCGCCGTATGCCCGGATCACCTACCGCTGGCAGTTCATCAACGCGCAGGGCGTCGAGGAAACTACCAACGAAACCCATTTTCTCTACGACGACAACCGCTTCCGCTGGCAACCGCTGGAAAAAGACGGCGTGACGCTAAACTGGGTGTCCGGCGACAAGGCGTTGATGGTCAACGCACTGGACATTGCGTTGAACGCGATTGCGAACATCGAACAAACACTCCTGGCTCCCCACCCGGAGAGCATTACCCTCTATATTTACCCCTCTTTGCCGGATTTGCAGTCGGCGCTGCGGCTGTCCGGGCGTGATTGGGTGGGGGGGCGCGCTTACCCGGAACTGGGCGTGGTGCTGTTGGCTATCCCGCCGGGGGATGGCGCGGTCATCCAGATGAAGCGGGACATTCCCCACGAAATTGCCCACCAAATCCTCTACGACTTGGTTGGCCCGCAGGGATATGAGACCCTGCCGGTTTGGTTGAATGAGGGCCTGGTTTCCCATTTTGAGCAATATCCTGATGCTGCCTATGCGTTGGCCTTGGAGAAGGCGACGCAGTCTGCTACGTTGATTCCTTTTGAAAAACTGTGTTATCCCTTCTCGGCGGATCGGGAACAGGCTATTTTATCCTACGCACAAAGCCAGAGCATGGTGAGCTACATCCAACAAACTTACGGCTGGTCAAAAGTGCGCACGCTGGTCCAGGCCTACGCGGATGGCCTGGGATGCAACGTCGGCGTACAGCGCGTGCTGGATACTGATATGACCACACTAGATCGCGAGTGGCGACTGTGGTTGAGTACGAAAGGCCAGACTCCCGCGCAACCTGCCTGGGATGAGGTCCTCCTCATTCTCGGCGATCTTGCCCCCTGGCTGCTCCTCATAGGGGGCGTGTGTTTGCCGTCTGTCGTGCTGTTTGTGGAACATCGGCTGCGGGCCTGGCAACGAGGATAACTCCCACGTCATCTTCTCCGGCCTGCCCGGAACCGGCAAACATAACGTTGTGTTTCACCCGATTTAAACGGTATTTGCCAGGTTCTGTGTCGTGGCTTGCTCTCAATTGACCCACGCGGGGGGGATCGGCGTGGGTGCGTAGAAATCCACAGCTAGATTGCCGGCGTCTGCGCAACGACCTGCTGGGCTTGCTCTTCGGTTGGCAGTGGCAGCGCAATGTAGAAGGTGCTCCCCTTGTCAACCTCGCTTTCTGCCCAAACCCGGCCCTTGTGCCGTTCTACAATGGATTTAACCAACGCCAGCCCTAGCCCTGTGCCTTGAATGTTGCCGGTCTCGCGGCGTTTGATGCGATAAAACTTCTCAAACAATCGCACCTGATCCTCCGGCGCAATGCCGATGCCGGTATCTGCAATATGGATGATGACCTCTTTATCGTTGACGGTCAGTCCCACGCTGACTTGCCCTCCAGATGGGGTGTACTTGACGGCATTGTCTATCAAATTGCTGACCGCCTGTCGCAATAGGGTGCGGTCGCCAATGACGGTGGGGGCGCCCTCAGTCGGTTCCAGGCGCAACGTTGTGCCCTTGGTCGCGCCGCGCGCGCGCATCGTGTCCACGGCCTCGACCAGAATCAACCCTAGCCGGCACGGTTCCTGGCGAATACCCACACCGGCCTCGATCCGGCGCAAATTGAGCAAATCCCCGATCAGCGCGCCCATTTGATCAATGCCCACCAGGATGCGTTCTAAATATTCCTGCTGCTTCTCGTTGAGTTCCCCAACCATCATTAACATTGTGGCGTACCCCCGGATGAACGTGAGTGGGGCGCGCAGGTCGTGCGAAACGGTCGCCACGAACTCCGATTTCATCTCATCCAATTCCTTGAAGTGCGTCACATCACGCATCACCACCACTTTGCCGAAAGCATTGCCTTCCGCGCTCACAATGGGCGCGATGCTGGCGAAGAACGTGCGCCCATCGGCAAAGGGCACCTCGACATTGGGGGGCTGCTGGGTGTCATCGGTGGTGATCAGCGCCTCGCTCAGGGCTTCGGGAATGGCTAATTCGCGCACAGAGCGCCCGTGCGCATCTTCATCCAGCCCCCACAACGCCTGCGCCGCCGGGTTCGTCAACAAAATGTGCGCTTTGGCGTCCGTGACCAGGATGGCGTCTGAGGCGCCAGCGAGAATGGCGGCCAACCGGTGCCGTTCGCCTTCGGCAGTTTGAAACAATTGCGCGTTCTGCACCAGGAAAGAGGCCTGGCTGGCCAGGGTCGAGAGGAAATTGCCCTTGGCGTTGTCGAATCCATCGGATTCGTCGGCCCCCACCCAGAAGACGGCAACGGTCGTATCCTGGATATGGACCGGGAAGATAGCGACGCTGCCTAAATCATGGGCCGCGGCCGCGGTACTTTGCGTCTGCGTCAGATCATTGATGATCAATGCCTCGCGCCGGCGCATTGCGACTTGCGTAAAGGCCCGATCCAATTCGTCAAAGGAAGTCGCCTGCTTGCCAAAGGTGAACACCCGCTGGGGTTGGTCGCCGCTACGTAGCAGCGTAAACCGGGCGACGGTCGCGCCGGTTTCTGCCAGGGCGCCCTCCAGAATGGGCTGCACGCCTTGTTCCAAATCCAGCGTCGCGGCGGCGCGTTGGGCGATGTTGAGCAGCAGCGACAGATCGTTCAGGCGGGCGCGCAGGCCTAACCGCATCTGTTCGAAGGCCTGCCCTACCTGAGCGACCTCATCCTCGCCGGAAATATCCACCGGGATGCGCAGATTGCCGTGCGCGATGCGATTGGCGGCTTCGGCCAGGGTGTTGAGCGGCTGGATAATGCGCCCTGTGAAGAAGGGCAACGCAAACAGCAAAATCAATCCGGCCAGCAGTTGTACTACCAGGAGCGGCCCGGCAATGGCGGTGGCGGTTTCCAGCACAGCGGAGTAGGGGAGTTGGAGAACCACGCGATAGGGAGTGCCGGTGACTTCAAGAATATACGTCAACACCCGCTCGCCGCTTTCGGGGTTGATGTCATCATAGGCGAGTCCCTGGCTGACGGGGTATTCGGAAGCGGCTGTGGTGGCCGCCCAGGGACGCAGCACCCGTTGCGGATCGTGATGCGCGATAATGGAACCACGCTCATCTAAAATGAAACCGGCGCCAATGCCGCGTGTCTTTTGCAGAGAATCAATGACGCGACGCATCATCGGATTGACGTCAAGCTGAATCCGCCCCAACAACAACGCCTGCGGTACACCAGAGTCTTCGCCAAACACCGGTTGCACCAAAGAGAGGATGTATTCACCCGGGCTGAGTTCGGTGAGATGGGTAATCTGGGAGATGCCCAACTCCGAGCCTTGTTTGACCAACAGTAGTTCTTCGGGACTCAATCGGATGTTTTCCCTACTGGCGGGTGCAACTTCCATGATTTTCGGGGTCAAATCCACCAGCAGGAGTTCCTGGAAGAAGGGCACGACTTGGCGATCTACTTCCAAGGTGTGTTGGCGCTTCAGGGGATCGAGCAGCGCCGGGTCCTCGGCAAAGGTCCCCAGCAGATTGCGCCCGGTGTAGTAGAAGTTGGCAATGCCTTCGCTGGCATTGCTTGCGCTGCGTTCCATCTCTTCCAGCGATTGCGTCCGGGCCAGGAGAATGGCCCGCGAAGTCACGGCCAATACCGACATGACCGTGCTCAGGACAATCAACGGCATCGTAATAATCATCAGCCTGGCCCGCAGGGAGCGACTGTAGGCGGAAATTCGATCATTTTTCAGTTGAGGGCGCAAGCCTGGGAAGAGAAAGAGCACCTGAAAGAGCGCCCCCAGGATTATCCCGCCGACCACCCACAGCGGCAACTCGTTGCTCCAGATCGTCACCAGGTAATCCACTGCTTGCAACCCGCCGGAGGGCAAATTTACTACGAGGCGGCTGAGGGAAAAGAAGAGGAGTGGGGCGACGGTGGACAACGGCACCGCGATCAGGGGGCGTCGGAGCAGATCGAACAATTCACCTTTGTAGGGTTGGTAGATGCAAAAACCCACAGTCCCGCCCCATGCCGAGAAAGCCAGCATGTCGGTCAGGGTCAACGGATAAAAACGCGCCCAGGCTAACCCGGCAAGCAGATTGACCACCAACCCCGGCCCCGGCCCTAGCCAGATCGCTACTGCCAATACCAGCGCGGACCCGGCCAGGGACAATGCCGGCGTCAAGGGCAGCACCCCCACCGGCGATGTGGGCAATACCCCCACTTGCTGGCGATGCAAAATCAAGAGGCCGTAAGCCGGAAAAACCAGGATGAAACTGAGCAGGAGACAGGCTCGTTTGACTCTGTTGAACTGCGCAAAGTCGGCGCGGCGCGACCATAGCAACCATCCCACGCCTATCATATAGAGGCCCGAAAGAAATATGCTCAGCAGCGTGGGCGGAAACTCTAATGAAAATGAAATTGCTTTGCGCCAGAAATCTAAACCCATAGAAACATTCCCTTCATCTAGTCTTAATCATACCCAAACCAAGAGAAACGGCAAGCATAGAGATAGGGCAAGTGCCTGAAAAATTTTTTTGCATACATTTTGCTATTACAAGCGCCGGCAACCGACATTAGCCAAACCTCCTGCCCTTTCTTGCCAATTGTAACGTATAAAGTAGAATAGTGTCTATTAAAACTGGAGCGGTGAAGGGAGCGGAATTCGTCATTAACTGGCGTTCACCAGCGGTTGGCTAAAAATTTCTCAACGGATTCAACGGAATTTAACGGATTCTCAAGACTTTAGACTTTGGACTTGAGACTTTGGACTATTTTCAGAGGAGTATATGGATCGAATAGCGTCAACCTATACTACCTGCGGTGGGCCGGTTAACCCGGCTTGCGAAAAATGCTGCGGCGAATGTACGTGCCTGCCGCCGGAGGCCCGTCCGCTGCCCCATCCGAGTTTTTTCGGCCTGCTCAGGGAAGATGTGGAGACCATCTTCACCAAGGACCCGGCCGCGCGCAGCCTGCTCGAAGTGCTGACGTGTTATCCCGGCCTGCACGCCGTCTGGGCGCACCGCATCGCGCATGGGCTGTGGAAGCGCAGGCTGCGTTTCCCCGCCCGGTTCATCTCACACCTCAGCCGGTGGTTCACCGGCATCGAAATTCACCCCGGCGCAACGTTGGGCCGCCGCGTCTTTATTGATCACGGTATGGGTGTCGTCGTTGGCGAGACAGCCGAGGTGGGCGACGATGTATTGATCTACAAGGGCGTGGTGCTGGGAGGCATTTCGCTGGAAAAGACCAAGCGCCACCCCACCATCGGGCAGGGCGTGGTGATCGGCACCAATGCGGTGGTGCTCGGCCCCATCGAGATTGGCCCCAACTCGCAGATTGGCTCCGGCTCCGTCGTTGTTAAGCCGGTTCCGGCAGGCGCGACGGTCGTGGGCGTGCCAGGGCGCGTCGTCAAAATTAATGGCGTCCGCTGCGCCCTCAAGCCCGACCTGCACCACGAACAATTGCCGGATATGGTGGTAGAGCGCCTCACCCAATTGACCGAGCGCCTCGCATCCCTCGAAACCGAAGTGGCGCGTCTGCAAACTGACCGGGGGAATGGTGATAAGGGCAATCTGCTGGACGGGTGGCTGATAGCGAATAGCAAATTGCAAATCGCAAATAACGAATCCCCGATCCCCGATCCCCACTCCCTACTCCCTACTCCCTAATCCCTATTCCCTACTCCCTACTCCCTACTCCCCAATTTCTGATTTCTAATTTCCCATTTGGAGGTACACAATGACGACTAACCCTGAAACTTTCCCCGGCCTGGTGGCCGACAGTGTGTTGGACTTGATCGGGCGCACGCCCGTGGTGCGCTTGCAGCGCCTGACTTTGCCGGAGATGGCGGCGGTCTGGGTCAAACTGGAACGCCAGAATCCCGGCGGCTGCGTCAAAGAGCGCATCGGCCTGGCGATGATCGAGGCGGCGGAGCGTGCCGGCCAGCTCCAGCCGGGCGGCGTCATCATCGAGCCGACCAGCGGCAACACCGGCATTGGCCTGGCGCTGGTCGGCGCGGTCAAAGGCTACCGCGTCATCCTGGTGATGCCCGACTCACTGAGCGTTGAGCGGCGCATCCTCTTCAGCGCTTATGGCGCCCAAATGGTGCTGACGCCGGGCGTGGAAGGGATGAAAGGCGCGATTGCCAAAGCCGAGGTGTTGGTGAGCGAGACCCCCGGCGCGTGGATGCCCAACCAGTTCGCTAACCCGGCCAACCCGGCCATCCACCGGGAAACAACGGCCCGCGAAATTCTGGCCCAGGTGCCGCATCTGGATGCCTTTGTGGCGGGCGTGGGTACCGGCGGCACCGTGACGGGCGTGGGAGAAGTCCTCAAAGCCGAGGCGCCGCACGTCCGTGTGGTCGCCGTGGAACCGGCGGAATCGCCGGTGCTGTCCGGCGGCGCAGCGGGGAAACACTCGATTCAGGGCATCGGCGCCGGATTTGTGCCGGAAGTATTCAATCGCGGTTTCATTGATGAGATTCTGACCGTCAAAGGCGACGACGCCAAGGACATGGCGCGACAACTGGCCCGGCGCGAGGGGCTGCTGGTGGGGATTTCCTCCGGCGCGGCGACCGTCGCTGCCCTGGAAGTGGCTCGGCAGTTGGGCGCCGGGAAGACGGTGGTAGCGCTCCTGCCGGACACCGGTGAGCGTTACCTCAGTACCGGGATATTCGACGAATAGCCCATCAAGCGGCAAACGTCAAACGTCACGACATTTGACGTTTGACGTTTCACAGTTTGTTCCACTGCATCCCCGTTCCGGCCTCCAGGCGCGCGACGCCGAGGCCAGGGTTTGCGCCGCGCGTCCACTGCGCGACCAGTAGTTCGTTGGTCCCCCGCTGGTGTAGAATCCCCTCCGGCAGCCAGAATCGGCGTTGCGCCGGATGCGCTTCCTCGTATTGCCCCACCCGCTGCCCGTTGAGATAAAGCGTCACTTTCGCCGGAGCTTGTTCCAGGTGCAGAAAGATTGGGCAATCTGTCGCGTCGGGCAAGGCTAGTTCGAAGCTGGCGCGATGCCATGTGATCGCATACACATTTGACTGTGTCTCCGGCAGCATGTCCTCGTCCGGCAGCAGCGCCCAATCCGCGTAACCGGCGAAGCCCTGCACAGAACGCTCACCGCTTAATCCTCCCCGGATGTTCCACAGCAACGGCAGGCCGCTGTCTAGCTCGCAGGCCAGCAGGCCGCGCGGCGCATTGGCCGCATCCCACGTCGCATGGGCGGCGTTCCCTTCCACCAGGATCGCCAGTAAATTATCGTCCCGCAACAGACGCGCGAGCAGCGGCAGCGTCTTGGGCGCGTCGTCCACGCTGTTCAGCGCCGCGACGTGCGCCCCGTTGAAAAACACGTCGCAAGGGTGAGGACAGCGCAGCGTCACCGCGCCGGCGGCCCCCTTGAATTGCCCCCGATACCACGCGAAACCGCTTTCAATGCCGTGCGCCGTCATCGCCAGCGGGGCGCGGTGGGCGACGTAGCGCCACGGCGCAGCGCCGGGCAGCGCGTCCGCTCGGTAGTCCGGCGCCACTTCCGGTGCGCCGGGGCGGGGGGCGTCCCACACGAGCGGCGGCAGGGTCACGGCGCGGGGGTCAGTCCAGCTCACAGGGGACAGCCAGGTGTGCGGATCACTGCCGCGCCACGGCCCCCAGCGATACCCGCCGCCCTTCTGTGCGACCAGGTAATCGCAGCCGCCGTCGGCGCCCGGCTGAACGAAGTCCGGGCCGATGAGCAGGCCGCGCGCCGGTTCTTCGGGAGCGGGGTGCCACGCGGCGGGGAAGGCCGGCGTCGTGCGCCAGTGGTCGTCCAGCGGCCAGACGCGCGCCGCGAGACCCGGCGCGAGCGCCAACAGTTGCAGCGGCCCTTCCGGCCCGTCCACCAACAGCGAGACGACGCGCCCGGCTTCGAAATGCACGACCAGCCCGGCGGCAGTGCGCTGCGTGCGCACCGGCCCGCGCGCGTGCCTCGGACGGAAATCGCCGGAGAGCAGCACTTCGCCGCCGGCGGCGTTGGTCAACACCAGCAGATGCCGCCCGGCGACGACGGTGTGCAGCACCGGCTCCAACGTCGTCGTGAGCAACAGCCCCCCGGCCAGCCACCAGTTGAGCGGCAACACGCGCGCGGCGTCTTCCCACAGCAGAATCGGGCCGGTGGTGAGCATCTCGTCGCCCAGAGGGATCGAGAGACGCACCTCGCCGCCGTCCTGGGCGCTCAAAAAGGCCACCGTCGCGGCGGAGGCGGCGCGCGCGCCCCGCAAGTAGCGCGCATCGGAGGCGTAGACCATCTGCGCGGGGGCGGACGTCGCCAGCGCCCGCGCCAGTGTTTCTGTGGCGAGGGCCAGGCTGCGTGTCTGGAAGTAATGTTCTGACAGCGCGCCGCCTGCGGTCAGCAGCGCGCCGCTACTCCCGTTTGCGCCGGGCGTTTCCCCACTGCTTCCCCGGAGACCCGCTTGCAACGGAGCGAGGGCGTAGGCGCGTGTTCCCTGCGAAAGCACGTCGGCCATCGCTTGCCGGGCATGGGCAGGGGATTGAGGCGACTGTCCGCGCGGGTGAGTTGCCGCGGGCGCGGTCAGCTGAATGTGAAGGAACGTAGCCGGATGCGTGGGATTCTCGCGCCAGGTCGCCGTGTCGCCGTCATCCAGCCAGAGCCATTCGCCGTCGGGGTGGTCGTCGCTCGTCTCCGCCGGCGCGAGGCACGGCGCACATCCGCCCAGCTCGCGGGCCAGGTCGCGCAGCGGGGCGACGAAGCGAGTCAACGGCTCGCCATCCGCGCACGGCCCGGGATCGAGCAGGAGCAGGAGCAGATTGGGACGTTTCACGAGGAAGGGGAACAGCCGCTCCCACCACTCGCGGACGGCGCGTAGGAAGGCGAAGGAAGGCCCGGCCGGCACGTCGCTGCCGCAGCGGGGGAGGAAGTCGGACTGCTGGCGGCTCCACGGGGGGATGCCGCCGGCGTCCAACCCCGCCGCGATCCACGGGCCGATGGCCGCGATGAGCCACAGGCCCGCGTGCTCGGCGGCGTTCAGGAGCGCGCGCAGGTCGCGCGGGCCGGTGAAGTCGTAGAGGCCGGCCGCCGGGCTGTGGTAGGCCCAGGGGAAAGGAATTTCTACGGCGTTGAAGCCAGCCATCCGCAGCCGCGCCAGGGCGGGCGGCCACAGGCCGGGGTGCGGCAGACGGAAATAGGGCAACGCGCCGGCCTGGATGAGGGCGGGCGCGCCGTCTACGTGCAGCGTGTGAGCTTTAAGTGTGATAACGGGTTGCGTCATACGTTTTTTTGTCAGCAGATTGCGCAGATTAAGCAGATTCTATAGCCAGAACTCACGCCAATGGGCGGAAATTCACCGCAGAGCACGCAGCGATCGCAGAGATTTCATAGATACTCGGCGCTCTCAGCGATCTCTGCGGTGAAAAACTTTTTCTTGCGCCAGTCCTATGATTTCAGCACCAGCGGCAGGTAGATGTTGTGCGGCTCCGGCGGCGGGGGGAGGATGGTGAGGGTGCGCGTCACGACACCGACGCCGCATGCGTTGGTGGCCGTCATCACGACGGTGTGCGCGCCGGTGAGCAAGTAGGTGTGGTGGACAGGGTTGCCGCTGCCCATAGCGTTATCGCCAAAGTCCCAGGTGTAGGTGATGGGGGGCGTGCCGGCGGCTGTGCCGGTGAATATTACCATCACGCCAATGTTGAGTGTGGTGAGAGTGGGGGTGAACGGCGTGAAGGTGAACGCAGCATTACGAACGGGGTCACATGGCGATTCGGTGATAATGACCGTGCCGGTTGCCACGTCGCTCCCGGTCATGTTGGTGGCGGTGAGGACGACAGGGTACACGCCGAGCGCGGCATAGGTGTGTGTGGGATGCGTCGCCGTGCTGAGGGGCGAATCGTCGCCGAAATCCCATTGATACGTAAGGTCTGCGCCGAGGGTGGTGTTGGTAAAAACGGTGGTCTCGCCGGGAGCGTCGGGGCTGGAGGACGTGAATCCGGCCACCGGTTGGTCGCCGAGCGGCCCGGCCAGGTGCGCTGCCGTTCCCACGGAGGCTTTCACATAGGCGGTGTAGTAGGCCATGTTGAGCGTGCTCAGACGGTCGCCAGCGGTGTGATAGTAGTCGTTAAAGTCATCATTGTCATCCTCAATTGCGAGGATGGCGGGGTAGCCTTTATTCCAGAAGGGGCTGTGGTCGCTGAAGAGGAGGCCGTCAGGGTCAATGATGGGGGTGAGCGCCGCGTCCAGGCCATACGCCTCGACCACGTTGGTGAAAACGCCCGCGATCGCCAGGTCGCCGGGGTAGCCGGGGTTGGCGGCGGCGCGGATGTGGAGTCGCAGCGTTGGCCCGCCAACATTATCCCAGGCGATCATATCCATGTTGTAGACGGCCACGATGTCGTCGCCGGCGGCGGAAACCAGGTCGGCGTAGCGTTTGCTGCCATACATCCCCTGTTCTTCGCCGGTGAAGAGGACGAAGCGCACAGTGCGGGAGAAGGTGTGTTGGCTCATGAGTTGGGCGGCAGTCAAGACGCCGATGGAGCCGCTGGCGTTGTCGTCCGCGCCGGGGGCTGAGCCGCTGGCGGGCAGGTTGTCAATGTGGGCGGTGATCAGCACGATCCCATCGGGTGTCTCCGCGCCGGGTAATTCGGCGATAATGTTGCGGTTGCTGTAAGCACCATAAGTCCAATCGTGATAGCTCACGGCCAGGCCGAGGGCTTGCAGGTGTTCGTAGGCCCAGGCGGTGGCTTTCTGGACGGGGACGCCGGAGGCAGTGTGGCGGGTGGTGATCGTGTAGGGATCGCCGCCGACGGTGGTGGGCCAGACGCCAGTGAGTTGGGCGGTGTAGGAGTAGAGGTCGCTCTGTTGAATTTGTGCCATCATATCTGCGACGAGCGGATCGGGGGTGAAAGCGGCGCGCAGGGGCGCGGTCGGAGTGTCCAACACGAGCGGCGCGTCAGGCAGCCAGGCGAGGTCGCAGCCGAGGGCTGCAAGCTGTTCAGCCTGCGCGGGCGTGGCGCGGACGAGCAGTTGGCGGCCGTCGTCGTGCAGGATGGGGACGAGGCGGGCAGCGGCGGCGCGGGCGGCGGGGCGGCGGGGAAGGAGGAGAAGGAGATAGGACTGAGGGCTGAGGGCTGAGTGCTGGGTGCTGGGTGCTGAGGGCTGGGTGTCGAGAGTTTGGTAGGCGTGGTCGCTTTGGGCGAGGCGGGGAGCGGGGGCGATGACGAGGGCGTAGGATTGCCCGGCGGCGTCCTGGAGGTGGGCGTAGACAGGCAGGCCCAAGCTCTGCGGCGGGCCGTCAAGGTCTACGCGGGCCAGAACGAAGGGGCCGGCCGGTTGCGCGATCACCGGCGCGACGCTGGCGAGCAGCCAGAGACTAAGAATTACGATGTGGGACCAACGTTTCAAGGGCATGGTTTGAAAACCTCATTGGAGAAAAGTGAAATTGGAAATTGGTGATCAGAAATTGGAAATTGGTGGCGGATTACCGATTTCCAATTTCTGATTTCTTGTTTCCAGTGCCGATTTTACGGCTGTAAAAATTTGACACACACGGGCATAGAGACGGCGACTTCCTGCCCGGCGGGCGTGAGTTTGCCGGTGGCAGCGTCCACGCGGAAGACGACGAGATTGTTGCCGTCCTGATTCGCGGCGATCAGGAACGCGCCGGTGGGGTCGAGGGCGAAGTTGCGCGGGGTCTGGCCCTGGGTGGCGACGTGTTCGACGTAGGTGAGCGCGCCGGTGACGGGTTCAATGGCGTAGACCACGAGGCTATCGTGGCCGCGATTGGAGCCGTAGAGGAACTTGCCCGACGGCGCAACGTGGATGTCGGCGGTGGTGCTGCGCCCGTTGAAGATGTCCGGCAGGGCGGAGACGGTTTGCAGCTCGGTCAGCGTCCCGGCTTCGGCGTCGTAGGCGAAGGCGACGATCGTGTTGCCCATCTCGTTGATGAGATAGGCGAATTTCCCGTTGGGGTGGAAGGTGAAGTGGCGCGGGCCACTGCCGCCGCTCACAACGGCCTCACCGTGCAGCGTGAGCTTGCCCGGCGTCGCGGCGATGTCGTAAATCATCACCTTGTCAATCCCCAAATCAGCCACGAAAGCGAAGCGGTTGTCCAGGCTGAGGGTGATGGAGTGGGCGTGCGGGCCTTCCTGGCGGCGCTTATCCGGGCCGGAGCCGGTGTGCTGCACCACGTCGGAGGCCGGGCCGAGGCTGCCATCGGTCTGGATGGGGTAGACCGCCGCCGTGCCGCTGCTGTAATTCGCCAGGTAGACGTACTGCCCGGCGTCGTCCACGCTGACGTGGCACGGGGACGAGCCGTGGGAAGATTGCTTATTGAGGAAAGTCAGTGCGCCGGTGGCCGGGTCAAGCGCGAAGGCGCTCACGGCGCCCTCCGGCCATTGCTCATTCACGGCGTAGAGGAAGCGCCGGTTCGGGTGGATGGCGAGGAACGAGGGACTCTCGATGCCCTCGGCGACGCCGGCGAGTTCCAACGCGCCCGTTTCCAGGTCGAAGCGGTAGACGTAGATGCCTTTGCTGCCCTTCTGGGTGTACGTGCCCACGTAGACAAAGTTGGGCGGTGATGATTTGCTCATAGGTGCGAGACTCCTTTCTGATTGGGGTTGGCGCATGATCAACAGCACGGCGATGCTCAGGATGATGAGCACGCCGGCGATGCTGAGATAGAAGAAGCGTTGGGTTGTCGTTAGTCGGGTAGTCATTCGTCGAGTAGTTTGGTTGTTGGGTTTGTGTAACATTGGGTTTATGTCGTAGTGAAAAACACCTTCTAAAAAACAATCTCAACGGATTGAACGGGTTAAACGGAAAGACTATCCGTTATATTCCGTTCAATCCGTTGAGAAAATCCTTTCATCCAACCCCTTGAGAACAGACCTGGGGTCAGGCTTGACCTTCGGGGGCGTCCGGGGCTTCGTCCGCGCGCACATCCAGCGCGCTAGGGAGCGTCATGCCGGCCATCTCGAACAGGTTTTGGAGCGGCGGCAGCGATTGCAAC
>Ga0116144_10002753_pt1 | contig 18423 bp, 11 predicted proteins | sample AD_UKC035_MetaG_FD_89746 | JGI IMG/M metagenome (GOLD analysis project Ga0116144, IMG submission 89746) | Active sludge microbial communities of municipal wastewater-treating anaerobic digesters from USA - AD_UKC035_MetaG | ecosystem: Engineered > Bioreactor > Anaerobic > Digestate | place: USA...
AGTCCTATATAAATATTTCAGAGCTGACCGAAGGCTCAATTCATGAATTTGATCATCTGGTTCTTTGTTCGAAAGCTGAGGATAAAGAGCGCCTGATGCTTCGGTTTCCATTTTTGCGTCCGACCTTTTCATCTGGGCTCTGGCACACTTTTAAAATACAACATTAGAGTGTTATGGTGCGTAATCTTGAATGCCTCAAACTGATAATTCTGATCAGGGGGCTGCCTTTACCTGGTCCTCAGAATTATCTGTCTTAAATGCTTTCTCGCTGCATAACCGGTTGTGAAGGTAATCTGCCAGCTTAAATGCGGCAATCGCTATGATCACGCCGGCCAGATCGTCAACAAAGTAATGCCAGCCAAATGCCATTGTGGCAATTATAACCGCCAGTTCATACAGACAGGCGGGAATAAAAAGCCTCGGAACAGCGGCTTTAAGCGCAAAAATCAATATCAGAGTCTGTGCTATGTGCATAGATGGAAATCCGGCGATTCCATTAAAAATTTTTACTTCATAATCTGCGGGCGCGTCTAAAAATAACTTTCTCTTGTTGATCAGCCATTGTTGCGCTTTTTCTATGCTGCTGTCAGGAGAAATGTGGAACGCTTCAGGTTTGAAAAAATAAGGCCCGTCACAAGGCACTGCAAAATAAAGAATATTTGCCACAAAAAAGCTGATTATCAGTGCTGTTACAGCTCTTCCCATGACTTTGAAATTGTTGCTGAAAAAAAGTGCGCCCAGGACTAATGAATAAAAGAACGTCAGTGAATGGTAAGAAAATTGCAGTATGCTGTCGCCCAGTTTGAACAACACAAGACGATTCAGCTTGATTGGTGCAATTGCCGGAAACAGTTCGTTTTCGATAAACCAGAAAAATGGGTCGAGTGATTCTGTAATGCTTAAAACCGGAATGAGCGCCTTTAAATGGCTGTAGCAGTAAAAAGCCAGAAATAACGGCAGTGAGCAAAGCCAGATTCTCAGACAATTATTTAAGAACAGCATAAGGGCAGAGGCAAACAGGTTGCCCTTCTTTGCGCCAACCGGGCATACAACATCATTTTCCTGGATTATTGGCTTTAAATCTGATTTAAAAGCAAGGTATAAGAGGTCAATAAACTTCAGAAAAAAATAGTTTATAGGCATTACAACGAACGCGGTAATGCTGATAAAGGCGAGTAAAATCAGATAGTTTGACATGAGTCTCAGTTCGGTCGACCTGCAAACCGCGATGGTAATCAGCAGATAACCGGTTGCCAGATAATATGATGGCCTGAACTCTGCCATTGAAGAAATACATAACCGTTTTCCCGCACCTGCAGCCAGGAAGGCAGACAGGAATATAACGAACAGGGCGAGGATATGTTCCATGATTTTTAGTTGTTAAGGTTACGCAATCGGATAAGCCTGTTTTAATTAAGCTGCGGATCTCGCGGAGTGACTCGCCTTTTTGGGGTTCCAGGATATGGTAATTGCAACAATTTCAGACATTAAATTATGCAACAAATGCTTGTTAAATGCTATTCAAAAAATTAATATACATAATGTCGATTTATCAACCGGTTTTTGTTGTGCCGGTCTGATAGTCATAAATTAAGCGGTTCAGGAGCGGGCGATGAAGATTCTGGTTACGGGCGCAGCGGGGTTTATTGGCTTCCATCTTACTATTTACCTTCTTAAGCGTGGCGATGAAGTCGTGGGCTTTGATAACCTTAACAGCTATTATGAGGTAAAACTCAAACAGGATCGTCTTGCCATTCTCAGCAATCATCAGAGCTTTACTTTTGTTCAGGCTGATTTGAGTGATCGTGCCGCTGTCGAAAAGGTTTTTGCCGAGCACAGGTTTGACCGGGTAATCAACCTTGCCGCCCAGGCCGGTGTTCGCTACAGCCTTGAAAATCCCCATGCTTACATCGATGCTAACATCGTCGGTTTCATGAACATACTCGAAGCCTGCCGCCACAATAAAATCGAGCATCTGACCTATGCTTCTTCAAGCTCAGTTTATGGTTCCAATGCCGAAATGCCATTTTCGGTACATCACAATGTCGACCACCCGGTTTCTCTGTATGCTGCCACCAAAAAGGCTAATGAACTGATGGCGCATACCTACTCACATCTCTACGGCCTGCCGACGACCGGTCTGCGCTTTTTTACCGTGTATGGCCCTTGGGGGCGCCCTGATATGGCGCTTTTTCTGTTCACCCGAGCCATTATCGAAGGCAAACCGATCAAGGTTTTTAACAACGGCCTGATGCGTCGCGACTTTACTTATATTGACGACATTGTCGAAGGCATCGTCAGGGTCAGCGACCGGATCGCCCCGCCAAACCCCGATTGGGATGGTATGAAACCCGATCCGGCAACCAGCCGCGCTCCCTATCGAATTTACAATATCGGCAACAACAAGCCGGTCGAATTACTGCGCTTTATCGAGATCATCGAAAAGAAGCTCGACAAAACCGCAGTGAAGGAAATGCTGCCGATGCAGCCCGGTGATGTGCCGGCCACCTATGCTGACGTCGACGACCTGATGCGCGATGCCGGTTTTGCTCCGGCCACCCCGCTTGAAACCGGTATCAGTCGCTTCATCGACTGGTACCGCGATTATTACAAGGTCTGATACTCAACCTCTGACCCGGCACTAAAAACCCGAACCGCAGTTAACGGCCCGGGTTTTTTTTCTGCCTGATTGTCAGGTGTCGGAAAATAAAAACAGGGAACGGTTTGCACCGTCCCCTGCTGGTTTCAGAGTCTGTTATCAGACGTTTTTGCGGCCGTGGTAGTGAGTGTGCAGCAGTTTGTGAGAAACTTCGCTACCTGGTTTGCCGAGGAATTCAGCGTAAAGCTTCTGAATCGACGGGTTCTGGTGCGATTTTCTGATCTTGGCGTTTTTGTCATCGCGATAGATGGCTTCCATGCGTTTGGCAAGGATTTCATCACAGTGACCGCCGGTGTAGGGCTGACCGCCACCATTGAGGCATCCGCCCGGGCAGGCCATGATCTCGATGATGTGATACTGAGCTTCACCTTTTCTGATCTTTTCGAGCAGTTTGCGGGCATTGCCGAGGCCAGAAGAGATTGCGGCTTTAACTTCGAGGTCGCCGACCTTAACGGTGGCTTCTTTGATGCCTTCAAGACCGCGAACGGCGGTAAAGTCGATTTCCTTAAGGTCTTTGCCGGTTACCCAGTCGGCGGCAGTGCGCAGAGCTGCTTCAAGAACGCCGCCGGTGGCGCCGAAGATGACGCCGGCGCCGGTTGATTCGCCGAGCGGATCGTCATATTCAGATTCTTCAAGGTGATCGAATGCGATACCGGCTTCTTTGATCATTGAAGCAAGTTCGCGGGTCGAGATAACGATATCGACGTCGCGGGTGCCACTGGCGTTGAATTCTTCGCGGGCAGATTCATATTTCTTGGCCAGACAGGGCATTACCGAGACAACGATCATATCTTCGGGTTTGACACCGATCTTTTTGGCGTAATAGGTCTTGGCGATGGCACCGAACATCTGCTGCGGTGATTTGCAGGTCGACGGAATGTGCATCAGATCCTGGAACTGGTGTTCGAAGAATTTGACCCAGCCCGGGCAGCAGGAAGTGAGAATCGGCAGATTTTTGCCGCTTTTCAGGCGTTCGATGAATTCGGTGGTTTCTTCCATGATGGTCAGGTCGGCTGAGAAGTCGGTATCGAATACCTTCGAAAAGCCCATCATGCGCAGGGCGGTAACCATCTTGCCCGTGGTGACCGAGCCTGGTTCCATGCCGAAAGCTTCGCCGAGGGCGACGCGCACTGCCGGAGCGGTCTGAACGACAACGGTTTTGCCGCTGTTGATAGCGTTCCAGCATTTGTAGGTGTGGTCGACTTCGGTAAGAGCACCGGTCGGGCAGGCGGCAACGCACTGACCGCAGAAGGTGCACTTGGTTTCTGAGAGCGGGCGCAGGTCGGCCGGGCCGACTACGGCATCAAAACCGCGGCCGACGCCAGAGAGAACGCCGACGGTCTGTATGACGTTGCAGGCGGTTTCGCAGCGGCGGCACATGATGCATTTGTTCGGGTCACGAACGATCGATTCGCTCGAAACGTCGATATCATGTTTCGACATTTCACCTTTGTATTTGATGCGATGCAGGCCCAGTTTGGCTGCGAGATCCTGCAGCTGGCAGTCGCCGCTCTTTTCGCAGGTCAGACAGTCTTTCGGGTGGTCTGACAGCAGCAGGTCGAGCATGGTGCGGCGGGCATTGATGACGCGCAGGCTTGAAGTGATGACCTTCATGCCTTCGGTAACCGGAGTGCAGCAGGAGGGGGCGAGGTTGGGGCGACCGTCGATTTCTACGACGCAGACGCGGCATGAGCCGGTCTTTGATTCAACATGGCAGCCACCGGTGCTTTTGAGGTGGCAGAGGGTCGGAATGTCGATGCCGAGCTTGTGAGCTGCATCGAGAACGGTCTGGCCTTCGTTTACCTGAACGGGAAGATTATTGATGGTGAGATTGATCATGTTATGTGGTTCTCCTGTTGGCTTACTTGCGGTCTACAGCGTGGAATTTGCATACGTCCATGCAGACGCCGCACTTGATACATCTGCTCTGATCGATGCTGTGTTTCTGTTTAACTGAACCGGTGATACAGTTGGCCGGGCAGTTTCTGGCGCAAAGAGTGCAGCCGACGCAGCTGTTGTTGATTTCATACTTCAGCAGCTTTTTGCAGACTCCGGCTTCACAGCGCTTTTCATCGATGTGGGCGATGTACTCGTGTTCGAACTGTGCAAGAGTTGAGAGAACAGGATTGGGAGAGGTCTGACCAAGACCGCAGAGAGCGGTATCTTTGATAGAATTGCTCAGGTCTTTGAGATTCTGGATGGTTTCGCGGGTGCCGCGGCCGTCGCAGATTCTGTGCAGCATTTCAAAGAGGCGTTTGTTGCCGATGCGGCAGGGGGTGCATTTGCCGCATGATTCGTCGAGGGTGAATTCGAGGAAGAATTTGGCAACATTGACCATGCAGTCGTCTTCGTCCATGACGATCATGCCGCCCGAACCCATCATCGAGCCGAGGCGCTTGAGCGATTCATAGTCGATTTCGGTGTCGAGCTGGTCGAATTTGATGCAGCCGCCTGAGGGGCCGCCGGTCTGGACGGCTTTGAATTTGCGGTCGTTCATGATGCCGCCGCCGACGTTGAAAATGATCTGGCGCAGGGTGGTGCCCATCGGAACTTCAACGAGACCGACCTTTTTAACTTTGCCGGCGAGAGCGAAAACTTTGGTGCCGGGTGAGCCGGGGGTGCCGATCTTCTTGAACCAGGGGGCGCCGTTTCTGATGATAGCGCAGACGTTGGCGAAGGTTTCGACGTTGTTAACGACGGTTGGTTTTTTCCAGAGACCTTCGATGGCCGGGAACGGAGGTTTTACGGTCGGTTCGCCGCGTTTGCCTTCTACTGAGTGAATCAGAGCGGTTTCTTCGCCGCAGACGAAAGCGCCGGCGCCGTATTTTATCATGATGTCGAAGCTGAATTTGCTGCCAAGAATGTTTTTGCCGAGCAGACCCTGTTTTTTGGCCTGGTCGATAGCGATTTCCAGACGTTTGACTGCGAGCGGATATTCAGCGCGGATGTAGATTACGCCTGTGTCAGAACCGATAGCGTAGCCGGTGATGGCCATGGCTTCGAGAACTGAGTGCGGGTCGCCTTCGAGAACGGCGCGGTCCATGAATGCACCCGGATCGCCTTCGTCAGCGTTGCAGAGAACGTATTTCTGGTCAGCTTTCTGAGCTGCGGCAAAGGCCCATTTCTTGCCGGTGGGGAAACCGCCGCCGCCGCGGCCGCGCAGACCAGACTCGATAACGGTATCGATAACCTGCTGCGGGGTCATGTCGAAAAGCACTTTGCTGAGAGCCTGATAGCCCTTTTGTGCAAGATAATGATCGAGAATTTCGGGGTTGATTTTACCGGTATTTTTGAGAACGATGCGGGCCTGAATTCTTTCAGGGGTGGCAGTTTCGTTTTCTTCGGGGTAGAACCATGAGCGGTTGACCACGGTACAGCTGGCGGCTTCGATGCCTTTGCTGGCGGTTTCGACAATGGCCGCAACCTGGTCGGTTTTGACTTTGCCGTAAATTACCGATTTGCCACTGGCGTTGCTGATGACTTCGATGGTGGGTTCACTGTGGCAGAGACCCATGCAGCCGACTTCGACAATTTCGATGTCAGCTTTGCGGCTGGCGATTTCGGCCTTCAGCATGTCGTTGATCGGGCGGGTGCCGGCGGCGATACCGCAGGTGCCGAGAGATACCAGAATGGTGGTGGCGGGTTTGCTGTTTTTGCTTAAATTTTCTGCGTGGGATTTCAGTTTTGCTGGTGAGTCAATCATCTCAGTTTCCTTTACTTGCAATCGCTGATGATTTCGGGAACCATCTTGGTGGTAACGTTTCCGTATACTCTGTCGTTAACCATTACTACCGGAGCCATTGAGCAGGCGCCGACACATCTGAGGCCGGTCAGAGAAAACTTGCCGTCAGTGCCGGTTTCACCAAGTTTGATGCCAAGATAGCGCTGAAATTCTTCTACGAGCTTGTCGGCGCCTTTTACGAAGCAGGCAGTGCCGGTGCAGATATTGATTTTGTATCTGCCCACCGGTTTATCAGTAAAATACGAATAAAAACTGATAACACCATAGACTTCGGCAAGGTGCAGGCCCAGGCGATTGGCGACGTGAATCTGAACGACGCTGGGCAGGTAGGTGAAAATTTCCTGTGCTTTGTGCAGTGACTGAATCAGGAAACCGCGGTTTCTTTCCCGGTCATCGGTCAGGGGGAGGCTGGTCAGATACACATCCAGCTCTTCTGCCTTTTCGGGAGAAAGCTTAGCCATTTCGGCTTTCGAGTTGATTGGACAGGACATCTTGAATCTCCTTGGTTCCGCCAGTTTTTCTGGCAGTTTTTAGGCTTTCAGCAGCTAAACTGAAAACCATTTTATCGCTGACGCAAGTTTATAAGATTGTGACAATATTATCAAGTAAAAAGTTCATAATTTCACAAAATCATTTTGGTTCTTTATTTATGCGGGTTTTGGTGTTACAAAAAATGTGCTTTTTGGGGGTCTAAAATGGTGTCAATTTGGCGGTACCGCGTACCTTTTGTCGGCTTTGCCCGAAATACTTCTCCGAATACCTCTTCATGCTCGTGAACACAGGGTAGCAGCAGGCAGAAATAAAACTGACCCACCTGACACCAGGCAGGCCAGTTCCGGTTTGCTTTAAATCAGGCCGAAAGGGTTTCGCGGTAGAAACTTTCCCATATTTCGCGTTCTTCATTCATTACATAAAGAGCGAAGTGGTCGCGCAGCAGTTTGACACAGAAATCAAGTACGGTTTCTTCCGGAATTCCGGTTTCGTGGCTGTAATAAATAAAGATGGCTCCGAGCAGTCTTGAATTGTGCAATAACGGGAAGGTGATGCAGCCGCCTTCATCTTCGCCGAGGTCGATAGTTATCTTGTTGCGGGGGTTAGCCTTGAGAACCCCCAGAACTTCGGTTTCGGCGGCATTGATTACCAGCTGGCGCGAACGATCGATACGACTGCAGACTTCTATGCTTTCATCATTGCCGATCCTTACCAGCATTGCATCTTTGACCGGCGCCAGGCGCCCGAATTCGTTCAGCAGACCGGCGAATGGTCTTTCTTCGTCTTCAGGCTTGCTGTAAACCATTGACTTGATGCTGTCAAGCTGTGTGTAAAGACGGGTTATAGACTGGTGCAGCTTTTCGTTCTTGCTACGGGCATCACGGTTGATGATGGCGTTTCGAATAGCTGCAGCAGAATGTTTCAGATAGTAGCTGAGCATATTGACAACCAGTTCGGGGCTATCTTCGTGACCATATTTTTCCAGCATCATCATGCCAAGAATCTTATTCTGATGCCTGACCGGAATATAAGCCACAAGTCTCTGCATCTGTCCGTTGCTGATGGCCAGCGAGGCTGATTTTTCCGGGGTGATCTGGGCGTTGATGATTACCGGTCGGCCTTCATTCAGAGCAGGGTTGAGAATTTCAGGATTGTTGCGTGGAATATCGAGCAGCCGGGGCGAAGCCTTGCGAACATCGAGAATCTCACCGCGCTGGTGGTCGCTGTCTTCTGCCTTGAAAATGTGCAGACAGGTGTGATCGAGGTTGAAAAGATCCCGGGTGCGTTTTTCAATCAATGCTACCAGTTCTTCAATCTCACCACAGGCGTTCATAAGCTCAGAGACTTCGTCAAGAAGCAGCTGTTTATAGTCGAGCTCGGCAGAAAGCTGATCATTCGATGATTTAACGGTGGCCAGTTCGGTCATCAGGCCGGTGATCTGATTATTCTGGTTTGAGTTCTCAGATTTGTAATCTTTCAGCTTCTGGTTGAGAAGTTCGATTTCTATGCTCTTTTCGAGAGCTGACTTCTGCATTTCTTCGAAGGATCTGAAATTTTCGCGGTTTTCAAGCGATACTTTCTCAAGAGTCGAGTTGATTTCACCAAGTTCCCGCGTAAGGTTTTCAACCCTGTTTTTCAGGAAAATTTCTTCGGTGCGTTCCTCAAAAATGGCGAGAATTTTCTGCTTGTCGTCGCAATCGCGAAAACACGAGATTCTTGCATTGAAAAGATGCTCGGTACCTTCGCTCGAGGCTATTTTAATTTTTTCCAGTACTCTTCTGCTGCCGCTGGTAAGAACGGCCTGGATGACATAGCCCATGCCATACTGCTCAAGCTCCGGGAAAGCGGCGAATAGATTTTTGCCACCCAGATCGGAAGGGAAAAAGCCGTTGCGGTCTACCTTGATTTTTTCGACATTTCCGGCCGCATCGGCAATCAGCCAGGCATGTGCGCCCTGCTCAGCGGCGAAGGTCGAGGCAATGGCGCGAGAATTGCTTTTATAAAGCAGGTCGTTGAGAAAGAAAATCCGTTCTTTAAATACGGTAGTAAGCTTGTGGGCGAGAAAAGCGGTTGCAAAAAGACCGGTTGCCATAACTGTCGAGTTAGAATACAGCCATCCGCTGCACTGGCTCAGATCGCCATAGACCGGGGGATAAAACTTGATGTGCGGCAGAAACTGAAACTTGACCAGCATGCCGGTAATGAACCAGGCTGAAGCGGCAACCACAGAATACATTGCGCCTGAGCCAAGACCCATGACGGCGCCGGCCACAGTGATCGGAATGACATTGAGCAGAAACACCGGACTTTCGATCGAACCGGTGTATCTTGTCAACAGCATGATTACTGTAAGATCGCTGATCACCTGAGTATGCATGACATTGCTCAATGAAAACGGGTTGAACAAAAGGTCTTTGAGGGTTTCGAGCAGCATCAGATAGATTATGGCTGCAACCTTCGAGATCGCCAGTGGCAGACTGGTAATACCACTCAGGCCACGTGTTCTGATTCCGGAAAACAGCTGTGAAACGACTCGCAGCAAAAGCCTTTTGAGAGTGCCGATGCCGTGAGTTACCGTCATCTGCCTCGAAAGCAGTGAAAAATGCAGGGTGAAGTAGACGTTCAATACCGCAAGAATGCAGCAGAGAATGTAGATTGGCTCGATTTTGAAGCTCATTCCGAGCCCATGCAGGCTCAAAAGGCTGAAACCGAAGATTAACGGAATGCTTGCCCAGCGCAAAGTGATCAGGCCGCGGGCAATCTGTAATTCTCTTATACCGGAGCGGTTGGCAGTCATAATATCTCCTGAACTAACGACGGATAAACATAGTTCAGGCCAGATATCGGCAGTATCGGAGAATTATTTAATGAAAAGTTGAAACGGCGACCCTGCCAGCTATCTTCTCAGGGTTTTAAGTGCGATGTCGCGCGCTGCCAGAAGAGAAAGTATTTCAGCGCAGCCCCTGCCGGTGGCAGTGGCAATTGCCCAGCGTCTGCTAAAAGCCTGTGAATTGCCCGCCGGGAAACGAATGGCACTGGCAATACTGCTGTCATTGCCCGTATGCCATTCATGGGTCTGGGTATTCGGTGGCCAGCCCTGCTGCAGAAGACCGCGCAACTCAAATGGGGTGATATTGCAGCTGGCAGCGATTCCGATGCGCATGCTGCTGGAGATGTCGCTTCTCAGACCTCTTTCAAAGAGAATGCCGGTAATGCGTGAACGCAGACGTGCGACGCAGCCGCTGACCTGGCTGACGTGGCTGTGGAAGCTAATTGTCAACCTGTCGAGCTCTGAATCGTCGATGCTGATAGGAAATGACGTTGCCGACTCAGTGCCGATGCCCTCTTTGATAATATTCAGAGTGCCTCTGCTGCCGATAAATGTGAGTGATACGTCAGCCGTATCGCTGCCAGAACTAAGACTGCATGCTGCAAATCTCGGAAAAGTGTTGCCGGAATAGCTCAGTTCGTGTTGCCGACTCTCGGGGACTGACACTCCGTCAAAAATTTTGTCAGGTTTGACGAACGCGATGTCCGACTGTTCAAAATCTGAAAAATTGCCACCCCAGTGCTGAACCCAGGCATGAAATAGGCTGCGTTTGGTCAGATCGCGCCGGTCATCGGAAAAAATGCGGACAATTCTTGCGGCAAAGCTTTTCCAGAGAGGCGAGCTCTCGCCATCATAATTCTGGCGTGCAAATTGTCGCAGTTTTTCCTGGCTGCCAGCAAGTGTTTCTTCGTCGCCACTTATTGTCAGAGTCAGGCAAAGGGAGTTGCCGCAGTTGAGAATCTCATAGCTGGCAGAACCGACACTGGTTTCACTGATAAATTTTTCGCCGATAAATTTTGCAGAAATGAATGGGGCGGTGGAAAATTCGTTCCAGGTTAGAACTGCATAGAGCGTAACCGGAACAGCCGGAATAACCAGAGGGCCGTTATCGGGTCTCGGAAATGAGCTGTCGTAAAGCGATGCAAAAAGCTCAGTGTCGGGGCCAAGCATCTCTTTAACCCGGGTACTGTCGTTTGAAGTGAAGAGAGAGACGGGAACAGTTGCTGAAGCCTGGTTATAACTGCTGGCCCGATGCCGCCAGAGAATGCTGTGCAGGTAGTTTGCAAGAGACTGCCTGCTGTTGTCGCTCTGAACCCCTGGAATTTTGCCGGCAAGACCTGTCAGCATGGTGCGGCAGATGCTCGCTGCTGAGTCGTCACCACCCGGATACAGCAGTGAAAATTGCACTCCATTGAGATTGTAGCTGGCGGACCAGATGGCGCCGACAGAATTTATGCGGTCGGCCAGGTTTGCCGGCTTGTCCTGCATTGTCTGCAGCAGAGCCTGAAACAGGCTTTCAGAACGATTCAGCTGGCCAGAAAACGGCGGCGAAAAAGTGATGACGATAACGTTCATCTGCCCGGCGCCGGGGACAGTCTGGGCACCAGCTGAAACGGGCAGCAACGCCAGAAAAAGCAACAGATTGAAAATGTACGCAAAAAATCTCATGGCTGCATTATAGCACATTGACCTGTCTGCAGCTAAAAAGTTACATTAAGTTCTCTGCGAGCCAATATGAGTCGGGCGGCGATGATGAAATAAAAGCTAATGCTTGCTTTTATGGCGGTCGGAAATTAAAATCATGGGCATAGCATATCTTTTGAAGGCGGTAACAGATGGTTTCCTGGGATGCAGAAGTCGGCTCGGCATTGATTGTAGCGGCTCTGTTTCTGGTTCTTGTCGGCTGTGGTGAAATTCTTCGCGGTCTGAACGCCTGTTCTCAGGAAGCTACCCGAAAATTTGTGCATCTGACCGGCGGTATCGTATCGCTGTGTTTTGCCTACGTTTTCAAATCACACTGGACAATCCTGGCTCTCTGCGTAGCCTTTGTCACACTGATGGCCACCACACGAAAAATGGGGTTGCTGAAGTCGGTTCACGGGATTAAGCGCAAGTCGAGTGGCGATATTCTACACCCGGTTGCCATTTATCTCACTTTTGCCGCCACCAGCTATTTCGAAAAGCCCGATTTTTACCTGATATCGGTTATGGTGCTTTCGGTTTCAGATGCTCTGGCAGCGATAATCGGTGTTTCATACGGTTTTAAGGTCTACAGCGTCGAAGAAGAGCGCAAAAGCCTCGAAGGCTCGGTGATTTTTCTGTTGTCGACTTTTCTGATCGTTCACCTTGGCTTGCTGCTGCTGACCTCGGTCGGGCGCATGGAATGTGTTTTGTCAGCTCTGCTTATCGCAGTTCTGGTGACCTGTTTCGAGGCGATTTCGCTGGGGGGCGCCGACAATATAATTATTCCGTTTGGTACGCTGTTCATTATTATGAAGATCACCACGAAGCCGATACCCGAAATTATTGGCCAGCTCTGCTCGGTCGGCATTATCTTTTTGACAACCTACCTGTTCGGCAATCTGTCAGGGCGACTTGGCACCTCCGGAATAATCGGCGTCGGCCTGATGGGCTATGCTGCCTGGAGCCTGATCGGAGCCGAATGGTACATTCCGGTTTTTGTCTGCACGATTCTGATTTCGCTTGTCGACCTTTTTCTCGAAATGCCAGGCAACCAGGATGAATTGCTGCGCGTCAGACCGATTTTTTACATGTTTGCCGTTTCGGCCTGCTGGATCATCGGTGCCAACCTGAGTCTGATCAACCGCCTCATTGACACTTCAATGTTTTTTGTTCCGTATGTTGTCAGTTTTGCCGCAATTTTGAGCATTCGCTGGAAATGGTCACAGCGAGCGGGCAATCTCGCCTCTGCCAGTCGCCGGCGCGTAATTCCGCGCTCTATTGCCGAGGGCAACTTTCTTGTGCGCTCAGTTTTTCTGTCGCTGGCTTTTCTGCCGATAAATCATTTTCTCGGGCTTGAATTGCTCAACCCGGCTTTTTCAGCAGCAACCTGCCTGGTCGGTATTATTGTTTCAGACGCCATTTACTGGGGTATAGGAAAACGCTATCACGGCCAGTGGAGCCGGATAGCGTTTCTGCGACTTGGTATGGTTGCGGTTTTTCTGTCGTCGAGTCTGGTTTTTGCGGCCAACCTGTGGTTTTACCGCTGACCCGTCAGCCCTGAAGTTTGAAGGGCAGTTCGCGATAGTCGGGCAGGGTGCCAAGCTTCTTCAGCAGCCCTTCGACAGCGTCACGCATGAAAACACCAGAATCTTCTATTTTCTGTGGATCAGCGAACAGTTTGTCGCCGGCAATGTTTCCGTTTGCCATGAATGATGAGGTCGAAACCCGGTAGGTTCTGGCCGGCGAAAGTGGTTCGCCGCCAATCATGATGTTTTCTGCCCGGCCATTTTTGCGGTCGAGAACACCGGTAACACCGGCAAACTGATAACCATCAGGATCGCCAAAGTTGGCAGCGACGAAGTCGAGCATCTTCTGAACGGCAGCACCGCTCATGGCGAAAGTAACGACGGTATTGTCATAGGGTACGGCTTCATAGATCTCGCCCCGGGTAAGCTCGCCGGCCTTCAAATCGGTGCGTATGGCCCCGGAATTGACAATACAGATGTCTGAACCGGCAGCATCGCGCATACCTGCGGCAATAAACGAGCCCATCGGCAACAGTGCCTTTTTGCGTTCATCTTTCGGAAAATTCAGATCGGCCGGTGCCTGACCGAGCACCTCGTTCATGATTTTCTGCAGTGTCTGGTCATAGTCAGAAACCATCTTTACGAGCCCGGCCGGCGCCAGATGCTCAAATTGCGGGCTGACTTTGATCAGACTGCCAGACCAGCTGGCGATACGGCGGTCATCTTCAATCAGCAGGTCGATACGACCGACAAAGTGGCCCCATTCTCCGGCCTGAGCGACCAGAGTGCCGTTCAGGCCATTATTGCAGGTTCCGGCTTCAGCTTTGTTGGCCACCAGTTTTGGCTGATTCAGTTCAACATGCGTGTGCCCGCCGATCAGCAGGTCGATTTCGGCCACAGCGGCAGCAATCTGCTCGTCGAATTCGATGCCGGCATGTGAAAGGAGAATTACCAGGTCGACATAGGGTCTTATGCGTCTGGCAGTGATTCTGACAGCTTCGGTTTGATCCTGAAGGGCCATCGGTGCCCTGATTTTGCGGTCGATGTCTTCCCAGGCTTCATTGCCGATGCTGCCGATTACGCCAATCTTCAGACCATTTCTGACGAAAACATGATACGGGGCAAAAACCGGTCGTCTGGTGCCGGCAAAAAAGACGTTGCAGCAGAGCAGGCGCATACCGGTTTCGGCCAGTCGGGCCTGCAGATTGCCAAGATCGTTGTCAAGTTCGTGATTGCCGAGCGTGGTTGCGTCATAACCACAGGCTTTCGCCGTCCGGTAGCAGGCTTCGCCTTTGAAGGTACTGTAAAAAGGCGTTCCCTGAAGAATGTCGCCGGCATCGAGCAACAGGATTTCACCTTCCTGGCTGCGGATATGCTCGATCAGGCCTGAACGGCGCACTATCCCGCCGCAATCCGGGCCGTGTTGCTTGCTGTCAAATGGCAGCATACGCGAATGCGTATCGTTGGTGTGCAGAATGGTCAGGCGCGTGGCTGCATCGACCGGTAAGAAAAACAGGGTGACAAAGGCCAGCAGCATGGCTGCTGCTTTAAAATTGTTTTTCATGGCTGCCTCAGAGTTCTGCGAGAATGTTTTTCAGCAGCGAATAAACCTTCGGTAAAGATGGCAGAAACATCTTTTCTTCAGGAGAATGCGGGTTTCTGATAGTCGGGCCAAGCGATATCATCTGCATGCCAGGGTGCAGGTTGCCGATCAGACCACATTCAAGACCGGCGTGAATAGCTTCGACCCGCGGTTTTTCCTTGAACAGCGATTCATAGATTTCGCAGCATTTCTTCAGCAGTGCTGAATTGAAATCGGGGCGCCATGACGGGTAACCGTTGCCGCTGTGATAGCGGGCGCCACCAAGGCGGGCAACCGCTTCAATGCGGGCGGTGATAGCATCGCGCCGACTCATTACCGAACTGCGCTGGCTTGTGAGAACAAACAGACGTCCTTCGTTGACCCAGACTTTGGCAAGATTTGACGAAGTTTCGACAAGGTGCGGCATTTCAGTAGACCTTGCGGCGACGCCATGCGGAATGGCGATTATCAGATCGAGAACTCTCAGGCTGATATAACTGAGCATGGCGCGACGGTCAGGCGTCTGATGCAGGGTTTTCAGACTGATGCGCAGACCCGGGTCGGTAACCGTAAATTCGGATCTGATAGTTTCATGGTTGCCGGCGACGATTTCGGCGACTTTGTCTGATTCGCTTACCGGAACGTAAAAGGTGGCTTCAGCATCACGCGGAATGGCGTTGTGGGCTGTGCCTCCGAGAACACCGATCAGACGCACGTCGGTATGTTCGCGAATGCGATGTAGAACCCGGGCCAGAACTCTGATGGCATTAGCTCTTTCGTTGACGATGTTTTCGCCTGAATGGCCACCGGTACAGCCACCAACCATCAGCTGCATGGCGACATAATCATTCGGAACTTCTTCGTAGTCGAGGTCGAGCTCAATATGTGTGTCTTTGCCGCCAGCACAGCCGACGGTAAACACGTTGTCATTTTCTGAATCGATGTTTATCAGATATTTTCCGTTGAGAGTGCCTGGTTTAAGGCCGTTGGCACCGGTCAGGCCTGTTTCTTCCTCGACGGTGAAGAGCAGTTCTACAGCCGGGTGTTTAATGCTGCTGTCGGTCATCAGGCACTGAGCGATGGCAATGGCAATGCCGTTATCGGCGCCAAGTGTGGTGTGGTCTGCTTTGAGCCATTCGCCATCATAGACCAGTCTGATCGGATCATGGAAAAAATCATGGTTGGAATCGGGGGTCTTTTCGCAAACCATGTCAAGATGACCCTGCAGCACGATACCCTTGCGCTTTTCCATGCCTTTGCTGGCGGGAATCCTGACGATCAGATTGCCGACCTGGTCGACCTCGGCGGCAAATTTATGCTTTTCCGCCCATTTTACAAGAAAATCACGAATCTGCGCTTCATTGCCTGATTTGCGCGGAATAGCGCTGATCTCGGCAAAATGATCGAGGACGGCCTGGGTAATGGCGTCAGCCTTGAAGGCTTTTGCGCCTGTGTCGGCCTTTTTCTTTGAGGTTGTAGAATCCTTTCCCATGATGGTTCTCCTTTATTTCTGATTCTGTTAAAAATACTCCACAACCGGTAACTTTTCAAGAATCAGGGAAATTTCGTGCGCCGGTTTGCCATTCGTGGTATTTTGCTGACATATCGGAGTTATCGATGCCCATAGAACAGAAACCGGTTATTGCAATTTCACTGCTGAGCGAGATTGCTCAGGCAATTTCGCACCTTAACCCTGACCGCGCCCTGCTGTTTCTGACCGAAAGCGCCGTTTCGGTCACTGAGTCTGCCGGGGCTCTGCTGCTCACGCCGCACGAAAAAATCAATATCATGGTGCCGTTCGTCAAAAGCTTTCTTGAAAGCCTGCCTGAGCCGCAGATCAACGATGATTTTCTCAAGGAATGCTTCAGAACATTTATCAGGGTGCGCGATTCGCTGCAGGTTCCCGGTACTACTGAGTATGAAATTTCGCCGCGTCACCCCGTAAGGAAAATGTCTGCCTGGCCGGTGATGCTTGCCGGCAAGCCGGTTGCCCTGCTTATAATCTTTAAGCCCGAAGACCGCCCTGATTTTTCACAGGAACAGCGCAGCTTTCTCGAAATTCTTACGCCGTTCATGGGTTCATTGTTCGAAAACTTCAGGCTAAACAACGAGATGATTCACAAGAATTCGCGCCTGTCTGCTCTGTATGAGATTTCGCAACAGGCCGAATCGCTGATCGACTTTCGTAATATCTACGATGCGCTTGGCAAAGTCGCGCGCAGTTTCATCAACTTCGATTCTTACCTGCTTTATTTCCTGTCGCCAGACGGAAAAACCCTTGAGGTAAAGGCTGACGATACAGTTAAGGGGCCTTTCCCCAGAGTTATCAAAATTGGCGAGGGGCCGGTTGGTCTGGCTGCAAAAGAAATGAAGCCGTATTTGACCTACTCGCAGGAATACAACTCGGTGCTGATTCTGCCGATCGAAGTTTCCGGCCGTCTGATCGGAGTTCTCGCGATCGGCAGCCGCAAGCCGTATGCCTATCGCGATGAAGACATTATCGGTCTGCAGATTATCGCTACGCAGATCGCTTCTATCGACCACATGTTCAAAGATCTGATCAACCTCAAGGGCTTTACTGAGCGCATTCTTGAAAGTATGACCTCTGGGGTTCTCATCTTTGACCCGGCCGGGCGGGTAACTTATGCCAATCCCGAAATCAGGCTGATCATGGGGCGGCAGTTTTCTGAGGGCTGGAGCCCGTTCAACGCGACAGAAAAACTGCCTGGTCGCCTTAACGAGCTGATGATAGATGTCCTCGAAACCAATATCACTCTCGAAAATGAAAAAGTGAGGCTGAGAACGGCCGGAACGACTCGTATCGTCGAAGTTAACGCCTTTCCGTTCAGAAATGAGGGTGGCAGCATGCTCGGCACGGCATTCTTCATCAAGGATGTCACCCAGATAAGTGCTCTTGAAGAGCAGTTGAAACGTGCCGACAAGCTTTCGGCCATCGGTGTGCTCGCGGCCGGGGTTGCCCACGAAATACGCAATCCGCTCACCGGCATGAAAATGATCGTGCAGCTGCTCGAGGCTGAATTCGCCGCTGACGATAACCGCCGCGAACCTCTCGGTATAATTCAGCGCGAGATTGACCGTCTCGAAAGCATCGTTGGCAACCTTCTCGACTTTGCCAAGCCCAGCAAGCCGAAAGCGATCGATGTGATTCCGGCCAAAGTAGTCGAAGACTGCTATCAGCTGATCAAGAACCAGCTTGGCAAACAGAGCATTCAATTCGAAACCCATATTAATGGTGATTGCCCGGTAATTGTCGGTGACCCTGATCAGCTTAAACAGGTTTTTATCAATATTCTGACGAATGCTATTCATGCAATCGGTCGCAATGGCAGGCTTACGGTTAATATCGATAACCGCGACGACCACGTTGTGGTCGCGTTCGAAGATACCGGCATCGGGATTCCGGCCGAAAGGCTGCCCGATATTTTTAACCCGTTCATGACCACCAAAGAAGACGGTACCGGTCTGGGGTTGTCGATGGCTCAAAGAATTGTCGAAGAACATGGCGGCCGTATCGAGGTGCAGAGCGTTTCTGGCGAAGGCTCGACCTTTACGGTTTTTCTGCCGAGAAAGAGCGCATAAAATGCTGATAATTGGAATTTCTGGCCAGACCGGAGCCGGCAAGTCTACCTTTGCCAATATGCTTTCACAGCGTGGCCTTGGCGAAAACCTCGAAGTCGATGCGGTCGGACACGAACTGCTGACTGTACCTCAGGTGAGGCAGTCTCTGGTAACGGCTTTTGGTGAAGACATTCTCGATGCTGAAGGTAACGTCTGTCGCCGCTCACTTGGCCGCCGCGCTTTTGTCAGCAGTGACACGATCAATACTCTCAATAGCATCATGCACCCGGCGATGAAAAAAATGGTGGCCGCCCGCATCGATACTGCCCG
>Ga0116144_10002754_pt1 | contig 18421 bp, 13 predicted proteins | sample AD_UKC035_MetaG_FD_89746 | JGI IMG/M metagenome (GOLD analysis project Ga0116144, IMG submission 89746) | Active sludge microbial communities of municipal wastewater-treating anaerobic digesters from USA - AD_UKC035_MetaG | ecosystem: Engineered > Bioreactor > Anaerobic > Digestate | place: USA...
ACAACTTACTACTGGCGTGTGGACGCAGCGAATGCAAACGGCACAACGACGGGAGACGTGTGGTCATTCACTACGCTATCGTTCGATCCGCCGTTGCCGTCGTGGGAGTTGTTGCCCGGCAGGACGCTTGGCCCCTTGGACTTCGGTATTGAGGGTATCGATTTTCGATGGCTCGGGAACAACTTCGGAACGACCGTGAAGCGATTGGTCGTCGCCGCGAATAACCGCATTTACTACGAGGATGTGTGATGGCTGTTACGCTGACTGATCGAGCATTCGTAAAGCGGATCGTAGCCGCTGGAAACGATCAACTGTGGTATGAGGATGCGATGGCAGCAGGGACAATGGTTGAACTTGTGGCTGCTCGGGACGACATCGACACGTCCGATCAGCTTGTACTGTTTGAGTTGGATCAGAAGGTGTTCGTCGTCAACGGCGAAAATCTGAAGGTCGCTGACTTCAAGAACACGAAGATCGCCACGTCTGCGATTGGGAGTCACTACCCCGATCCAGGAAACATACTGACGGGAGGGACCTCGAACGCACAGATGGTCGTGGAGTACATCACGGCAAAGACCGGAGCCGTGACCATCTACGGAAAACGGACCACCACGGCGACGTTCGTCAGCGGCGAGACCGTTACCGGGACCGACGACGACAGCAACACGATCAGCTTCAAACTCAGTGCCGATGAAGTGGCCCCTCCCCACTGGTACGACTGGACGCCGTATGCGAATGACACGACGAATTACGGTTCACTTCCAGACACGGCGTATCTTGGGTGCCGGTATCGTGGAAGGGCCGTGTTGAGCGGGAATCCGGATTATCCATTTCAGTTCTACATGAGCCGGGAAGGCAACCCATTCGACTTCAACTTCTATCAGACGGATGCACAGGCTGCGGCAGCAGGAGGCAGCGGAGACCTCGGGACGTTGGGCGATATGGTGCGGGCACTGATACCGCAGGGTGACGACGCATTGATGTTTGCATGTGCTGGTAGTGCCACGGTCCTTCGAGGGAACCCGATGGACGGTGGGTACATGGAACAGGTCAATTCCAAGATTGGCATGTTCGGGCAGAATGCGTGGACGTTTGACGCGGATGGCAATCTCTACTTCTGGGGAACCGGCGGAGTGTACTACTCGGCGAAAGGGTTCGGTGCGTTCGAGAACGTCACGTCCGAACGATATCCGGACCTGATCCAGGATGAAGGGGCAGACCCCTCCACGCATCGCGTCGTGTTCGGATACGACCCAGGTCAACAGGGCATACAGATCAGCATCACCAAACTGATCGACGGTAGCAGTTCCAGTTACTGGCTTGATCTGCGAACAAAGGCCCTGTTCCCGGATAGCTTCCAGACTCTGCACGGTGCCTATTCGATGTTCTACTACGATGCCAACGACACGGATAACAAGTGTCTGATCGTCGGTTGCACAGACGGATACATGCGGTGGTTCGACGCCACGGCCAAGAGCGACGATGGGTCGGCAATTGACAGTTATGTGGACTATGGGCCGATTCAGTTGGGCTCGGAGCCGGACGGAGAGGGCATCGTGTTTTCCGTGGATGCAGAACTCGGCGGCGGGGCGAGCGGCGGAACAGAGTCGGATTCCAACAATGTGACGTGGCGTCTGTGGACAGATGATTCCGCCGATGGTGTCAATGAAAAACTCAATGCGAATGTCACGCCGAACATTGGTGGAACGTTCACGGCACCAGGCCGATGCAGAGGTCAGTCAGTAAAGCGAAAGATCAAGGGCGTTTACGCTGGCATCAAACTGCGGAACAACACAGTGGACGAGTCGTGGGCGTTTGAGAAGATGATCGTCGGCGTTCGTCCGACAGGAAGGAAGAAGTGATATGCTTGTGGAGGCCCCAAGACCTTCAGACGACCTTGAGACATTCAAGCGTCGTGTTTGCTTGGCGATTTCCCGCTTGTCCACGAGCAAACTCGGGCAGTCCGCCAGTCCGGCATTCGCAGGACTGACCGTAGGTGGTGGGACGGTTTCCAGCACCCTGATCGGTCAGTGGAACACGGCCTACAGTTGGGGAGATCACGCCGGACTGTATGATCCGATTGGGACGGCGGAAGGAGAGATAGGGGCACACGAGTCTACGTACAATCACGGCAACTACAATGCCGCGTATTTGCACAAGACAACAGAGGACGCTCTGAACGGACTCGTGTTTTGTAATGGGGCCGGTTCCTATTCTGCTAAAGCCATTGGAACGGACGTGCAGGCTTACGAAGCTGGCCTCGACGCCATCGCAGGTTTGGCAAAGACAGACGGCAATGTAATTGTTGGCGATGGGTCCACATGGGTAGTAGAGTCGGGAGCGACAGCACGCACATCGCTTGGCCTTGGAACAACGGACAATGTGACATTCGCCGGACTGACAGTTGATTCTCCGACCTTGTGCGTTGATCCAGTAAATCACAGGGTGGGCGTAGGTAGCACCAACCCGGAATATCCATTTCATGTCTTCAGCAACAGTCAAAACGTCGGATTAACGCTTGAAACAGACGGGTATCAGGGCAATGTCCGACTGCTTGATTACCGCGATAGTGACTTGGGTTCTTACATACTTGCTATGCACTATCGCGGATCGAAGGCTGCTCCAGCAGTCGTTCAAGATGGTGACAGACTGTTGACGATTCAGGGGTATGGTTATAGTGCTGCTGCAAGCGTCGTACGCAAAGCCGCCGAGATCGCCATATATGTTGACGGCATACCGGATTCCTCTGGCGATGGTTCTGATATGCCAGGGCGTATCACGTTTCTCACCACTCCTGATGGTGCTGGTTCTTCCTTAGAACGTATGAGAATTGGGCACAACGGGTACGTGTCTATTGGGACGGCTGCTGCCGCCAATGAGATGCTTGAGGTATCCGGCAAAATTAGGTCTAATGCGGCCTTCAATGTGAGCGGGACTGATGGGATTTCTAATTCTGATACTGGCGTCCCCACGGCGTTGACTGTCAGCGGCGGGATCGTGACATCGGTGACGAAGAACGATTGGCTCAACCAGTCCGTAAAGACAACGGCTACACCTACGTTCACTGGCCTTACTTCGGCACTTGGCCTGATCGCTGCACGACCTACCAGCACTACCTCGCTCACTGAGGCGATCCGATTCGGAAGAACTGGCAGTGATTATCGCTATCACTCCATCTACGAGTCATGTAATAGTACGACGAACTCATATCTTGAGTTTCGCATACATGACGGCGGGAGTAATCCGTATACCGGGCAAAACACTGTACTGACTCTCTTGGGCTACTCGCCCGAGGCCCGAGTTACTGGCTTTGTAAGTGCGAGCCTCACCACGTCGTTCAATAACAAAGCCGCTGGCGTGTTTATCACAACGTTCGACACATCTGGCGGTGACGTGGGTTATGCTTATGGATCGTACAACCAGTTGAATACGTCCGGTCCCAACAATGTCACGACATTGGCGGCAGGCATCCGTGGTGTTGTGAATCACGCGGGGTCTGGAACCGTGGTCCTGGCAAATGGTTCCTATGGCCAAGTGCAGTCCACTGGTGGGGGCACAATCACATCAGCGTATTCGCTGGAGGCATATGGCCCCTATCTAAGCGGTACGGGTTCGGCGATAGGCACGGCTGTTGGTCTGTACATTGCAACCCAGAAGGTCACGGGAGTCACAACCGGCTATGGAATCAATCAGATCGGTGCGAGCGACATCAACAACTTCGTGGGAAAGAGCAAATTCGGAACGGCGGGCACACCGCTTGAGGACGTACACGCCGCCGATACCGTGCGAGCCGACATTGCCTTCAACCTCAACGGCACTGACGGGGTGTCTGATTCTTCCAGTGGCGTGCCGACGGCGTTGACTGTTAGCGGCGGGATCGTGACATCGGTCACGAAGACGGATAGCCCCACGTTCACCAACCTTGCTCTAAGAACAACATCGAGCGCAAACTTCCCGACGTTCTATTGTGCGGATTCCTCTGCGAACTACACGCCTTGGTTCCGCAACGATGGCCGATCCGTAGAAATGACGCTTGACTCGTTTCGCGATTCTACATCGGGGTCGTTCCTCGCTATGCGACACGCCAGAGGTTCGGTTGCTTCCCCGAAAATTCTAAAAAACAACGACGAAGTCGCCAGTTTCTTCGCCCGAGCTTATGATGGTGTTTCAGCTTGGCGAAACGCTGCTGGACTGCAGTTCTTTGTGGATGAAAACCCGACGTTGGGGTATTCGCCTCCCACAAGTATTCGATTCTACGTCTCGAACGGAACAACCACATCGTGGCAGTGCGTAGGTGCATTTCAATATGACGGCAAGTTTGGCGTTGGTACTCTGGCCCCTCAGGAAGGCATTCATTGCACAACTAAGATTAGAGCGGATTCCGCCTTCAACCTCAATGGTACGGACGGAGTAACACAAGTTGCTTCCGCTGGCACAGTGTGCGATGTGACTGCTCTGGCCGGCGGGATTGCGACGGCCCAGACGCAGATTACATACGCCGCAGACGGCACGTATAACTTCGATGCGACAAGCGGCAAGGTGTCCTCAATCACGATAACCAATGGCCGGATCACGGCTATCACAACGGCATAGTAGGAGGATAAGATGAGTTGGAACACAGATTGGTCCACGACCATGCCGACCGTGGAGGCATTCCAGGGGAAGACATCCTATGGGGCAACGTACACGGATTGGACGGGATACAACGATGCGGTGAAGAAGTACAACGCCGCACAACAGGAGAAGCAGTATCAGCAGGGATTAAGCCTGTACCAGCAGGCTGCAAAGCTGTTCCAGAACAACGGGGTCTACAACACGGCCTACAACAACGCCAAGAAGAAATCCGTGGCATCGACCATGTCAAGTCTGGTCAGCAGAGGTCTCGGCAATCTTGCCAATGCGGCGACAGCCGGTGCAGCGTATGACGCGGATAATTGGGCCAACTATGAGATGATGAGAATGAATGCACTGTCCCAGGCGTTGCAGAACATGGGGCAGTATGTGGGAGGTTACACTCCCACGCAGGCCCAGGGCATGTCGGTGACGACCACATACCCGCAATCGAGCAAGAACACTTCGACTGTCTCGTCCGGCAGCGGCAAACTGTCTGCCGGGCAATCGACGGCGAAGTCGCCATTCTACGGAGTCAGTTTCCTATGATCGGGCAGAATGTAATCGGGGGCGTGACAGACGCGAGCGGAAACACGTTGAAGATGGTGACGCTCGGGAACACGCGGACGGGCCAGGATGAAACGCTCTTCAGCATGAACGGTCAACTGAGTCCGCTCGACGCCAGGCCGCAAGGCATGGAAGGTCAGCCGTGGGTCGGATTCTCCGCTGATCCGACCCCGGACCCGACGCAGACGCCGCAGGGACAGGACAATGAGTACGTCTCCGCTCTCAATCGTCAGTTCGACGCCAAGGGCAGTGAGTTGGACACGCACTTCTCCAGGCAGGAAACGGCGATCCGCCAGCAGTTCCAGAACCTGTTGGAGAACTTGCAGGGCGAGTACCAGATCGAGCGGAAGTACATCGAGCAGACGCCGATGGACCCGAAACAGCGAGAGGCGGGAGTCCAGCAACTGAACCTCAAGTACGAGAAGCAAATCTACAAACTCAAGTCCGAGGCAGAGCCGTACTTCGCCGAACTCAAGCAGAAGCGTGACACGGCCATGTTCCAGTTGGAGTCCAAGCGGACAGAGGGGCTCCAACGCCTACAACTGGTGCGGGAGCTTTCCGACAAGGGCATGATTACCGATCCGGCTGCGGCAGTGCAGGAACAGCTTCAGGTCGTCGGCGTCAGTCTCCCGTTGACGGCCTTGAAGCAGCCCACGCAACGGCGTCAGCTTGGCGACATTCAGTCGGAACTCGACGCCGTGAGCAGAGCGCTCGGGGTGTTCATGCCGAACAAGAAGGGCAAGCCGATGTTCGACAAGCGGGGCAACCTGCTTCGGAATGTTCGGTTCTCGGAGACCGGGGATGAAGCGGATTCGCGTGCCACGACGGCGGAAGAGCGGCTCCTCGGGGATCAGTTGCTGCAACGCAGGCGAGAGCTTTGGCAGGAGAAGAACGATCTGCTCCTGCAAAAGAACGTCGGCCCGATGCAGCGTGGAATGGCAACGGCAGGCAACATGCAGAGCACGCCGTTTGCGAAGGGGGTAGCAGGCCAGATGCCGAAGCAGGCATCGGGTCCGGCACCCAAGTACATGACGAACAAAAAGACCGGCCAGAAGGCCGTGAGCTATGATGGGGGTAAGACGTGGCAACTCGCGACGAACTGATCGCTCAAGGGTTTCAGCCGGACGATGTGTTGACGGCCAGTGCTTTGCAGGCAGCGGGCTTCACGCCCGAAGGAGAAGAGGAAGAGGGTTTGTCCTTCTTGGAGAAAGCCCAGTTCATCAGTCCTCTGCTCGGCCTGTCCGCTCTGGATCGTGCCGCTCGCAAGGCCGTGCTTGGTCCCGCGAAGAAGGCGGCGACTGAAGCCTTCAAGGTCGGTCGTGCCGATAAGGCAGCAGGGTTGCGGGAGGGCCTTATCCCTTGGACCCCGGACTGGTTGGACTTTGTCATTCCCGGCTTGGATTCCAGACTGAAGACTAAGGCTGAAGAAATGCGGGCCGAAGTGAACCCCGAGATGCAGGATCGTGTGTCACAGCAGTTGAGCGAGGGGAAGTTGTGGCCGGTGCAGGAAGGTCAGAAGTGGTATCAGATCGACCCGGCTTTGATCCCCGAGGCGATCAACACATGGGCCGCGAGTGCTGGCGATCAGGCCGCGACCATGATCCAGACCATGCTCGGCAAACTCGTCGGCGGTATCGCCGGTCGTGTCGGCGGTGCGGCAGTCGGCGGGGCCGTGGGCAATGCCCCCGGTGCCGTCACGGGTGCGACTGTGGGCGGCAAGATCGGCGGGCACATCGGCGGGGCCGTGCCGAACATCGCGAACGAGACGGCTGGCTTCATGCACGATGCGGAGTTCTGGGGGATCGGCGACAAGGAGATCATGGAGGAGAATGCCCGGTACTACGGGCTGGCTTCCGGCCTGATGGAGTATGCCCAGAACGCAGTGGAGCTTGCCGCTGCGAAGGGCGTGCTGAAGTTGTCGAACACAAAGGCCGTCAGCGCTCTGAAGAAGAACTTGATCGTCAAGGGCCTCAAGGAACTTGGCATCAACGCAGGCGAGGGTCTGATGGAAGTGAGCCAGGACGCACTTGAGCGGTTCTTCCTGCGTCGAGCCGCTGGCCAGATGCAGCAGGCTGACCCGAGCTTCAAGATGCCGGACATTCCGGACACGTTTGCCGGTTGGAAGCGGACATTCGCCCAGGCCGCAGGCACTGCCGCCATGATGCGTGGCGCCGGTCATGCGATCAGTCGTGGCGTGCAGAATGTGCACAGGCAGTTCCAGAAATCCTATGCAGAAAATGCTGGCGAGAACCCGTTGATGCAGGAGCCGCGAGGCTCCGAGTTCCGCCCGGAGCCGCGAGTCATGCCGCAGGCTGATGTCGAGCCAATCGACAATGAGCAGTTGCGAATCGAGGGCGAGGAACTTTTGCCCGAGGAGCAGGCCGCTCTGGAGCAACTTGAGGAGGAATTTAGAGGTCAGGGCAGTTCTACACAAGACGAAGAGGGATACATGATCGTCGGCGGCGGTGAAAGAGGAGTCGTCGAAGGCAATGTCAAGCCGCGTCTCTACATCGGCAACGTCACGCGTAGGGCCAAGAATGCGTGGGCTGCGATGCTGAACCGCGTCCGCGAGAAAGAGGAGCAACACGGCAAGGAGGTCGAACCAAAGGACTTGGGACAACACAGGGAAGGGCCGTTCCCGACCAAGCGGACTCAGATCGAGATGACCGTGGATGAAGCCCGTGATCTCGAACGGCAGCTGACGGATGTGATAGACGAACGACTGGCCGAGAGCAAGCCGTTTGATTCAAAGGAATTGGCGTTGCTCAAGGCTACATGGGGCGACGTGAAGGAACTACGAGAAGCGTTGGGCCTGCCTACGGGACGAATGCCGTTCAGGGTGATCCACGCTGACAAGGTGCGGATCGCAGTCGTGCCGAGCACGACAGAGCGTGTCTACGTCGGCATCGAGGGCCCGAACAAACGCATTTTGGCCGATTTGTCACACAATGATCTGGTTACGCAGGGCGAGGCTATCAAAGCCGCCATGAAGAAGGCAGCAGCAGCAGCCAAGCACGCATTCAGTGTCGGTGGCAAGGAGGCTCAGAAGAAGCTGCGGGAACAGGTACGCGAGTTGAAACGAAAGGCCAGGGCAATCCGTCTGGCCAGGATCGCCCGCAAACGGCTGGCGAAGGAACTGACACGGAAGGTATCGAGCCGCATCGACCCGTACTATCGGCAGGCCATCCAAACCATCGTAGATCGTGTGGACCCAACGAATCGAAGCGACGCCACACAGCGTCGAATCGACGGTCTGCAATCCGCTATCCAGCAGGACCAGACAGTGGCAGAACGGATTCAGAACCCGACGGATCGGCGACTGCTTAGAAAGGCAGAGCAAGTGCCGCTGAATCGCATTAGTACGCGACAGCTTGAGACTCTCGTGGAAGAACGCCGCCGATTGCAGTCCGAGGGCCGATATAAGGCCAAACGACTGCGCGATCTTCATAAGCAGCAAACAGTCGGATTTGTGTCTGATGCCGTGGAGACATTGAAGTCTGTTTCCCGAAGAGATCGGTTGGCCCCAGGCCGGGAAACGGACAATGCAGCATGGTTCCAGAAGATGTGGGACAAGTGGCGTGGTGCCAAGGGCGAAGCGGGCTTCGGGACGTATCGAATCGACCGAATGATGGAGTACCTGGATGGGTTCAAACGCGGCTTCTTCACGCATATCTGGGAGAAGGTGAAGGCCGATCTTCACACGTCCCGCGAACGTCGTTCGATTCGCGTCCGCGAATTCGTCCAGTTCATGAAGGACACTGGCATTGACGGGGCACAGTGGATGATGACGAGCCTGCCGTTCCGCAGAAGTGACGGCACGGTTCACAACCTGACTCCGTGGCAGTTGATCGGGGCCTACATCCAGTCAAAACATCCGACTGGAAAAGGCCACTTGGTCGAAGGAAACAAGTTCAGCGAAGGGGACATCAGACAGATCGCACGGATGGTGGAAGGCGATCAGAAGATGACCGCCGCGTACAACTGGATCGTTGAACGGCAGAGAGCACAGTGGAAGGCCCTGACCGATAGGCTGCGCGCGATAGGCGTAGACCCGACACGGTTCAAGGAGATCACGGAGTACCTGCCGTTGATGATCGCCGATATGGACATGGTGGAGCAGGATGATGTGCTACATAGATTCCTGGAGCAGTTCGTGCCGCAGGAGCTTCTGCCGAAGGGATTCTTGAGGGAGCGAAAGGAAGGGGCAAGCCAGTCAATCGAGTTGGATGCCATGCTTCTGTTCATGCACAGCATCGATCAGGTGGAACACGTCATGGCGATGGCGCCGATTCTGACTCGATTGGGATCGTTGTTGGGCAATGCGGAGTTTCACAAGGCGTTGAATGGCGTGACATACGGCAAGGGGACAGACATTCTTACGCAGTGGTTGACGGACATCGGGAGAGACAGAGTAGTTCGCGAGCAGGCGTGGTACGACAAGATCGTCCATTATCTGCAACGCAACGCCGTGCTCTATGCCATCGGTTGGAATTTTCCATCAGTCCTGAAGCAGATTCCGGCGTTGTTCGTCGGGTTTGCGGAAGACTCAAACATGGTTCGATTCTTGGTCCCGAATCTTATGTCGCTCAGTAGCCCGGAACGATTCCGCGAATTTCGGGACGAAGTGCGGTCCAAATCGTCCGTATTGCGGCACCGGAACATCGAGCCGGAATTGCGGGCCATGTGGAACAAGAAGCACTTGCAGGCCATGATGAAGAAGCAGTTCGGAAAAAGGAGCATCGAGTTGGATGCTGCCGCGACTTCTTGGATGCGTTCCACTGACGATTGGCTGACAACGCTTGTGTGGAAATGTCGCTATGACGCCGTGATGGACGCCGGTCTCGACGAGAGAACTGCGATCCGACTGGCGGATTCCGCCGTGCAGAAGACACAACAGATGGCGAGCCCCGAGGACCTGCCACACCTATTTCGCGGTGGCACAATTTCCAACATTATCAACCTGTTCCAGAATCAAGCGAATCAGGAGTTGAACTACTGGATTCACGACATCTACGGCAAAGCCGCACATGGCAGGTTGACAGCCGGGCAAGTGGCATGGCGTGTGATGATGGCCACGATTCTTCCGATTGCTGTTTACAACGTCGTCAGTCACGGAGGGAAGAAAGATGATGAAGAGGACGAGCAGTCATTTGCAACAGGGGCAGCTGGCTACATGCTCGGAAGCCTACCGCTCGTCGGACGAGTAGCAAATATGGTTGTGAATGGATACGGCGGCGAGGCTGATCTGTGGGCAATGCCAATGGAAGGCATCGAGCAGGTAGCATCCGGCGTCCGACGCGGTGATATGACGACAGCGTTGAAAGGTGTGGCCAAGACAAGTACGCTGGCTCCCACCGGAGGACTAATCAACAGTCAGTTGATCCGTACTGTCGAAGGAATGTTTGATCTGCAAAGTGGCGAGACAGATGATGCCAGACGCTTGATATGGAGTAAGGCGATGCTCGGTGAAAAGCAGGAGCAAAACACTTCAAGGAAAGGGGGTATTAGGTGACGGACCATGATTTGTTGATCCGGTTGGGTGAGAAGATGGACTCAATGAGTCTCTTGTTGTCAAACCACCTTCATCACCACTTCCTGTACAACATGGCGTTATTCACTGCGTTTCTGAGCGTAATCGGCGGACTTGTCCTGTGTTGGATGAAAGGCCGAGAGAAGCCAGCTCGGAAGCGTTAAGCACTTTGGCTTCGTGCCAATTAAACACCAGAGGGGTCGATCCATACGACGGATCGACCCCTCTTTTTTCGTTTCGGAGGAACACAGCATTCACCACTCGCTCCATCGGGATCAATCCGAACAGCCCGCCGTTGCACCAGAGAATGGCCTGCGGACACTCACGCAGTTGAGCCTCGATCACTGGCTCGATCGACAAGCTGTCTGTATGTCCTGTGTTGTATCGCAAGGTGACGATGTTTGGCGTGCCGTCGGATGAATTCATCTATGATCCTTTTCGTCGTGAATAATTGACTGCCACGGCGCGGAAGGCGGAACGTCTCTATCGGCCAATGCCTGACCTGGCCGAGCTTCACCAGTACCCCCGTCCTCTTCCGCACATAGTCCGGTACATCTCGAAATGCGAGTAAATCTGGTATTGACACGGGCGAACCCCCCAAAGTATTTGATAGCTGCAACATTGTAGTTCTCCGCCGCTTCCCATTCATCGTCGTGAAAACCAAGATGCTGCTTTCTGCCGTCTATTTGGATATAGGATTCCCACTGTTCTTTTTTCGCATCCCAACTTACACCCTTATAAACACTGCTCGTACCGTTCCGTTTGGCGGAATTCTGATTATTCTGGGAGTGCGTCCCTTCTCTCAAATTGCACCGTCGATTGTCCAGCCCACTCCCATTGATGTGATCTACCGCGGCATCAGTTCCTTTGTCTAAACCGAGTATCAATCTGTGCATTCGCAGGTGCAATCCAAGGCTCTGTGTCACAACATAGGTGGTTCTGCCGTGTGGCAACGCCTCCCAACTAAATGAGGAAAGCCATTCACGATCTGATATGTCCACCAGGCATTCTGCGTCCTTCGCTCCGATCAAAAAAACGTGTGTCCCGGCATCGGCCAACGCCTTGAAGCGGACGCATTCATTTGGGCGATCACCCGAATAAAGAGGGTTTGTTCCTCCGGTATAGGTTTCCCAAGAAATGTACGGAGCGCGATAACATCTTAATCGCCCTAACACTTCATCTATTGCTATGGCCAAAAAGTAACTGCGTGTCTTTGAACGCAAACGCACCAACCATCCAGAAGCGGAACTGGCTGGTAGAGGATTGAACCCCCCTACCAGCCAGACATCTCCGGCATTCAAAGCATTCGTCAGTACCCGGTCATTGACATTCTTCTTGATCCAGTCGATTAGTTCTGACCGTGTGTGGATCATGGTCATCCCCAATAGAGGATCGCGTTGACAGCCGCCAGCAGTCCGGCGGCTATTCCCGTTCGCGGCCTGCCGTGCATGAGGTCATAAGCACACAACCCCATGTAAGGCAGGACCATCGCAATGACCAGCAGCTTGCGGATCATGCCGTCTCCGTCTCCGTTGATTCGGTTGCCGTTATCGACGCCCGGATGCCCTCGATGACGCTCTTGACTGTCTCGGTATCCACTCCCTGCTTGGCCAACTGGTCCTCGATCTTGGACTTCAGTGTCTCCCAGGCGTCCGGACTCACGGTCTTGAATGTCTCGATGGCCGTCACCAGGGCTGTCGTCGTCGCTGTAGTCTGCTTTGCCAATGTCTTCGCGGTCGTCAGTCCCGGCTTCACTTTCTTCCATGCCGCCAACGCACCCGCCAGTGCCGACCCCGCCAACGCACCCGTCGCACCCAGGAAAGGGAGAACATTCGACCCGATCTCTGCTGCGGTCTCTGCGGCCTGAATCACTGCGTTGTTCGGGTCCAGGGCGTAGGTATTGTGCACGGCACCCGTGTTTGGATCGACCACCTGCAAAACGTGACAACCGTCGCAGAGAGTCACCACAGCTGCCAGCATCGAAAGAACGGCCAGAATGAAAAGCGGCACCATCAACGCATTGAGAACCTTCATCAACATCACAATCACTCCTCTTCACACGCAACAGTGTAGAACTCACTTCCGCAACTCGGGCAGGTGCCAATGTCAAACGATGGCTCGCCCGCCCGCTGTACGGTTTTTATCCTTGGATTGCGGAATCTGTGTCCGCAATCACAGCACTCAAACTTGTTCGTTATGGCCTCCCAAGAAATCGCCGCTCCGCAGAACGCTTGATGCGAATGCCTTTGTATGCGTACACCTGTTCTCCCGCGACACTCTTTCGCGTGCGTTCCAGGTATGGGATCACAGTCTTGATCCTGGACTTGAACAACGCCGATCCCATAGGCGTCAAGCCCTCCTCTTCGTAGTAGGCCCGATGTAGCTCATAGAGAGCGCCAGTCGGTGCCCAGAACTCCGGATTATTCCCGAGTTCGCAGTGCTCAGAAATCATCGCAGACAGCGGACTCGACAGTTCGCGAAAGTCCTGAAGGTGCTCCTGCGACGGCATAGGTTCCGTGAACCTGCCGTTCTTCAGAAGACGCCGCAGCCCTTCCAGTGCCCAATTCGCAATGCCCTGGACCTCGGCCTTGAGCCGCAGTCCGAGCGTGCGATCCGGACCCCCTTCTCGCTCGTAGTAGTTGTTCGGGAAGAACAACAGCAAGAACCGTCGCATCATGGCACCCGGTTCATCGTGAAACTTCGGAAGCTCGTTGCCCGCATAGGTGAATCGGGAGAAGAACCGAACATGCACGGCCTCTTTGTATTTGCGGGACACACTAATCATGTCCTGGCCGGTGATCTTCTTGAACTTCTGCAACACCTTGTCCGCATCGACGCGGTTTGCGGCCCGGTCTTCCGAGATGATCGCCGCGTACTTCCCTACCAACTGCTCCAAACCGAACTGGTTTGTCATGTCTTCAATGTTCAGCGGGCAGACCCGCTCGTCTCCGAGCATGGCGGCAAGCAGGTTAATCACAGTGCTCTTGCCGCTACCCGGAACCCCAAACAAAAACAGCATCTGCTGCATGTGGTTGCTGGCGATCATGTTGTAGCCGAACCACTCTTGCAGCAAATCGTGACACCCTTGATCCCCATTGAATACTTCCCGCACGAACCCACGCCACAGTCTGCATATGGCCTTGGGATCGTAGTCATAGGGTAATGTACTCGTGATGAAGATGTCCTGGGTCAAAGGCCGAAGTTCGCCCGTCTCCACGTCCAGCAGACCGTTGCGGAACACAATCGTTTTGGCCACGTCGATGTACTCTCCGCTGTTGATCCGAAACGGCTCGAATACACCCTTCGGAACCTTCACGTAAGCGGCGGCGCCCAGAGCGTGCCGCAAGTCGTGAACGAAGGAAGCCCGTGGATTCAGGCGTCGGCACTTCACATCCTTGCCTGTCTTCTCGATCACGTCGAACTGATTGAAGTATTCATACAGGTCTCTATCGAGCATCTTGTCATCGACCACTTCGTAGTGCGTCCCATTGTGCAAATACCAGTCACCGTGCAACCAATGAAACAGCCGCGTGTCGTGTTTCGTATGCACTTCGTCGATCCACCGTTGGGCCAACTCCAACATGTTGACCTCTTCAATCACCCTGCTCGTGTTCGATTCGTCGGCATACTGGCTGACCCACTGCTCAAACTCCGCAGCGTTCGGATGCCACGCTCGCAGGTCCTTGTGCTTCGTAGGCGGAAGAACCTTCCGGACGGACTTGCACGAGGTCTTGAGAATCTGAAACATCTTCTCCATCCCTCGCACACCCGCCCCATCGTCGTTCTCTCCCACGACAATCACATCACACCCCTTGAGCAGACTCGACAGGAGCTTGCCGCCCCCGTCAGCGGAAGGACGACCTACCGCGACGTATCCCATGTCCATTGCAGCCAGCCGATCCGTGGCCCCTTCGACCACGAGGATCGGCTCGTCCGCCTTTGGCAGGGGGTGCTGGTAGATCAAACCCCGCTCGGAGCCTTTGACCATCACCTTTTTGCCGTTCTTGTACCGTTTGAGCAGGCCGATCACATTTCCGCGTTCGTCCTTCTCCGGCCAGACCCAGGCGTTCTCCAGCGGATAGTACCCTATCTCGTCTCGCTCAATCGACTCGACAGTGACATTCAACTCGCTGGCCAGAAACTCGGCCATTCCAGCGATCATGTTCTGCTGGTATGCGACCAACGACTGCTCGAACTTCGTGGGCGTGTAATTCAGGTTCTGCTTCGGGTCCAGGACATGTAGCCAACCCGCGTCCCCCACCGGATGCTCACTTGGCTCTTTGGTGCAGAGGACAGCCGATCCATTGTCATTGACCATGCAGTATTTCTCACGGCCACATACTGGACACGGGTTATCCTTCTTGATCCTGTTCCAACCCAAAAGAATCTCCTCAAAAAGAAACACCCAGGCGATGCGCCGGGGCGCTCAACCGACAAAAACGTGATTTAGAAATTCGGGTCTTCGGCCATTGTTTCGAGAACGATGTCACGAACGTTGGCCCAAATGCCCTCCTTCTCTACGGCATCCTCTCCGCCCAGGTCCTCGACGGCCTTCAACCATGCTTCTTCGATGTGAGCCGTCGGCAACTCTTTGCCGACGTGCTGCTCAACCTGAGCCCAGGCTTCGTCGGCGTTCGCACAGGTCGCGGGCAGGTCCAGGTGGGCAGCGATCCCACCCGCCTTGGCCTCCGCATCGGCCTCGGCGGGCTTCTCCGGCTCGGCCTTCGGTGCGGCAGGAGGCTTGGACTTCGGGGCCGCTGGCTTTGCGGGTTTCGTCGCTTTGGGCGGCTCGGGCTTGCCCGCAGGCACGGTCTTCGGCTTCGGACCACCGGAGAACTTCTTCAGGGCGGCGGCGAACTTCGCGTCCAGGGCCTTGATCTCTGCCGGGTCCAGCTTCTTCAGGCTGTTGCTCGGATCGGCATCGGCATGATCGATGCTGTTGACGCCCAATCTGTCAGCGAACTCGCCCTTGCCATATCCGACGCGGAACTGCACGAGCATGTCGCTGTAATCAGCCTGTTCCAACTCGGAGAAGCTGCCGCCCGACCAACCGACGGCCTTCTGCAACTTCTCGGCGTTAAAGGTCATGTTCCCGTCTTTGCCGACGAGAATGAAGTAGCCGACCATCTCAGTTTCGTCGTACTTCGACCAGTCCAGCCACTGCTCGGTTTCCGGATCGTACATCTCCGCTGCCTGAAGCCGGGCGACGAACTGCGGGAATCCGCCCTTCGACACGCCAAAGCTCTTGTCGATGATGTGACCACGGAATGTCCCTTCTCTGTCAATCTGACCCATGTACTAATTTCCCCCAATGATTGTGGTTTCGGCCTGCGTTTTCGCGGGCTCGTTGTGTTTGATGTCGGTTGCATCACAGTGCGGGCACATCAACATGCCCGGTGCGACCGTGCTCTCTTTGGGCTTCTCGAATCCCTTGCCGCATTTGTTGCAGGTGAACGGATACGGGATCAGACCCTTCTGCATCTTTTCCTTGCGGATCAGTTTGTCCATAAGAGCAACGGCAAATCGCTGAACGACCTGCTGCTTCTTCGGGTCCCCGTGACATTGCTTGAACTTCAAGCCGCTCTTGCAGGGACACAACTCATTGCGACCAGGAGCCTGACCGCCGACGATGGTGTTCAAACCTTTACTCAATGAAGTCCTCCAAAAATCAATCTCCAAATACCGTCGTCTTCGGGAGTCTTGAACTCCACAACCGAATAGTCCAACGGAATCGTTCGGCTCTTTGCGACGAAATGAATCTCGGGATGGACGAACACGGCCCGCTCGTTGGTGCTTCCGGCCTTGCCCTTCTTGTCCACCACCACATTCGAGTTGTCGATCCGCAAGACGTGATCGGACCAGGCCACGTAGGCGTCCATGATGGACGAGTTCTTTTCGTGGTACAGGTCCGGGGCGTCCATGATGTAATCCTCGCCGCCCGGATTGGCCCGCTTGACTGTTCCGTTCTGAGCCAGCAGGATCACGTTGCGACCGGATCGAACGTGATGGTCCAGGTCGCCAAGGATCAGCCGCATCGTGTCGTACCAGAAGCGATAACCCTTGTGGAAGCCGTACTCCTCGATGTTCTGTGCGATCTGACCCTTCTCGGTCTTCACCCTGCGGAACGTGGCGTACTGTGCGAGGGCCTGAAGCTCCGTGACCGTATCGATCACGATGCTCTTGAACCCGTCGAAGACATCGGACTGCAATGCGGCCCGCACATCCTCGAAGGTCTCGATCCCGCCGACGACCTTGATCGGCTCGCCCGTCACCGGGTGCCTGATCTTGCGACCACCGTCGTCCAGGCCGATCCACACAGGGTCTGGAACCATCGTCGCCAGCGTTGTCTTGCCGACGCCTGATCGCCCGTACAAGATGACCTTCTCGCCTTCATTCTCGCCGCCCCACTCGGAGACGGTGAACGTCTTGTTGCTGAGGACGGCAGTGCTCCGTGGTGCGACGGGTGGGGCCGCGATTCTCGGGGCTGGTGCTTTCGGTTTTGCAACGGGTGGCTTGCTCAACTCTTCTGTTCTCCTTTCTTGACATACCCCTCGGGGCAGTCATTGGGCCCGACCTTCAGCCGCTTCTGGCAGATGGATTGGAACTCACAATAGAACGGGCTCTCGCAGCTTCGGCAGTTCGGCGTCCACAGATCGCCTTGCCCATAGGCACGGATCGCCTTGACATAGCGAGCGAGGTTCTGCTCGAATTCGACAAGCTGCTCGTCGCTTCGCGGAATCTCCCGCTGCTCGAAGTAGAACTGCGGTCGCTCGGCGATGTCCGACAGCAAACGGGCACCGAACATCTCGGTTGTCTCGATGATCGCATTGGCCTTCTTGCCAGGGACAATAAGGGCCGGGGCCTTGTTCACGAGGACGTTCAGGACTTGCTGGCCGTCATCGGAACATTCGACCTGAAACTCTTCATCGCAGTAGATGCCGGTCTTGAGAAACTCCGTGGTGTCCGCCTGGGTCAGCATCTTCGGCTTGATCGCAGGCTTGTGCCACACGTCGTACCAAATGCCGTGAACCAGCAGATCGGTCTCGGCCACACCGTACTGCCGAAGTTCTCCGCGAAGCTGTGCCATGCGAAGGGCGTACAGATACGACGTAATCTGAATGTCATTGTCCAGGCGTGACCAATACGACGTATCGGCCAAGCCCTTGCTTGTGCTCTTGCGTTCGCCGATGTAGAGCAAGCCGGTCTCTTTGTCCCGCATCAGGTGATCCACCTTGCCCACGAGTCGGGCACCCTGGAACTCCCTGCGTGTGTCCGGATTGACAATCGGAATGTCGAACCAGATTTCCGAGGAGATGGTCTCGAAGCGGTCCTGCGGATACATCCAGCGATAGCCGCTGAAGCTGTAGAGCAGGATGATCCGCTCGGCCTCCCATTCCTCTGCCGACATCCGCTCGGGGATCGAGGAGTAGCGGTAGTTCACATACCGCATCACGGCGTCCATCATGTCCTTGGGCAACTTGCCCGTGCCGTCGCACAGATAACAGTCTTCCCTGATCTTACTCCGCTTGAAACACTTGGGGCACTTGGACTGCGGGACCATGCGAATGATCTCATGGCACCCATGCCACGTCTTGCCTATCCGTTGGCTGTCCTTGTCCTCCATCGGCTTGAGGCCGTAGATGTAGCGATACAGGAAGCGGAGCTTGCATTCCTCCCAATCCTGGATCGCCATCGCCGACAACCTTATGTCAC
>Ga0116144_10002759_pt1 | contig 18410 bp, 25 predicted proteins | sample AD_UKC035_MetaG_FD_89746 | JGI IMG/M metagenome (GOLD analysis project Ga0116144, IMG submission 89746) | Active sludge microbial communities of municipal wastewater-treating anaerobic digesters from USA - AD_UKC035_MetaG | ecosystem: Engineered > Bioreactor > Anaerobic > Digestate | place: USA...
AAGAGTTTGCTAATCGTTGTGCGTGAGTGACACGCTGTACTTTCTGCACAACGCCCGTAGCGTCGTAGAAAGAGTTTGCTAATCGTTGTGCGTGAGTGACACGCTGTACTTTCTGCACAACGCTCGTAGCGTCGTAGAAAGAGTTTGCTAATCGTTGTGCGTGAGTGACACGCTGTACTTTCTGCACAACGCTCGTAGCGTCGTAGAAAGAGTTTCCTAATCGTTGTGCGTTATGCGTCGTTTGCGGCGACGGACAACGCTGGAGCGTGCCAGTAAGCTGCGAGTAAGTGACCAGTTATGGGCGAGGCGACTACCGACCGAGCGCTTCGAGCGCCTCCTCCAGCGCAGCAGCGTCGTCGTGTACGTACACCCGAGTGGCCTCGGTAGTGCGGTGGCCCATGGCCTTGCCGACCAGAACCAGGTCGTGAGTGCGGCGGTAGAGCCGAGTTCCGAAGGTATGGCGCAGCGAATGGATCGACAAGCCAGCGGGCGCAATGCCAGCCCAGCGCAGCCACACAGCGAAGCGTGCTTGAACCTGGCGGTCGCTGATGCGTCTGCCACGGTTGGAGAGGAACAGCGCAGGAGACTCGCTGGCCTGGTCCCGCCGCCAGCGCAGGTATGCCCGCAGTGAGCGGCGCAGTTCAGAGTGCATGAAGCGGGTCTCGATGCGGTTGCCCTTCGCTCGGATGGTGATGGTGCAGCGGTCCAGGTCGACAGCCGAGCAGTCCAGGCCGGTCAACTCGGCGAGTCGGATACCAGTGCCGAGCAGCAGGTCGAGCATCATGGCGTCCCGTGGCGCTGCTCTGCCGCTGCGAGCGTGTACCTCTCGGACCAGGCGCTTGCGGTCGCTGTCGGCCAGCACGTTTGGCGACGTGCGCTGCGTGCGCTGGATGCGGATTGTCGCAGCCGGGTCTCTTGCAGCGATGCCAGCGGTGGCCAACCAGGCGCCGAAGGAGCGTGCTGCTGCCTTGGCCCGGTTGACCGTGCTTGGTGACCTCGGCGTTCCGTCTGGCAGTGGCGTTGCCGCCAGGTCAGCCAGCCAGCGCTCGACGTGCGAGTGGCCCATCGACTCGGCGGGCATGGCGGGTCCGACGTGTGCGTGGTTGGCCATGGCCGTAAGGTCTCGGCGGTAGGCTGCGACCGTCAGGCTGCTGCGTGCGTTGGCAGCGAGCGACGTGCAGTAGGCGTTGATGGCGTCGGCGAGTGTCATGGTCTACTCCACCAGGCCAGCGGTGAGCCAAGCCTGCCAGTGGGAGCAGCGAGCGGCCGCCTGGCGGGAGAGGCACCCCCGCTGCTGGCAGACGGCGACCGGCCTGCGCTTGTGGGTCTTGTGGCAGTAGACGTACTCGTTGGCGACCGGCGTCGGCGCAGGCGCAGGCTCCTGGGTTGCTTCTGCGAGTTGCTGCTGTTCGTCGAGCGCCGTGGTCTCGACAGTCGGAAGCGGCTCGGGGTCCGGCTCGTTGGTGGCAAGTGGCAGCGGCGTGTCTTCGACAGCAGGCGGCTCAGGCTGCGCCAGTGGCTCGACGTGCGCTTCTTCTGCTTCGGGCTGGTCGTTGATGGCGGTCGTCGTTTCTGGCTGGTTCGTGGCAGCCGGTTGGCGAGAGCGCCCATTGCGCTGCGTGGCTGCCCGTGGTGCGGCGGGCCTGGCAAGGTAGTCGACGCCATGCCAGTGGGTGCAGGCCGAGCGGATGATGCGCTGGATCTGCAAGCGGCTGGCGAGCGCCCGCTGGGAGCCATCGGGTTGGCAGTGGATGACCGGGTGGTCGTTGATGAAGGTTTCCATGGTGGGGCCATCGACCGACGTGATGTCGGAGTCGGGTCCGAAGGCATCAAGCACGAGCACCAGCGAGCGCCTGGCGGTGCCGATGGTGGAAGGCTTCTGAGCGATGTCGGTGAGGTGCTGAACGTAGTTGTCGACTGCGGTCTTGAAGTTCATGGCGTTGTCTCCTTGTTGACGAGTTGCACATTGCAGCGTGCTGCGCCGTAGTGGCTGACGTGGACGGTCACTTCGACCTCCCAGCCGTCGGGAATCACGACCTGGCGCAGAGCGTCGTTGGCGATCAGGTCTTCGACCTCTGCTGCTGCGTACTCGACCAGCACCGAGCGAGTGGCTACGGTGGTGACCGGAGTGGCTGTTTGGGTGGGCATGTTACGCCTCCTGTTTGCGCTGCTGCCTGGCAGCGATGGCGTCGAGCACGACCTGGCGCTTGTCGTCGGAGCCGGCCCAGAGAAGGACGTTCATGGTCTCGCTGACCAGTCCGGTCTTCTTGAGCGACGCCACGACCCAGTTGTGTTCGTCGATGTTGTAGCCAGCGGGCTGGGCGACCAGTGCGTAAAGGTAGCCGTTGACCAGTCCGGTCGGGCTTTCGGCGATGCCTTCGATGTAGGCTTGGGCGAGAGCCATGAGGCGTTTGGTTTGGCTGGCTTGGTCATGCATTGGCGTCTCCTTCTGCGAGTGCGTTGTTGATCTCGGTGCGGGCCCGGGCTCTTGCGGCGGTCTTGGCGTGCTTGTCTCGCCGTCGAATGCCAGCGATGCGAGTGCATCGGTAGTCGAAGGCGGGGTACTTGTCGTGTCCGGGGCAGCAGCCTCGATCTTGCTTGCGAATGCCGTACGGTTTCATGGTATCCTCCTTGTCTCCGTTCCGACTTGGGGGGCCGGCGTGTGCCAGCCCCCTGTTTTGGTTTACTCTTCGTCGCCAGCCAGGAAGGATACGGTGGTTCGGAGTCGGCTCTCGACCTCTGCAAGGTCTCCGGCGTATCCCCAATGCTTGGGTTCCTTGGCCTGCTTGGTCTTGTGCTCGGCAAGCTGCTGGCTGAGGCGCTTCATCAGCTCTTCGATGGCCTTGCAGTGTTCGTCGTAGGCTTGCTGAGCGGTTCTGGTTTCTCTGTTCGTGGTCTTCATCGTGTTCTCCTTGTCAGGTGGGTTGGCTCCCTGCCAACCACGAGCACACATTACCGTCGTGGCGGGGGAAAGCAAGGTGGTATCTGCTTTTTTTTCAGACCGGATGTCGCTTTTTTTTGTTCGTGGAAGTTCTGGCGTTAGACGACCGGCCGGATGGCGGCGAGCAGTGCGTTGGCGACAGCGGAGTCGGAACGCATGGCGGGCGTTACGGTGATGGTGGCTCGAGTATTCGGCGGCGAATCGCAGTCGGCCCAGATGTGAGCGGAGCCGCCGCATCGTTTGGCCTTGGTGGCAAGGCGTCTGGCGTCTTTCAGTGTGGTTGCGTGGGCGAAAACGCAAGCGCCGGCAAGGATGTGGTAGTTGACGTTGACCATGAGTGCCTCCGCTGCCCGGCAGTGGCCGGCCGGGCTCGGCTGTTCGTTGGTTACTGCTCGTCGCCGGTCAAGAAGGCCAGAATCTTGGCCAATCCGCTCTCGACTTCGCCCAAGTCGCCGGTGTAGCCCCAGTTTTTCGTGGTTTTGCCTTCCTTGGCATGCTCTTCGAGCAGTTCGTTCAGTTCCTTCTGCATGGCCTTGATGGTTGCCATCCGAGCCTTGTAAGCATCGGGGGCGCTCATGGTCTTCGTGATTTGCGTTCTGGCTGTCTTCATGGTGTTCTCCTTGTCAGGTGGGTTGGCTCCTTGCCAACCACGAGAGCGACATTACTCCTTCCACACCAGAAAGCAAGGCCATGTCTGACATTTTTTTGTGTGGCGTGCGCTTTTTGCACGGGCTATCCTGGAGAGGCAAGGAGGCTGTATGGCGGTGAGCGTGCCAGACCTTGGATTCTCAGAGCAAGAACGTCAACTGCTGGCGCTGGTGGAGAACCCCCGCATGTTCGGCGAGGCCTTCCTGGTCAACCGAGACCGGTCGCCAAGGCGGTACCGGCCGTACCAGGTGGAAGACCTGGAGTGCCACGACAGCAAGATCGTGCATCTCGATGGCCGAGCGGTCGGCAAGAGCATCGACCTCGGAACGCTGCTGTTGTGGTTCTGCTTCACGCATCCCGGCAAGTCGGTGCTGGTGGCAGCGCCGTACCAAGGGCATCTCGACAGCATCGTCGAGGAGGTGGAGCACCAGATCGATGCCAGCGACGTTGTGCGGGAAAGCATCGCCAGGAACTCCAAGGGCTACCTGAAGATAGTGCGCAAGCCGTACTACGAGATCAATTTCACCAACAGCGCCATTGCCTACTTCCGGCCGGCGGGAGCGACTGGCGCTGCCTTTCGGTCGCTGCACGTGGATTTCCTGCTGGTGGACGAGGCTGCGTGGTTGCCCGAGGCGGCGTGGAAGGCGCTGCGGCAGTGCCTGAACGAGGGCGGGCAATTCCGTGTGTATTCGACGCCGAACGGGCTGCGAGACACCACGTACTACCGACTGACGCAGAGCAAGGACTGGCGGGTTTTCCGCTGGCCGTCGTGGATAGCTCCGGACTGGACGCCCGAAAGGGAGCGAGACCTGCTGGAGTTCTACGGCGGGCGAGACACACCTGGCTGGCAGCACGAAGTGGCGGGCGAGCACGGCAAGCCGGCGTACGGGGCGTTCAACCAGGTGATGGTTGCCAGAGCAATGACTGACGTCGCTGACTACCGGCTGGTCAATCTGACGGCCGAGGCGTTGCAGGGGTGCGTGGCTGAGGATGAGATCCGGGAGCGGGTCGAGATGCTGCTCAACTTGGGTGGCGGCCACGGCATGTTCTGGCTCGGTGGCGACTTGGGCTACACGTCAGACCCGACCGAGTTGGTGCTGTTCGAGGAGGACGACAAGGGTGTGCTGACGCTGCGCCTGCGCATCCACGCCGAGCACATCCCGTATCCGGTAATCACGGAGGTGATTGCTTTGATCGACCGAGTGTACGGCCCCGTTGGCATCGGCATCGACCGAGGCGGCAACGGCATGTCGGTGGTGCAGGAGTTGACGGGGCTCGACAAGTTCCGAGACCTGCACCTGGCGGGGCGCCTGGTGGGCTACGACTTCGGTGGCTCGCTGGCGGTGGGCGAGGACGACCGGGGGCAGCCGATCCGCAAGCGCACCAAGGAGGTCATGACCAACCTCGTGACCGACCTGTTGAATCGCCGTGGGCTGCTGCTGCCCAAGGCAGATACGGTGGTCGAAGACCAGTTCTGCACGCAGACTTACACACTGACCGACAACGGCGTGGTGTATTCGAAGGGCAACGACCACGTGCTAGACGCCATTCGCTGCGCAGTGCTGCGGCGAGCGCAAGAGCGCAGTGAGTTGTTCGAGCACGTTGAGGTGATTGCGCTGGCGGCGCCCGTGCGCCTGCAGCGAGAGCTTCCATAGGAGTGGCAACAATGGGCAAGCGAAAGACAGTAGAGCAGACGTCGGCCACCCTGGGCAGCCGGGGAGCGCCAAAGACGATTGACATGGCCAGCGCAGCGTCGCTGCACAGCACGTTTTCCGCCCTGTCGGTGGGCAACGCCATCCCAGAAGGCTGGGATGCCCGGGCCCGCAAGGCGGTCGAGTACTACCAGCAAGAGCCGATTGTGTCGAACGCCATCAACACGTGGCGCACGTTTGCCGTTGGCGACGAGATTGGCATCGTCTGCGACGACGAGAAGTTGCAGGATGAGGCCATCGAGACCTTCTGGCGGCTCAATCTCAACCAGTTCGTGAAGGACATGATCCTGCAGTTGCTGGTCAAGGGCGAGGCGGTTGGCTACATGGACGTCTCGACGTCCGACGTCAACAGCGTGGTGTGCGTCAACCCCATCTCGATGCGCTACGAGTTCGATGCGCATGGCGTGCTGACTTCGGCGACGCAGGTCCCGACGTCTGAGGCCGGAAGCACCAGCGGTGGCGACGAGATAGCGCTGGACCTGGAGCGGATGTTTCGCCGCAAGTGGAACGCCCCGGAGTTCGAGATGAGGGGCACCAGCATGGTGTTGCCGGCGTTCGAGGCCATCGAGCTGCTGCGGGACTACCGGCGTGCTGAGAGGGCCATCGCCAAGCGGTGGACGACGCCGCTGCGTTTCATCCAAGTGGGCGGCGCCTACGGCAACAGAATCATCCAGCCCGACCAGCGCATGCTGGAGAAGATCCGGGACGAGATCGAGAAGACGGACCTCAAGAGCGGCCTGGTTGTGCCGTTCTACGTGAAGGCCGAGACGTACGGCGCCGACGGCACTGCGCTGGATACCGAGTCAAAGATTGCACAGACCAAGGAGGACATCCTGGTGGCGCTGGGCATGGCCAAGAGCCTTATCTCCGGCGACGGCCCCAATTTCGCCACGGCCAGCGTGTCGATGCAGAAGATGATCGTCCAGTTGAAGGAGATCAAGCAGGTCGCTCGTGACATCCTGGACTGGGTGTTCGACGAGTGGCTGAAGCGGCGAGGCCTGGACGAAGACAGCGCTCTGCACTACTCGTTCAACGACATCGACATGTCGAACGAGATCGAGCAGCGCAAACTGCTGGTCGAGTTGTACGACCGAGGGCTGATCAGCCGGGAGACGCTGCAGAAGAAGTGTGGTTTGGCGCCCGACGTGGAGGTCAAACAGCGAGACGGCGAGGCGACCATCGTCGACTCGAACTGGACCATCCAGGACATCACGCAGTTGGTGACGCTCGAGGTGCTGACGCCTGACGAGGCCCGGGCGCTGCTGCGGATTGGCGGTAAGGACAAGCCTACGGCTGACGAGGCACACAAGGCCAGCCGCCAAGCAGACGTCGAGCGGATCTACGAGCGAGTCAACGCTGCAGGCAGGAGGCCCAAGGCCTAATGGTCACCAAGAGCCAGGAAGCCAGGATCAAGGAGCAGGTGCTCAAGTTCCAGAAGTCGCAGGGAGCGCTGGCCAAGAAGGAGGCTGCGTTCCTGACGGAATGCCTCGAGCAGGCGTCTTCCGAGGTCCATGCCGAACTCCAAAAGCTTGGGACCAAGCCGTGGCAGAAGATGCGGCGGGAAATTCTGACCGAGATGCAGTACGGTCTGGCTCGCATCGGCGCCGATCTCAAGAAGAACATGGCGGTCAACGTCGTAGGCGACGTCGAGGCGGGGCTGACGCTGGGCATCCAAGATGGCCTCGGCATGCTGCAGATGCTGGACGCCCCGGCGTTCAAGGCGCTGTCGCCGCCGTCGGCCAATATGGTGGTGATGCGGATGTTTTCCGTCATCGACCGCTCGGCCATCGACATGATGGCGCAATACCGCATCCAACTGGTTGGCGACGTGGCCGACCAACTTGTGACGGGCATCCAGAAGAGCATCACTGTCGGCATTTTGACCGGCAAGTCGATCCAGCAGATTGCCGGCGACATCGGCACCGTCGTGACCGACAAGGACAAGTTCAAGCAGGCGGGCAAGACGCTGTTCAAGACGGCACAGCAGCGAGCCAAGTTGATCGCTCACACCGAAGTGCAGCGGGCGCACAACGAGGGGCGCAAGAAGTTCTACGAGAAGGTCGGGGTCACCAAGGTTGAGTGGCTGACTGCGCCCGAAGACGGGCGTCGCTGCAGCATCTGCGCCGGCCTCAACGGCAAGATCTTTGAAACCGGCAAGGCTCCTGGGCCTCCTCGGCACCCAGATTGCCGATGCACGGTCATGGCGGTGATTCCCGACGACGAGCCGATGCCAGACATCCCGCTCGACTTGGCTCCGACTGCGCCGATGCAGGTCCAGCCTCCGGTGGAGCAGCCCGTGGCGCCGAAGACCACCAAGACGCCAAAGGCGCCCAAGAAGGTCAAGACGACTACTCCTGTCGCACCGCCGGCGCCAACGCCAGCGCCCGTGCCGCCCAAGTTGCCGCCTTTGCCGCCAGTCAAGCCCAAGCCAGCACCTGTAGCGCCCGTCGTGAACGTGCCGCCCCCTGTGGCACCTGTGGCGCCCAAGACCAAGAAACCAAAGCCGCTGCCGCCGCCACCGCCGCCACCGCCGCCGGCAGTACCTAAGATTGCGCCAGGCGTCAGTCCGAAGGTGAAGTATCCACCACCAGCGCTACCGCCAGCCATTGTGCCTCCGCAGACGAGAATTCGACTGTCAGGCGGGTTCGCTGACGACGCTCCAGTTGGAGGCTTGGCTACTGAGTACCTGTTGGCCAAAGACAAGACGCCCATGGCTCAAACGCTGAGAGCGCAAGCCAATGCATTCATGCGCAGTAGCCACGTTCAGTGGGTAGATCGCCTAACATCCCACCAGAAGCATGCGATTCGCAACTACACAGGCATCGGCTACGGCGAGATGAACAACCATCTGCGCAAGAAAGTGCCTATCGATGATCATACCAAGGCTCAGATCGGCCACATCGACTTGGCGCTGCGCCAGTCTCGTCTGCAGCACCCGCTGGATGTGTATCGTGGGATGTCTCGAGCGACGTCGAACTACTACCAGAAGCAAGGGTGGTTCAAGCCCGGTGCAGTATTTGACGACCCTGGTTTCGGAAGTACGTCGTTGACGCCATCTACACCTGTGCACTCGTTCTCTGGCGACGAAGGCGTCATCATGAGAGTGCGACTGCGAACGGGCCAGGCTGTGGGCATGATCGGGAACCACGACACCTATGGCAGCCCCACAAGGGCGTTAACCGACCTGCAAGAGACGGAGGCAATCCTGCCAAAGGGCACAAAGTTCCGGGTCTTGGACTACAAGTATGTGAAAGGTACTGGCGCAGGAATGGGGCGTCATGTGATCGATGTGGAGGTACTCGATGAGTAAAAATGGCAAAAGCACAAAGATGGAGTGGCTTCCTGGCGACCTGCGATGGCACGAGCCTGGCAAGCCACTGCCGCCTTCCGACACAATCGACTATGCAGCCTACGCTCAGGCAGAAGAAGAAGGCCTGCCCTATCCGTCGGAAGTTGTTGATGAAGACGCAAAAAAACCGCTTGACACGCCCGATGCCTAAGTGGATTCTTGGGTTGCTTGGTTGTGTGGCGTGGTCTTCTTGGGGTGACAATGTTCCGAACCGAGGCAGACAGGCTGTTGTGGATTCTGGAGGTCGAGGCCGAACTGGCTGAGTTTCTCGCCTGCGACAGTCTGTCTGCCGAGGCTCGGGCAGAGCAGCGCCCGAAGTACATCACCAACTACATCGGGTCCAAGCAAAAGCTGACTGACTGGATCTGGGCGCACACGCCGAACGACGCCAAAAGCGTGGTCGACGCGTTCGCCGGGTCCTCGGTCGTCGGCTACATGTTCAAGGCCAAGGGCATGGCAGTCCACTCGTGCGACCGCCTCGAGTACTGCTACCACATCGCCAGAGCCATCGTCGAGAACGACAGCGTCACGCTGACCGACGAGGAGATCGAGAGCCTGGTGGCCGACAACCCGCAGGCCAAGACGTTCGTGCGTAAGCACTTCGCCGGCATCTACTTTGAGCCCGGCGTTCACGCCGTCATCGACGTCATTCGCTCCAACATCGACAGCATGAAGCTTTCGGGCTTCAAGCTGGATATCGCTCTGTTTGCGCTCGGCAAGTCGTGCATCACCGGCAAGGGTGGCTTCGGTCACTTTGGCACCACGGTGCGCCAGGATGGTCGTGCAGACTCGCCTAAGGAGTTCAAGGAGCGCTTTGCGGCCAACTGCCGGCGCATCAACGCACTGGTCTTCAAAGGCGATGCCGAGTGCAAGGCTCACCACGGTGATGCCCGCAAGGTGCTGGCCAGCCTCAAGGCTGACGTTGCCTACTTCGACCCGCCGTACGCCACTGAGTTCTCGCAGGCCAACTACGAGCGAGCCTACCACTTCATCGAAGGCTTGATGACCTGGTGGGACGGCAAGGAGATCCAGAACGATAAGAAGTTGCGGTCGTACAAGATCGACACCGAGGTGACTCGAGGCAACGCTGCACAGTTTTTCCGTGATTTCCTGACGGCCGCTGCGGGCTGCAAGCACTGGCTCATCTCGTACCGGGACCACGCTTTTCCGACTGACGCCGAGATCAAGAAGATCGTGGCTGCCGCTGGCAGAACGAGCCGGCTGCAGACCAAGGACCACCAGTACATCCTGGGTGCCCAGCGCAGCGAGAACTCGTCTGCCAAGGAGTACCTCTTCGTTTGCCACCCCAGCACTTCTGCCTCGGCCAGCGGCGAGTTGCAGGCTGACGCCGACGCTGACGCCGACGCTGACGCCGACGCCGAAGTGGCAGAAGCGGTGTGGGACGAGACAGAGAACGAACTGCGGTTCCGAGTGCGAGATCCAGAGGATTTCCGCAAGGACACACTGCGGCGCAAGACGCTGCCTGGTATCGATGGCGTTGCCATCATCGTTGGCAAACTCAAGCCGGATGTCGTGCCAGATGACGCAGATCCGGAGTCGATGGTTCTGCAGGCGTATCGCTTCGCCAAGGACAAGTGGGACAAGGCGAAGGCTCAGAAGTGGCTGGACGAGCACACTAACGTCAAGTCGAAGGTCGGTGGTCTGCTGGAGCAGGTCGCTGCAGTTGATGGCGAGGCAGAGGTCGAGCCTGATGCTGATGGTGAGTCGCTTGGCGACTTTCTGATGTCGCTGACTGCCGACCAGGATCTCGATCTGCTGACGATGCTGTCGGCTGAGGCGGGTGGCGCAAAGCCCAAGGACGACGATGCTGTGCGGGTGACCGCCTTCTTGGGCAACAAGTACTTCATTCTGGACTTCCTGTGGAAGCAGACGCCGAAGGATGCCAAGAGCGTGCTGGACGCCTTTTCGGGCGGCGCCAACGTCGGGTACTTCTACAAGCGCAAGGGCCTGCGGGTCGTTGCTAACGACAAGTTGGCGTATCCACACGCAATCGCCAGGGCGCTGATCGAGAACTCGAAGGAGACGCTGTCGGCAGAGGAGATCGAGAGTCTCTTTGCGGACAACCCCAAGGCTGGCGACTTCTGCGAGCGAGAGTTCCACGGCTACTACTTCACCAAGCCGATCCTGCACTTCCTGGACGTGGCGTGGGCCAACATCCAGGAGTTGAATGGCTACAAGCGAGATCTGGCGTTGGCAGCGCTCGGTTGGTCTGTCGTGGCCAAGGCCAAGTTCGGGCAGTTCAGCCGGTCCAAGAAGGGGCTGACGGGGCCCGTCAAAGGCGAGCGACAGACGTCGTTGACCAACGTGCCGCTGACCGAGTTCCAACACCGCTTCCGACTGAACCTGGCTCGCATCAACAAACTGGTGTTCGACAACGGCCAGGAGTGCAAGGCGACTCGCATGGAAGCCGTCGAGGCGGTGCGCAAGACCGACTGCGACCTGGTCTACGCCGACCCGCCGTACATCACTCAGTTTGGCAATAACGACTACGAGTTGAACCTCCACTTCGTCGAAGGCTTGATGACGATGTGGGAGGGCAAAGAACTGCGGGACAACGCCCGCAAAGACTACCAGTCTTCGACCCGCTACACTCGAGAAACCATCGAGAAGTTGATCGCTGACGTGGTGGCTGGCGCTGGCGGCAAGCACCTGGTGCTGTCGTACCGAGACAAGGCATATCCGGACGAGAAGACCATCCGTGGGTACTTTGCCCAGCGATTCAAGAAGACCAAGGTCACTGGCGTCGACGTGCAGTACGCCATGATCACCACTGACCCCGAGTCGGGTGGCAAGTACGCCAGAGAACTGGTGTTCGTCGGGTCTGACCCGACTGCCGCCAAGGCGAAGGCCGCTGACTACGCACCGGAGCGCAACATGCGGACTGCCAGAATCGACGTGGAGGCCGTGCAACTTTCGGCCGACGCAGCCGAGGGGACCGACAAGACGTTCAAGTTCATCCTGACGCACTCTGGCACCAATCGGAACGGCGACCACTTCACCGAGGACGAACTCGAGAAGGCGGCTGGCACTCCGGTTGGCAAGAAAGTCGATCTTTCGCACAGCCAGGAGTTCAAGGACATCGTTGGCGCCATCATCGACTCCAAGTTCGTGCGAGACGGATCGACGTCGTTCGTTCAGTGCGAAGGCGAGTTGTACACGGGCGAGAGCGAGCCCGCCCGCCTGGCGTACAAGCTGATGAAGCGAGGCGTGGTGAGCCACGTCAGCATGGAGTGCGATTACCAAGAGGGCGAGTGCAGTGTGTGCGCCAAGCGAGTCAAGTCGAAGGCTGAATACTGCACCCACCTCAAGAACTACAAAGGGCGTGACTTCCAAGGCAAGCTGGTGTACGAGATCCTTCATGGGGTGACGTTCACCGGTGTGGGCCTTCTCGACCGGGAAGGCGCCGATCAAGGAGCGAAGATTCGCCAGGTGGCGGTCTTGGATAGCCCATCAGGAGGACAGTCCATGGGAGACGAACAGAAGAAGAAGAGCCAGGCGGCTGACGACATGGTGGACCCCACCGAACTGTCCGATGCCGACAAGGTCAAACTCGTCAAGAAGCTGCAGGGCGAAGTCGAGCGGTTGACCAAGGAGAACGAAGCCCTGCAGAAGAAGGTCGACGATGCCATGGCGGCCCAGAAGGCCCAGGCTCGGAAGGCCCGCGTCGAAAAGCTGCTCGCTGCGTGGAAGGACGCTGGGCGTGAGCTGACCGACGACGAGACCACTGCCGAGGCTGACCGGCTGCAGAAGATGTCTGACGACGCCTTCGACGCCACGGAGTCGACTGTGCAGGCCTTCGCCGCCAGCAAGAAGAAGAAGGACCCCGCCGCTGGCGACCCCACCAAGGTCGTCGACCCCGAGGCCGAAGACCCCAAGAAGAAGGGGAAGGAGAAGGCCAAGGCCGACATGCAGACCGACGCTGCCCGCAAGGGACCGCTGCCGGTTGGCGACGGCTCCGACAAGGGTGGTTCGCTGCAGGAGCGCCTGGCCAAGGGCTTCATGGCAGTCATGCAGTCCGGCAGCAATGCCGAAGACGAATAGGGAGGTGTGACCATGGCGTATCTGGAAGCAAAGCTGCCCGGACTTCGCTACGGCCTGGGTTCTCTGTCTGAGGCAGGGACTGTCGGCCAGTGCGTGGTGCTGAAGGGCAACGACGAGTTTGAACTCAACGACGACGGCACCAAGGAGTCGTTCGGTCTGCTCGCTGCCGACTGTGCGAAGGATGAACTTTGCGCAGTGTGGTTCGGCGGTGGCATCTACGAGACCGACCAGTACACCGGTTCGCCGGCGGCTGGCAACGACCTGGCGTGTGACGACAGCACTCACAAGCTGGCTGTGGCTGGCGAGGGTGATGCGGTCATCGGCAAGGCCATCAGCGTCGTCGGAGGCGTTCTCCGATTCAAACTGCTGGTGTAGGGGGAGGCCATCATGGGAAAGCGAATCAACGTCTTCGACGACAAGTTCCAGGCTGAGCTGTCCAAGCTCATGGCTGAGGCCGCTGAGACCCCGGAAGGCATGCGTGCGCTGGCTGCGGCCATTGCGCCGCCCATCCAGACTCGCATCGACGAGCGGGAGATCTCCTCGCTGCTGCTGGCCAAGAGCAAACTCCCTGCCGGCGAGCCTGCCAAGTTCCAGAAGCCCACCGACGTGCAGGCCTACTGGATCGCCAAGAATGGCGATGCCGTGCAGAGCCTCGTGGGCGAGGACGAGGTGGAGTTCACCATCAACCGCCTGCACTCCAACCCGATGATCGACATTTCCACGCTCAAGCACGGGAACGTCGGGACCCTGGTGGACATGCAGAAAGCCGCTGCCGACGCCATCCGCAAGAAGCGGGACCAGCGCACGCTCAGCGTCATCAGCGCTGCCGTGCCCGTTGGGCGCACCGTTACCTGCTCGGGTGGCAAGTTGACCAGCGAAGCGCTCGGCCAGGCCATCGCTCTGGTCGAGGACCAGGAACTCAGCGTGAAGTACCTGGTCATGCGTGGCACTCGCATGAACGAGATGAAGGGCTGGGGTCTGGACCCCGTGACCGACCGTGAGTTGCGCATGAAGGGGATCTTCAACGCCTACAACGGCGCTGAGATCGTCAACAGCGCGTCTGCGTTGTCCACCGAAGTGCTGCTCATCCCCGACGAAGAGATCGGCAAGCTGGCGTTCCGGGAAATGATCCGCTCCGACCAGATCGACGTCAAGACGTCGTTCAAGACGGGCTGGCTCATCTGGGAGGAAGTGGCTCAGGGCATCACTCGCCCCGACCTGCTGGCCAAGGTCGTCATCACCGCGTAGGAGGGTGCCATGTCCGTAGTCGTCAAAAACGAAATGACGACCGTGCTCGACGTCCCTGGCACTGGCCTGGTGTTTCAGCCCGATCAGGAGATCACGGTGAGTTACATCACCGCTCCTCTGGCTGACGCCATCCAGAAGGGATACGTGTCGGTCGTTTCGCAGAGCGACTCGGATTCGGTGACCGTGGAAGACGATAGGCAGACGGAGTTTGATCTGCCCTTCGCCTGGCCCGGGCCCGACGCTTGCCATGTCATGGTGGGCGGTTTGGTCCAGACCTACGGTACCGATTACGAAGTCGACGCAGAAGCCAACACGATGACGTGGCTCGACGAGGAGATTGAACTCGAAGAGGGCGATGTCATCACTTTCATCAGGAGGGCCGAATGAGGCTGGATGGCAAGGCGATCAAGGCGGGTTCTATCCCCTTGGACCGTCTGGAGACCGAGATGCAAGCTCGGTTTGCCGTGGTCTCGTGGGGAACTCCGGAGGTCGTGGACGGAAGTCACGTGACCGTCGAACTTCAACTCAAGGATCTGGCTGGCGAGGACCTGGCCGCGTCGAAGATTCTGAGGGTGACCTGCGATTCCCGAGCGACTCTGTCGGTCGGTGCGCACGGCACTGCTCTGAGCACGGCGCCCGCCGAGGACGTCATCTTCCAGACCGATGCGGATGGCTTGCTGGATCTGGTGGTGGAGTGCGACGTCAACACGACGATCACGCTCGCCGCTGGCCCCACGCAGGGTAGCCCGATGATGGACTGCAGCGCGACGGTCAACGTCGTGTTTGCATAAAGGAGGTGTGAGATGTCCGTTGCTGATGCCGTAAAACCGGTTCAAGAAGTGACTATGTCGGAGTTGGCTGCCGACTTCATCAACAACATCGGCGTGGTGTCGTGGGGGACCCCCGGCGCTGAGGCCGACGACAAGATCCAGGTGACTCTGCAGATGAAGAACCCGAAGGACGAGGCGGTCAACACCGCTGAGCGCCTCCGGCTCACCTGCAGTGGCAGTGCCACCATGGCCCTGAAGGCTGCTGGTAAGGGCACCGTTCTGTCCGGCTCCGGCACGGCTGACATGATCATCGAGACGGACGAAGCCACTGGCCAGTTCGACCTCGAGGTCACCGACGCTGCGACCGAGACGGCGACCGTGCTCGCTGGCCCGACCCAGGGCAGCGGCGTTGTGTCCTGCCGTGATTCTGTGGATCTGACCTTCGGCGCATAGTCGCCGCTGTTTCTTGGCCAGGGAGCGGGAGTCACACACTTTTCGTCTCCCTGCTCCCTCACACAGGGAGACCGCCATGCTCGTCAAAAACAACCTAGCCACGTATCTGAACATCCCCAACGGCGCCGGCGACGGCAAGAGTCTGATGATCGAGCCGCATGGCACAGTCACAGTCTTGGGAACCGCCACGCAGGATCTGCTGCGAGCTGTCACCAACAAACTCTGCACGATCAAGGAAGACTTGCCCGCCAGGAGCGAGTCTGCGACGTCGCAGCGGCCCAAGCGCACCAGGCCTGGCAAGTAGAAGGAGCGCCAATGCTCGAAGAGATGCTGCAGGACATCACTCAGGAATTCCAAGACGAGGACGGTGCAGACCTCGTGCCAGAGGAGGTCCTTCGGCGCATCGCCGAGAGAATGCTGCCGCTGGTGGCTACTGCGCTTGACGTGCCATACGTGCTTGGCGAGGACGACAACGTCACACCCGAGATGCCGGGACAGCACCGAGAGGTTTGGGTTTTGCGCTGCAAGGTGCAGTGCTGCCGCTTTCTGCGCACGCAGTCTGCTGGTCGGGTGTCCTTCTCGTCGGGCGACAAGAGCATGGACCGCTCAAAGGAAGCCAGCAACTGGGCGTCGCTCGAAAAGGACATGGCAGCGGAGTACCAATCGCTGGTCTCCAAACTCAACCCGCTCGGCGACGACAGCATTCTGACGCCGGAAGTGTTCCCCGTTCGGTACCGAACTGGGCATCGCCGGCATCACCATCACGACCATCATTGCCACGATGATTAGGAGGACAACGTGAACGAACGCACACCTTTGGCTCAGATGACAGCGTGGGACCTGGTGACGCTGCTCATCCAGATCGGAGTCGTCATCACCAGTATCGTGCTTGCAGTGCAGGGCGACACGTCTGCCTTGCTGGGCCTCGGCGCCCTGGCAGGAGGTTCCAGAAGCAATCTGCTGCTGGACGTTTTCAAGGCAACCACCAAACGCAAGGTGCCGACCAAGACCATCGGGTTGGTGGTTGCTTGCTGCCTGCTCGTTGGATGTTCTGGCGCCTTCGGTGCTCAGTGGGTGTCGGAGTCTCGCTCTGCGGTACTCGAGTCAGCACAGCCGTATGTAGAAGGCTGCAAGGAAATCACGGTGGCTCCGCTGTTTTCGGTCGGGTGGGAAAGCGCCGACGTGGCTTTTGGCGGCGGTGTTCTGGTGGGTTGCAGCGACCATGGCCAACTGTTAGAATTTCGCTGCGTGATGGCCGTGGCACCGTCAGGCAGCCATCAGTGGCGTTGCCTGCCGTTGGCAACGTGGGAGAAGATGCTGGGAGAGGTCGAGTAAGTGCGACAATCGTGCGTCCGACAGGCGGTCAAGGAAGTACGGTGGCTCATCGAGCACGCCAATGTGCGTGGCTCGCTGCGCAGGCCGAGATCGACCGGCAGTGGCTCGTTCTACGGACCGCACGAGTACGAGGAGTTCGTGGTGGCAGCCGACATCCCGGTGGAGTTGAAGATTCTGCCCGCTCGCCTGCCATCTGAGATTGGCGCTGACGCCACGGCCAACGTCCTGCCAGACTGCGCAGTGCAGGAGCAGGATATTCTGGTCGTTGGGCCCGACCGATACCGAGTGACAGATCTTCAACGACACGACTATTTCGGGTCGATCACGCATATTGGTTTGACGCTGGCATTCGAGAGGTTGCACCATGGGTAAACTCGTGGAGTTGACGTTCGATGCAGCGACGACTGCAAAGTTATCAAAGGGCTTCAAACTGTTTCCTGCGATCTTCAAGGCAGAACTTGGCAAGGCTGTCGTAAAACTGGTGCTGATTATCGAGCGCAAGGCCAAGCAGTTGTGCCCGGTCGGCAAGACTCGGCGTGGCATTCCTGGCGGCACGTTGCGCAACAGCATCACGCCAGTCGTGGTCGGCTGGGCGCAGGGCTTTGTCGGCACCAACACGCACTACGCTCCATACGTGGAGTACGGTACCACGCACGGCACTACCAAGATCCCAGCCAGGCCGTTTCTTGAGCCGGCTTATCTGGAAGGAGCGAAACAGGCACCAGCCATTTTCGAAGCAGCGTTGAAGCGCGCGTTGGCAAAGGCAAAACTGGCATGAGTGGAAGTCTGCAAAGAGCGCTCGGTCTGTGGCTGGCCACCAAGGTGCCAGCGTTGTCAGTCTTTGCCGACGATCTGGCGAATCGCCAAAACGTGTATCCCGAGGGCGTGTTGATGGTGCTGAGCCACTACGTCACGCCGATCGGCGTTGGCCGGCGCTCGCCGATGACTCGCAGTGAGGCAGGAGCAGTCGTGACCGTTGGACGCCTCTACCAGGTAGAGGACACTCTGCGACTGACGATTCGCAGTCCAAGCACATCAACGAAAGCCGGTCAACAGGTAGTCGACGAAATTTCAGATCTTGTCGAACAAGCAGTTCTTGCAGAGAAGTCGAGAGTGGGGCAAACTGTGCTCGACGACACCGGGGCTGCGCCGGCAGTGGGATTCCCGCTGCAGACGTTCGACGTCGTGGGCAAAGTGCAGTTAGGCTCTGCAGCAGACGGTGAGCCGACGTTGTTCCAGTCGGCTGTGACATTGCGATTGACCCGCTTGATGCCAGTCGAAGTACCGGTGGAAGCGGTGATCGAGAATATCATTGTGGAGGACGCCGATGGCGAAGAGTAAAAAGAGCGGAGATGGACAGCAGGCTTCTGCGCTGCCTCCGTACCGACCGAAATCCCCCGGTGCTTCGCAGCCGGTGTCTCTGCTGGCCAAGGCCACGAAGACTCCTCCGGCAGTGCTGGCGGCGCTTAAGGGTGAGTACGGGTGGACGGACACCACTGCCATCTCCAGATCGGAGTTCCTGGCGAAGCGAGATGCATGGCTGAAGCAGCCTGCTGGGAGGTAAGACATGGTGACGAGACGAAAGATTCCTGATTCCTACACGGACTACGAGGATGGACACATTGGTGCAAACAGCGGTGCGCTGGCCAACGTGGAAGCCAAGATCGGCGCTGCTGCTGGCGGCGTGCCTGGACGGGTTTACACTCTGTCCGGCCCCGACGCCAAGAAGAACGCTCGCACGCTGTTCAAAAGCGGACCGCTCGTGCAGGCCATTGAGGAGGCGTTCGACGGCGGGTCCAGCAAGATCTACGCTGCTCGCATCGGCACGCCTGGCCAGGCGACCATGGATCTGGCAGATGTCAAAGGCACCAACGTGCTGCGACTCAAGGGCG
>Ga0116144_10002760_pt1 | contig 18396 bp, 14 predicted proteins | sample AD_UKC035_MetaG_FD_89746 | JGI IMG/M metagenome (GOLD analysis project Ga0116144, IMG submission 89746) | Active sludge microbial communities of municipal wastewater-treating anaerobic digesters from USA - AD_UKC035_MetaG | ecosystem: Engineered > Bioreactor > Anaerobic > Digestate | place: USA...
ACCCCCACGCCCACTGCCACGCCTACCCCCCGCCCCACCATCGTCATCCCGATGCTCACGCCCACCATCACGCCCACGGCCACGCTGGAACCCTATACCGTGTGGCATCTGCCCGACCGCGTGATCCCGGAGCCATTCGGCGTCAACATCCACTTCACCCGCGCCGGCGCGCAGGAGTTGAACTACCTGGCGCGCGGCGGCTTCCGCTGGGTGCGGATGGATTTCCATTGGCACGTCGTCGAGACGGAGTTGGGGAAGTACAACTTCTCCGATTACGACGTCCTGGTCGCCTCGATGGCGCAGCGCGGCATCCGCATTATCTTCATCCTGGATTACGGCAATTCGCTGTACGATCACGGCTATCCGCCGACCTCGCCGGGCGGACGGGCGGCGTTTGCCCGTTTCGCGGCGGCGGCGGCGGCGCGGTATCGAGATCGCGGCGTCATCTGGGAAATCTGGAACGAGCCGAACCTCGACCACTTCTGGACGCCCAAAGCCAACGCGGCGGACTACGGCGCACTCGCGCTCCTCACCGCGTCCGCCATCCGCCGCGCCGACCCCAGCGCGCTCATCGTCGCCCCCGCGCTCTCCGGCTACGAATGGGCGTTCTGGCAGACGGTGGGGCGGATGGGGCTGTTTCAGCATTTGGACGCCATCACCGTCCACTCCTACGGCGTCTACAGTCCGGAGGAGATTCTAGGGCCGTATCTCATGTTGCGCGCCCTGGTGGATCGGTACACTCCCCGCTGGTCGCTGCCCATCTTTTCCGGCGAGTGGGGCTTCTCCACCACGCGGGGCGGGATGAGCGAGGGGCAGCAGGCGCAATACCTGACGCGGCAATGGCTCTTCAACCTCGCGCATGACATCAACCTGAACATCTGGTACGACTGGCACGACGACGGCCCCGACCCGCACGACCCTGAGAACAATTTTGGCATCGTGCGCCACGACTACACGGCCAAACCCGCCTATCAGGCGGCGCGCGCGCTGTGTACCACGCTGGATGGCTACCGCTTCCTGCGTCGCATCCCCCTGGAACGCGCCAACGACTATCTGCTGCTCTTCCAGAAGGACGCGCAGGTGGCGTTCGCCGTGTGGACGACCGGCGAGGCGCACACGATCATCCTGCCGATTCCCACCGACGACGTGGAAACGGTGGACATGCTAGGGGAAGTGAGTATGCTGGACAGTCAGGGGGACGGGCTGGCCGTCCCTGTGAGCCAGTCGCCGCGCTACCTCGTGTTCCGCGCCGATCAGGGCGCGGCGCCGTTGGGCGGCTGGCGGCCTGCCAACACCGTGAACCGCTTGCGCATCGGCGAGGAAGAGAGCCTGCTCATTGTGTTCGAGAACACCGACCTCAATCCCTTGTTCGGCGAATTCTCCGTGCGGGTGAAAGGGCAAACGCGGGGGACGCTGGCGGTTTCGCTGTCCCCTGGCGAAACGCAGCCCGTCCGCGTGCCCGTGGCCCTGACCGACCTGACGGGCAACCTCCAGGCGGAAATCGTGTGGACGCCGGAGCAAGACACGGGCATGACGCCGCTGCAATCCGCGCTGGTGTGGCTGATGATCGAGTAGCGAGTGAGGCGTGGCGAGTTAGGAGTTAGGAATGGCGAATGGCGAATTACGAATAGCGACTGGCGCGTCGGCGGATCAGCGGATCAGCGGATCAGCGAGCTACACAACCAGTTTCCGATTTCCGATTTCCGATTTCCAGACTCTAAAATGGGTCCTGCCGGCGTTGGGGCTGGTGGCAATGTTGTTTTTGGGGATGACGACCTTTTTGCGTGCAGAATCCCCACCGGATTTCGAGGCGCTGGCCGGGCAAATGGGGCGGGCTGAGGCGTGGTACGCCCTGAATGGCTATCCAGAGTCCAGAATCTGGAGTCCAGAGTCGAGAATAGAGAATCAGCCCGCACTTCCTATTCCCCAATCCCTAATCCCCCATCTCCCCTCCGATACTCCCTGGCCGATCACCCACACCGTCTTTATGCCCCTTGCGGCCCGAAATTTTGCGAGGCCGCCGGTGGAGCGCCGCATCCTTTGGGTGACACGCTACGACTGGACGAGCCTCACGGCGGGGGCTGCGCCCGATGCGATAGATGCCATCGTCGCCAACGCGGCGGGCGCGGGCTTCAACACGCTCTTCTTCCAGGTGCGGGCGGCGGGGGATGCGTACTACACGCCGGGCCTGGAGCCGTGGGCCTCCCGGTTGACGGCCGGCCCCGTTTCCGAAACGCTCGGCGTGGACCCCGGCTGGGATCCACTGGCGCGGCTGCTGGATGGTGCGCACGCCGCCGGACTGGACGTTCACGCCTACGTCAACGTCTACCCGGCGTGGCAGTCGCCGCCAACGCAGACCTACGGCCTGCTGTGGCCGCCGGCCGTCACACCAGCGCAGATGTTCGACCGCTTCACCTACGGGCCAGGCAACACACAGCACCCCGGCGAGTTCGGCCTGGGCTACACCTGGCGGCAGTACGACGACACGCCCGCACCGATGCCGCTGGTGTGGGGGCAGTACCTCTGGGCCAGCCCCGGCGTGGACGCGGTGCAGGAGCACGTCGCGGCGGTGGTACGCGACATCGTGACGCGCTACCCGGTGGATGGCGTCCACCTGGATTTGGTGCGCTACGCTGGGCGCGACTACTCCCACGACCCGTTCAGCGCGGCGGTGACGGGGACGATGACGGGGCCGGCGCGCGCGCAGTGGCAGCGGGATCGGGTGACAGCGTTGGTGCGCCGCGTCGCCTCGGAGACGCACGCCCTACGCCCGGACGCGCTGGTTTCGGCGGCGGTGTGGCCGTATTACAAGGACGATTTGGGACTGCATACCAGCTCTGGCTACGACGATTACTACCAGGATTCCAAAGGCTGGCTTGCGGGCGGCGCGCTGGACGCGATTGCGCCGATGCTCTATGGGAGCGGCGCCAGCATCCCCGATGATTTGGGGAACTGGCAGGTGTTGGCGGCGGATTTCCTGGAAGCAAGTGCAGGCCGGGACGTTTATCCGGGCATCGCGGGGTACTACGACGACTTTGACGCCATCGCGCAGCGCATCGCGGCGGCGCGGGCGTTGGGCGCGCCGGGCCACGCGATTTTTTCCTACAGCGCGCTGGACAGTCGCGGGTATTGGGACGATCTGGCGAGTGGGCCATACTCCGCGCCGGCGTTACTGCCATAGAATGGGATACAGAAGAACACGGAAAAACACGGAAAAAAGTTAAAGAGAAAGTCCGTGTTCGTCCGTGTTTTTCCGTGTCCTATTTTTCGTCTTTGGCGGGAACCCACAGGTCTACGAGTCTTCCTGCAACGGTCTCCTGAAGTCCCGCCCAGATTTTGATGGGCAATTCGACATACGCCAGGGCGGCGGGAGGCATCAATTCGGCGCGATCTGTGAGAAGCTTCACCAGCGATTCCAACCCCGGATTGTGGCCCACCACCATCACGCGCAGGTAGGCGTCATCCAGCTCACGAAGGACGGCGAGGTAGGCTGGCGGCGCAGCAGCGTAGAAATCCGGTCTGAGCACGATTTCGCCAGTGTAGCCGCAGGCGGCGGCAAACAGTTCCGCCGTCTCGTGGGCGCGCAAGGCTGTCGAGCTGAGGATGAGTTGCGGTGTCAGGGCCTTTTCCGCCAACTGGCGTCCCATCTGCGTCGCGGCGCGCTGCCCGCGTTTCTTCAAAGGCCGGTCGTGGTCGGGCAGGTCGGCATCCTTCCAACTGGATTTGGCGTGGCGTAAGATTAACAGGGTTTTCATTGTGGATTCACCTTGTGTTTGTCACTACTTTTGTCAGGGTTTGAAATCTATTTTACTCATTTTTCGGCTTTTGGCTGCGATGAAATTCCGGGCAGAGGCGCAGAGCCGCAGAGTTTTTTGACTGTCAGACTATCTGATTAACGACTATCAGACAAAACTTTCTGTGTTGAGCTTTGCATTGTATAATGAGGGAGGCGCGGAACAGAATGAGAAGGGATGTTCTTCGTCGGGTCATTCAATAGGAATAGGTGCTGCGTATCGGGGTCGCATGACGCTGGAGACATAACTATGGAGTTGCCGTTGGGCATGAAGAACACTAAATCACTCTCACCTGGTAGTGAAGCCTCTTTTCGGGCTGTATTGGATATGGCCGTCTATAACGCACTGCGCCCGGCCGCCTTGCTGCTCGGCCTGGTTTTGTTGGCATGGGATCTGAGTTACTTCATCCGTCCTCCAGAAATTGCCTTCCCCTTGATCTTGACGGCGACCCTTTCGGTGATTTTGTTGCTTGGCTTTGGGTTGACTTTCCGGCGATTGCGCCTGCCGCCGCGTTACGCGAATGCTGTGGGCGCCAGCATCGCGGGGCTGTTGATATTCCATCGCCTGGTGGGGATTGTGTTGACCGGCGAGCCAGAACAGGCCGCCAGCCTGGCCTTGATTGTGGTGGGCGCGGGCTTCGTTCTGTTGTCTACTTCATGGCTGGTTGCCGTTGTGGCCGCAATGTTGGCCTCGTGGTTGCTGGTGTCGCTGGCGCTGGGGCAATTGGCCGCGTGGGCTTTGTTTGGACTGGAGTTGGTGTCGGCGGTAGCCCTGGCAGTTATTATTCATACCACCCGCTTGCAGTCTCTCCGCCGCCAGGAAAGTTTGCGGGTTCTCAATGCGTTGCGAAACGAGGAATTGGAGCGGCGCGCTTTGCAGGTGGAAACATTGTTTATGGCCGGGCACAGCATCAACGAGATCCTCGATTTGGACGTGCTGCTCAATTATGTTGTGGATTTAATCCAGGAGCGTTTTGGCTATTATTACGTGGGTATTTTTCAGCCGGATGAGACTGGGGTGTATATGATTTCGCGCGCCGGCACCGGCGCTTCGGGATTGCAGCTCACGCGCGAGGGGTTCCGGTTGAAGATTGGGGCCGAGGGCTTGATTGGGTGGGTGGCCGGGAATCGGCAGCCGTTGTGTATTCAAGACGTGAGTCAGGACGTGCGGTATGTGAGCACGGATACGGTGCGCGACACCCGCGCGGAGACGGTGTTGCCACTGTTGGTCAGGGATATCTTCCTGGGCGTGTTGGACATTCAAAGTGACCAACTCAATGCTTTCAGCAACGACGACATTCAGGTGTTTACGCTGTTGGCCGATCAGGTTGCCGTTGCCATCTATAATGCCGTGCGTTATGAGGAGGAACGTTCGCGCCGCTTGCTGACCGAGACGTTGTTTGAGGTGGGCGAGGCGCTTTCGCGCACGCTGGATTTGAAGCAGGTGCTGGATTTGATTTTGAACCACCTGCTGGAGATAGTCTCTTTTGAGCGCGCCTCGGTGATGTTGGAGATTGGCGGCAAGGAACTGGAGATTGTGGCCGCGTTGGGTTTCCCCTCGGAAAGCAACCCCTTGCAAATCCGTGTGCCGCTCAAGGCCGAGGATGTATTCGGCGAGATTCACCGCACGCGGAAACCGCTGGTCATTGACGATGTCTTGCAGCGCCCCGATTGGCAGAATGTGGAAAATCTACCCAAGGCGCGCTCCTGGGTGGGGCTGCCGTTCCTCAATGCTGAGGGTGAAGTCATTGGGATGCTGTCGTTGACGCGAGTGGCGTTGGAGCCTTTTACCGCACAACAAGTGGAACTGGCGGTTTCCTTTGCCGGTCATGCAGCGTTCGCTTTGCAGAATGCGCGATTGTATTCACAGTTGACACTGGCTTACGAGCAGTTGGAACGATTGGATCGCACGAAGTCCGACTTTATTACTGTGGCCTCGCACGAATTACGCACACCTTTGACCCTCTTGCGCGGCTATAGCCAAATTTTATTGAAGGACGCCGCTATCAAGGCTAATCCCACGCAATTTGAGATGGTGCAGGGCATCTATAACGGCGCGGTGCGTCTCCACGAGATTGTGGACAGTATGGTGGATATGGCGAAGATTGACAGCCGCGCTTTGCAACTCTACATTGAGTCGGTTTCGTTGAAATCGCTGCTACCCAAAGTCATCCATCCCCTGGAACCGGCCATTGAAGAGCGCCGACTGCATTTGACGGTGGCGGCGCCGGATGATTTGCCCGTTATCAGGGGCGATTCCGATGTGTTGCAGAAGGTATTTTATCACCTGCTGATCAACGCGATCAAATACACGCCTGATGACGGGCAGATTGCGATTTCCCTGCGCGCGCTGGCGCCCGGCGAGTACGGTTACGATGGCGGCGTCGAGGTGGTGGTAAGCGACACCGGCATCGGTATTGACCCGCGTTATCGAGATTTTATTTTTGCCAAGTTTTATCAGATGGGCGAAGTCGCGCTGCACTCGTCTGGCAGGACCAAATTCAAAGGCGGCGGGCCGGGGCTGGGGCTGGCGATTGTGAAGGGCATTGTTGAATCGCATGGCGGCAAAATCTGGTTTGAAAGCCCCGGCTACAACGAGGAGACCTGCCCCGGTAGTCAGTTTCACGTCGTGCTCCCCCTGACGCCTCCCATATCCATCGGGGAAGCGTGATTTGGAGGAAACCAGAAATCCGTAACTGGCAATCAGTTACGGATCACTGATTGCCGATTGCTGATTACCGATTGCCACTTAGAACCTATCCGAAAATTATAGCAGCGTTGCGCCGCTGCGCCGGGTCTTGCGGCTAAAGCCGCTTTCAGGAAGGTGTTTTTTCGTGGGCGGGCGTAGCCCGCCCACGAAAAAACACCCTTCAAACCGCGCCTTTAGGCGCAAATCGTGGGCCAAAACGAATTTTCGGATAGATTCTTATGCCAAAGGAGTCACCTATGTTAGTCGTTCACGTTTTTGTTCACGTAAAACCGGAGTGTGTCGAAGCGTTCAAGGTTGCGACCGTGGAGAATGCGCGGAACAGTGTGCAGGAGCCGGGGATCGCGCGCTTTGATGTGGTGCAGCAGCAAGATGATCCCACCCGTTTTGTGCTGGTTGAGGTTTACCATACCGCCGCCGCGCCCGCCGCGCACAAAGAGACCTCACATTACCAGCAATGGCGGGACGCCGTCGCCGATATGATGGCAGAGCCGCGTTCCAGCATCAAATACTACAACATTTTCCCTGATGATGCGGGGTGGTAGCGGTGTTTGGCAGTCGTCAGGATGTTAGCGGTGCGTTTTTGTACCCCCAGCAGGACTTGAACCTGCAACCTTCTGATTCGAAGTCAGTGACTCTATCCACTTGAGCTATGGGGGCTAAAGATAAAAATAACCGGACGCTGAGGTCCGGTTATGAGGGTGGCTGATGGGATTCGAACCCACAATTTCCTGTTCCACAGACAGGTGCCTTGACCGTTAGGCCACAGCCACCACAACAGTGCTTATTCTACCATAAACAGAGGATTGGGCAAGTTGTTTGCCTGGCATCAGGCCGTTTTTTCTTCAACATTGGTAAAGGGACTCCCTATAGGCAGCAGAACATGGAAGACGCTGCCCGGTAGAGTCTCTTCGTCGTGACCGGGGCTTTCTGCCCATACTTTGCCGCCATGCGCTTCAATAATGCCTTTGGAGACGGCCAATCCCAGGCCCAGACCGCCGCCTTTGAAGGCAGTTTTGCTGGAACGGTGGAGCGCCACATCCTCCAACACATAGAACCGTTCAAAAATATGCGCCAACTCCTCTGGCGGCACGCCCACACCCGTGTCTTTGACCCACAGGTGGATGACGTCTTCCAGCGCTTCGGCATCAATTGAAATCGTGCCGTTGTCCGGTGTGTATTTGATGGCGTTGCTGATGATGTTGCCGATGGCCTGATGCAGGCGGCGGGGATCGCCTTCGATCACAGGCGTCTTCTTCAGTCCGCCCCCTAACTCGAAGATGAGTTTGCGCTGTGGGCCAAAGTTGCGCAGGTTGTGCAGGACCGACTGCACGACCGAGTTGAGGAAGACCGGTTCGTGGGCCAGGTCCAGGCGATTGGCATCAATTAACGACACGTTGAGGATATCCTGAATGACTTCGCTTAGTCGTTGCACTGCTTCAGAGACTTTTTGCAGTAGGTGGCGCGGGCTGCCCTCGTTGGTTTCATCGCCCGGAATGGCTGGATTGGCTTTCAAAATTTGCAAATAACCATAAATGACCGTCAAGGGGGTGCGCAGTTCATGGCCGGCCAACACAACAAAATCCGATTTCATTTTTTCCACACGTTGTAGTTCTGTGTTGGCTTTTTCCAATTCGCGCACTTTTTCTTCGAGACGATTGACCAGGCGCTGATTGTACTCCAGCAAATACTCGGCTTGTTCCTCTGCTGTGCCCACCTTGTCTTCTAGTCCCACCATATAAGCCCGGATTTGATCGGAGAAGCGATCGACATCAATTGGCTTGGCGATGTAACCATTACAGCCCGCTACCAGGGCGCGTTCGCGGTCGCCACGCAACGTGGCCGCCGTGACGGCAATGATGGGGACATTTTCCAGGCCATCAATTGTGCGTAGGCGCGTGGTAACCTCATACCCGTCCAATCCACTGATGTTGATATCCATCAGAATCAAATCGGGCTTTTCACGGCGGGCGCTCTCTATCGCAGTGATACCATTGTCCGCAATGACAACTTCAAACCCTTCCGCCGTCAGAATACGCTGCACGAGACGTTGACTGGAAAGATCATCTTCGACGTAGAGAATTTTGGTCATAGGCTTTCCTCTTCATCTTTGCCCAACAGGGCAGTTATTCCTTGTAATAGATCCTCGTCCATAAAAGACCCTTTTTGTAACAATATCTGAATTTGTCCCTGGAGACGGTGCTTATCTTTTGCCGTCAATTCCTTGGCAGTGATGACAATGACCGGCAGGTCTTTTAGTCGAGCATCTTGTTTAAGCGCGTCAATGACGGCAAATCCATCCATATCGGGCATCATCAGATCGAGCAGCACTACGTCTGGAACTGTGCTACGAATGAGTTCCAGCCCCTCCTTGCCGGTATGCGCTTCAACAATTTGAAATTCCCCATGCGTCTGGAGGATCCGCCGGAGCAGCCGGGCTGCTTCAGGGTTGTCCTCAATAATGGCGATGCGGCGCACACGCGCATCCAATTGATCGAGCGCTCCCAAAATATCCTCAGAAGAGGGCGGGGGCGCCGGCTCAGGGCTGGGCTGGACCGAGGTTTCAATAGGGCCAGCCGGCACGACCTTGAGCCAGTCATCATCCAATAAGAACTTTTCCACCGGAAAAGTGTGTCCTGAGCAGTTGACTATAATGACTTCATTACGTTTAATAATACCTTTGTTGAGCAGCTTGAACAGTCCGGCAAAGGCTACGGCCGCCGCCGGTTCGATGGAGAGTCCTTCGATTTTTGCCAGGATGTGCAGGGCGCGGAAGGTTTCTTCGTCCGGGACGGCCTCAAAGATACCGCCCTGCTCGCGCATAATGTGATACAGGTAGGTGTAGGCCGGTCCTGGCGCCCCGGTGGCTATGGTGATGACGCGCGTCTTGGGGTTGCTGACAATTTCCGCCTCAGCGTGGTTTTTGTGAAAGGCATTGACCATCGGGGCGCACCCATCCGCTTGTATTAAGGCCAGTTTGGGAATGCGATCCACTAACCCCATCCGGTACAGTTCATCAAACCCCTTCCAGAAGCCAATTGGCCCCATCCCCCCGCTGACGGCCTGGATATACCAATCGGGCGCGCGCCAGGGGAATCCGGGTTGCGGCGGGCCGAGCTGAATGGCCAGTTGTTCGGCGACTTCATACGCGATGGTTTTCATACTTTCACGGGTGCCCACATTGCGGATGCCCTTGTCCACCATGATGCCTTTGTGGACGGCGAATTGTTGGGCGACCTTCTTGGTTTCGTCATAATTGGCGGTTACTTTGATGACTTCGCTGCCGTAAATGGCGATTTCACGCATTTTTTCAGGAGGGACCAGACTCGGTAGGAAGGTCCATAATTTGATTCCGGCATGGGTGGAATAGGCGGAGTAGGAAATGGCGACATTGCCGGTAGAGGCGACCACCAATTCAGTGACGCCGGCTTCTTTCATCATTGAAATGACCAGGGCCGCCTGGCGATCTTTGAACGAGTTGGTGGGATTTTGGCGTTCATCCTTGATGAACAGATTGGGGGTGCCAAGCATCATCCCTAGATTATTGGCTCTTAACAGCGCCGTTCCCCCTTCGCCCATCGTGATTTGATAGTTGTCGTTGCGGATCGGCAATAATTCCCGATAGCGCCACATCGTGAATGGACGTTGGCGTAAAATATCCGGCCAGAGACGACTGATGCGCTCATAATTGTAGCGGGCTTCCATCCAATCTTGACCACATTTGGGACATACCGGAGTGGGGATGGAGAAAGGTTGTACATATCCACAGTCGCCACATTCCAACTCTATATCCATAGGTATTGCGGGTGGAATGATCTGCATATTGGCCTCGTTGTTTGTCACCGGCGCTGCTTTCTCAGCGTTTCAGGCAGTTTTTTCATGACACACCCACAGGCAGTTTTTGTCCCTGTGGATCAACACCGATAAGAAAGTTATAGTACAAGCATAGCATAACTTGGAATAAGAACAAGTGATAGCATTTCGATTGAGATATTCTGATTGAAATCCTGTCTTGTTGGGATACGTAAGTTTGTATTTTGACGATACCCAGAGTTGGCGATTCTGTTTGCTTTTTCCAATGATTTCTCGTATAATCAGCTTAGCCTCTTGGGAAAAGGTGGTATGGTATGGGACATGCAGATGATAAGCCTACAAGTGATAAGCCTGCCGATACAACTATGGCGACGCGCCAAATTCGAGGGTTGTCGCAACGCTTGCATAAACCGTTATCACTGGAATCGAATGTTCCTGAGGTGGTGCCATTAGTGGAAGTGCCAGAACCGCCCCCCGCCCCGAAGCCAGAGCCTCCCGCTGCCGGACAGACCACGCGGGTCGCAGTTCCGGCGATCAAACAGGCGGAGCAGGCCGCGGCGGTCAAGTCGCGACGGGAAGGTGTGTTGGTAGAGGGCTTGCAACTACAGAACCGTTACAAGGTTTTGGGAATGATTGGGGTGGGCGGGATGTCGGCGGTTTACAAAGCGCAAGACATGCGTTTCCCCGGCGTCGTGCGACTTTGCGCTTTGAAGGAGATGATCAACACCGCCCAGAACCCCCAGATGCGCGAGATGATTGTGCGCAACTTTGAGCGTGAGGCGAGTATTCTTGCCACCCTCAATCACCCGGCGATTCCTCAGGTATATGACTATTTCACAGAAGGCGCGCGCAGCTATTTGGTGATGGAGTTTATCACCGGTAAGGATCTGGAAAGTCGCATTGCGGAAGCCGAAGGTTTTTTTCAAGAGGGTCTGGTGATAGATTGGATCACTCAACTCTGCGATGTGCTATCCTACCTGCATAATCACAAACCGCGCCCAATTATTTTTCGCGATTTGAAACCCTCGAACATTATGTTGGATGATCATTCTCGGATCCGGCTCATTGATTTTGGAATTGCCAAATTGTTCCAAAGTGGGGAAAAGGGTACTATGATTGGCACTGAGGGCTACTCGCCGCCGGAACAGTACCGTGGCGTGGCGGAGCCACGGGGCGATATCTACGCCTTGGGGGCAACGATGCATCACATCTTGAGCAAACAGAACCCCCAGTTGGAGCCGCCCTTCTCTTTTCATGACCGCCCTATTCATAAGACGAATCCGACCGTTTCACGCGAGTTGATCGAAGTAATTGACAAGTCCTTACAGTATGATATTAACTTACGTTGGGGCTCGGCAGAAGAATTCAAACGAGCTTTGTTGGCTGTCCCGACGGCGCGCGGTTTATCGTCCGCGCCGATGGGGGGGGAAACGGCAACGTTTAGTGGGGGCACCGTCAAGCCGGTATGGCGCTTTGCATGCGAGGATGAAATCCGTGGTTCGGTGGCGGTTTCTCAAGGTCTGGTATATATTCCCTGTTATGACAATAATGTTTATGCCATAAACGCTGATTCCGGCAAATTTGTCTGGAAGTACGCTACGGAAGGTGGAGTGGCTTCTACACCCTGGGTGTCGGAGGGCATGGTGGTGTTTGGCTCCACCGACAAAGTGGTTTACGCCGTAGATGCCAAAAATGGCAATCTGTTGTGGACTGCGCCGACGAAGGGGCGAATCTTTTCTTCGGCTTTCGGCGAATTCAATCATATCTTCATTGGTTCCGACGATCGCCATATTTACGCCATTCATCAAATGAGCGGGCGCCCGGCCTGGACGTATGCGACCGATGGGGAAGTGCGCGCTCGCCCGCTGTTGTCGGACAATATGATTTTCTTCACTTGCCAAATGGGGGTTGTGTATTGCCTAAGCCTGAACCGCGAGTTGCGCTGGCGTTTCCGCGCGCGTCGGGGCATTCTGTCGGCGCCGGTGGTGGGAAAAGGCCTGGTATTTGTGGGGGCGTTGGACAACAACTTCTATGCGCTGGATTTGCGTTCAGGCTGGGCGGCCTGGCGCTACCGCGCTGGCGGACCGATCATTTCTACTGCGGCGACCTGGGAGGACACGGTCTTTTTTGGCTCGGTGGATGGCAATATCTACGCGCTGGATGCAACCGAAGGTCGCGTGGTTTGGCGCTATGAAACCGAAGGTCAAGTGACCGGTTCGCCGGTTTATTATAACGGGGTGGTTTATATCGGCGGTGTGGATGGGACGCTTTACTCAATTGACGCCAAGTCAGGCGCTTTGCGGTGGCGGTATGCGACGGAAGGCCCAATTACTGGTATGCCAGTAGTTGTAGATGACATTATTTATGTGGGTTCATCAGACCATTACGTTTACGCCATCCCGACATAATTCTTGGAAGAGGAGCATCTATCAATGGCTAACTTGAAAACCTGGTTGCAACAGTTTTTTGGCGCTTCTGAAGAGAAAGCGTCCCCAGAAACTCCCGTAGTCGCAGTCCCCGCGTCCCCTGAGGCTGCGCCTCTGCCGGAGTCAAAGGCATTGTCATCGGCAGCGCCTCCCACATCTTGTTCGGGGAAGTTTTCCGTGGGGTGGCTGACCGACGTAGGGCGAGTACGGGGGCACAACGAGGATGCTCTATTCGTGTTTATCGGGGAACAGGACGCCAGCAATGCGGCGCCGCCTTTTGGCCTGTTCGTGTTGGCCGATGGGATGGGAGGACACCAGGCGGGCGAAGTTGCCAGCTCCTTGGCTGTGCGCACGGTATCGGCGCATTTGATTTCGCAAGTCTATCTGCCCTTATTGTCAGGGTTTCGGGGGGCGGATCAACCTTCATTGACGGAAGTCATGCGCGAGGCTATCACCCAGGCCAACCGCTTGGTCACGCAGGACTTGCCCGGTAGTGGCTGCACACTGACGTGTGGCATGGTGATGGGAGACCGTCTGTTTGTGGGGCACGTGGGCGATAGTCGCGCTTATTTGATGCCCGCCGCAGAGCCGTTGAAGCAGATCACCCATGATCATTCGCTGGTGAACCGTTTGATTGAGGTAGGGCAATTAACGGAAGCCGAGGCTGCCGTACATCCCCAGCGCAACGTGTTGTATCGGGCTATCGGTCAGGGGGGGGGGCTGGATGTGGATGTATCTACTTATACCATGCAAAACGGGGATTGTTTGCTCTTGTGTACCGATGGCCTGTGGGGAATGCTCCCGGATGCAGAGATCACGCGCACCATCACCACTGAGGATACCCCTTCAGAGATGTGCCGGCAGTTGGTGACGGCGGCAAATGCCGCCGGTGGGAATGACAATATCACGGTCATTTTGATCAAGATTTGGGAGAATCAGGACTAGAAGGTCGCCATGCCCGTTATTGATCCCCTCAAGGATTATTATGCTATTTTGGAAGTTCCGATCGAGGCTGATATTGAGCTGATCAAGCGCATTTATCGCGACAAGGCGCGTCTATACCATCCTGACAGCGGGCGCGGCGATGCGGCGCTTTTCCGGGCGATCCATGAGGCGTATGAAATTCTCGGCGATGTAACACTCCGGCGTGCTTATGATCAACAACGTGCTTCTCGCGGTCTTTCTAAAGAGGCACCGCTCAAGCTGGAATTGTTTCAAAATGTCCAACAATTGCCCATGTTGGACGTTACCCAGATGTTTTATGTCATGTTAGATTTGCGGGTCAAAAAGGAATTAGAAGGACACCGGCGCCGTTTAAACCTGGCCTTAGTCATTGATCGCAGCACTTCAATGCGGGGAGTGCGGATGCAGAACGTTAAAATCGCCGCGCAGGACTTGTTACAATCTTTGCTTCCAGAAGACCGCTTGGCGATTATTGCCTTCAGCGATCGCGCCGAAGTCCTGGCGCCTTCAGAGTACGTGCGCAACGTGCCTTTTTTTAATTCAGCCATTGCGGCATTGAACCCTGGCGGGGGTACAGAAATCTATCGTGGACTGCTCGCCGGATTGGAGCAATTGCGCGCCGGGACGTCTTCTGATAGTATTAACCACATCATTTTGCTGACCGACGGTCGCACGTATGGGGACGAAGACTTTGCACTGGCCGAGGCGCGGCGTGCCGCCTCTGATGGTCTGGGTATTTCTGCTTTGGGTATCGGGGAGGATTGGAACGACTCCTTCTTAGATCGCCTTGCTCGGTATGGCGGCGGCGTTTCACAATACATACACTCACCATCCCAACTGCGAACCGTCTTGCGTGATCACATCCAAGGGTTAAGTACCGCCGTCGCGCAGCGGGTGCGCTTGCGGGCTAATCTGGCTCCTTATGTTCAATTGCGGGCCGTGCAGCGCGCGGCGCCTTACATGGAAGTATTAGAATCCACTGCGGATCACGTGGTCTCTTTGGGCAATCTCGCGGTCGGCGAACCGGTGTCGGTGGTGTGGGAGTTGACTGTCGAACGCCAAGATGCAGGAGAACGGCGGATCCTGCGGTTTGATTTGGAAGCAGAGGATTCGACCAGCGCGGAGCCGATTGTGATGCGGCGTGATGTGAATGTTACATTTGTGCCGGAGGCCGAACCGATGCCGGTGCCGCCCCGTTTGCTCAATGCTTTGCAGCGGTTGAGCGTGTTTCAATTGCAAGAGCGTGCGTGGGGGGCGTTGGAATCTGGCGATGCGCGGCGGGCCACCCAATTTTTGGAGGCCGCTGCCACGCAATTATTTAATATGGGCTATCGGGAATTGGGCCAGGCGGCCATGTTGGAGGTCGGACGGATTTCCCAGGGTGGAGACCCCACCGGTACGGGACGTAAGAAGTTGCGTTACGGTACGCGGGCGCTATCAATTCCCTCAGTGTAAATTCGGAGGTAAGGATGACTCATAAAGGAAGCAAAATTGTTTGCCCATCATGTGGCGCTGAAAACCTGCCGGGTACGTTATTTTGCGTGCAGTGTGGCACTTACCTTCCCTCAGGGGGGCCGTTGCGTACCGAGCCGTTGCCTGAGCAGGAGGAAGGACGTTTGGCGCGTCCACGCCAGGAAGGCAACGAGGACGAGGTTGAAAATAAAGTCATTAACATTGAGGTCGAAGTCCTCAGTACGGGGCGTAAAGTATTGCTGTCTGCTGATAGGGAGATTTTGGTGGGGCGTTTGGATGCTGCGCACGGTATCTTCCCCGAGTTGGATATGACAACAGATGGCGGATTGGAGCAAGGCGTTTCGCGACGGCACGCGCGGGTGTATACGCGTGATGGCACTTGTTTTGTGGAAGACCTGGATAGCACCAATGGGACGTTTCTCAATGATGAGCGAGTGACACCTTATTTGCCCTATGCTTTTCGGGATAGCGATTCTTTAACGTTTGGGACGATGCACACTAAAGTGCATATCTACACCAACGAAAAATGAGCATAACCAGCGCTGGTATCTGATATAACGAGGAGGTTCCAAGATGGCCATTACTATCTTATTGCATATCCTTAACGAGGACGCCGTGGTGGGTGAGATCGAAGAATTGCCGGAGCCTACGTCCCAGTACTTGCTGATCCGCAGTCCCCGTCTGCGTGATGGGCGGGATGTCACCTATTTTTTGCCGGAAACCAATGTGGTTATCTATCCCTGGTCGCGCATTATGAGTATTGAGGTGTTGACTACGGAGGGCGAGGAAAAGATTGTTACCTTCGTCCGCGAATGAAAGTGCGCACCGTTCCTTGGTGCTGATTGTGGATGACGAGCCGCGCATCATTCGGTTTGTGCAGATCAATCTGGAGATGGAAGAATTTCAGGTGATCACTGCCTCCGATGGATTGCAGGCAGTGGATCAGGTGCGCGAAAAAATGCCGGATTTGGTTCTGCTCGACGTGATGATGCCGGAGATGGACGGCTTTGAAACGTTGCGCATGATCCGCGAGATCTCAAGTGTGCCGGTAGTGATGCTTACCGTGCGCAACTCTGAAGAGGATAAAGTGCGTGGACTGGATTGGGGCGCGGACGATTACGTGACCAAACCCTTTAGTCCGCGTGAATTGGTGAGCCGGGTACGGGCAGTGTTGCGGCGCACCCAACCGCCCACGGCCTCCCCAGATACAACCGTCTTGGTGGTTGATGATTACCTCAGTGTAGACTTCAATACCGGCGCTGTTATTGTGGGGGGCGAACGTATCAAATTGCGTCCTACAGAGTTTCGACTGCTGCGACACCTGATTGAAAATGCCGGATGGACGCTTCCCCATGACACATTGCTTTCCAAGGTGTGGGGATATGAATACAAGGATGCGGTCTCTTATTTGCGTTTATATATTAATTACCTGCGAAAAAAAATCGAACCGGATTTGGCGCATCCCCGCTATATTTTCACCGAGCGGGGCATCGGCTATCGCTTTGTGGACTTTGCGCACAAGTAGCGCCCGTTGCCGAAAATCGAATGTGCAAAATTTAGCGAAAGTGTGGGGGATCCAATGAAAACGTACAAATTAGTTGTCACCGGCCCGTTCAATGCTGGCAAAACCGAATTCGTGCGTGCGGCCAGTGACATTGACATTGTCACCACCGAGCGGCGTATCTCGGACCCCAGTGTGGTGCGTGATGGCAAAGAAGAGACCACCGTGGCGATGGATTACGGGCAGATGCGGATGCCGGATTGTATCCTGCATCTCTATGGCACGCCGGGACAAGCGCGGTTTGAGTTTATGTGGCCGATCTTGAGCCGTGAGATGGACGCTTTCATTGTGGTGATGGACAGCACCGACCGCGCCAGTTGGATAGATGTGACGCCGCTAATACGCACATTCCGCAAGTATACCAAGGCGCCTTATGTGGTGGTAGCGAACAAGCAAGATGCGCCCTCGGCCCAGGCGCCTGAGGCGATCCGTAAGGCGCTTTCTCTGGCGGATAACATTCCGGTGTTGCCTTGCGTGGCGTTGCAGAAAGCCTCTGTACTCAACATCCTGAAGCAAGTGCGTCAATTGCTAAACTGACGCCGAGGCTGCCAGACCCATGAATCAAAAGGGTGTTTTCGCCGGCGGCCCTTCGTCATGAAAACACCTTCTTTGATATTCTCTGACTTTTTCCCCTTTTGCCAGTAATGCGTCTGAAAAGGAAGTCGAATGGGGCGCCTTAAATTTGCTCCGCGCGAGAACTGGGCGGCATTGCGAGATGCTCTGTATCACTTGTGGTCGGATGCGCGCTTTGCTCCGGCGCAAGTGCTCCACTCGTTGGACACGGATGCCGCCGTCTGTCAACTGCTGCTGGATGTTTATTGGACAGCAGATGAGGTGATTGTGCGTGCTTCCGTTCCGGGGGTCAAAGCGGAAGACCTCGAAATCACCTTGCGGGGAGATCAACTTACAGTGAGCGGGAGCTATGGCCCTTCCTTGCGCAATGTGACTTATTGCGTCTATGAACGCCCGACTGGGCGTTTCGCGCGCACGTTGACCCTGGATGTGCCAGTGGATGCCCAACTGGCAGAGGCCGATTTACGAGAGGGTGTCTTGACCATCGTGTTCCCTAAAAAGCGTGCCACACAGTCTCAACCGGTGGTCAAAGTCCCGCTTTGAACTTTCCGCCCCGCATCTCAAACGGCAGAATAGGACTCAGTTGGTAAACGCAGACCCCACAGGTCTGCGTTTGCCTTTTCTTGTGGCTGGTATAAGATACGTTGTCGGTGCTTGGGAGAGGAGACGCCTGATGCGTAAACGAATATCACATTTCTTATTAGTCCCTTGTTTGCTGCTGCTCTTATGGATTTCTGGTTGTGAAAACTGGCCGGTGAAGTTACCTTCCGTGACACCGGCATCATCGCCAACAGCCACGTTTGAACCTTTGCCCGTTCCTACTGCAACCGCTACCCCGCCGATGCCTGCCGGCCCCTATCCACCTTTGATTGTGGCGCATACACCCCGCAACGGGCAGGATACGCCGTTGGACACGGAAATCACTGTGCAATTTGATCAACCCATGGATCGCGACAGCGTTGCCCAGGCTTTTCGGTTATCGCCAATAGTGGATGGCGATCTCGTGTGGCGGGATAGTACCACGTTGGTTTTTCGCCCAAAAGCTCTGGCGAAAAACCAACGTGGTACTATCCCGCCACACGAGATC
>Ga0116144_10002763_pt1 | contig 18379 bp, 12 predicted proteins | sample AD_UKC035_MetaG_FD_89746 | JGI IMG/M metagenome (GOLD analysis project Ga0116144, IMG submission 89746) | Active sludge microbial communities of municipal wastewater-treating anaerobic digesters from USA - AD_UKC035_MetaG | ecosystem: Engineered > Bioreactor > Anaerobic > Digestate | place: USA...
GCCCAGCCCGAAGGAATTGGACATGGCCGTGTTGACCGGCTGTTGGCGAGCTTTGTTGGGCACGTAATCCAGGTCGCACTCGGGATCAGGATTCTCGTAGTTGATGGTGGGGGGGATAATGCCGTGGGTGATGGCTAAGGCGCAGGCGATGGCCTCAAGCGCGCCGGATGCACCCATGGCGTGCCCGAGCATCGATTTGGTAGAGCTGATGGCCAACTTGTATGCATGCTCGCCAAACAGGGCTTTGATGGCACGCGTTTCGGTCGAGTCGTTCAGGGGTGTGGACGAGCCGTGGGCGTTGATGTAATCAATTTCTTCGGGCTTCAGGCCGGCATCATTAATGGCCCAACGCATGGCGCGCACAGGGCCGGCGGCTTCGGGGTCGGGTTGGGCAACGTGGAAGGCATCGGTGGAAGATGCGTGACCGGCCAGCTCGGCGTAGATGCGTGCGCCGCGCGCCTGGGCATGCTCGAGACTTTCAATCACCAATGCAGCTGCGCCTTCTGAGAAGATGAAACCTTCGCGTTTGGCATCGAAGGGGCGTGAGGCGGCTTCGGGGTTGTCATTATAGTTGACGGGCAGGGCGCGCATGGCGCAGAAGCCGGCGATCGAGAAATCGCGGATCAGGGCCTCAGTTCCACCAGCGATCACCACGTCTGCCACGCCTCGGCGGATAAACTCGGCTGCCTCGCCAACAGTCTGGGTGCCTGTGGCACAGGCAGTGACGATCGTGCTGTTGGGTCCCAGGCATTGGAATTGGCGGGCGATCAAGAAGGCAGACAGGTTTGGAATACCGGCAGGCACGGTGAAGGGATTGACCCGTTCGTGGCCCTGGGCGCGTAAAACACTGATGCCCTCGTCAAACTTTTCCAGTCCACCGACCGCGGTGCCAAAGACGACGCTGGAACGTTCTTGATCGAGTAATGGGGTGGGCAAGCCCGCATCGGCCACGGCCTGTATAGCGGAAGCCAGGGCTATTTGCGAGGCGCGGGACACGCGCCGGGCCTCTTTACGGTCCATGTATTGATCGGGATTGAAATCGGGGATTTCGCCAGCAATCTGGCAGGGCAAGGCACTGGCGTCAAACTGTGTGATTTTGCGAATGCCAGAACGTCCCTGGACCAGTCCTTCCCAATATTGGGCCAGGGTGGACCCAAGCGCGGTGACGGCGCCTAACCCGGTGATAACAACTCTGCGTTTCATTCAGCCTCCTTTGGCGTTGTTGGTGTAAGTTGTTCTTGTATTGCGGTTTTGATGGCGTGTAGTAAATTTGCTTCAACTGCCTGGCGCGCAACTCGGATAGCGCTCACCAGGGCATGTGCGTTTGAACGGCCATGACCGATGAATACCAATCCATTAACGCCGAGCAAGGGCGCGGCGCCAACCTCATCTGGGTCCATCATGGCCTTGATTTTTGCAAAAGCGGGCTTCGCCAGTACAGCACCCAAGAGTGTAAGGGGGCTGGACTTTAATTCTACCTTGAGCGTGTCGGTGATCAGCCTGGCAACCGCCTCGCTGGATTTTAACAGGATATTGCCAGAGAAGCCATCTGTAACCGCCACGTCCACAGCGCCGCCGAATAACTCCTTGCCTTCTACATTCCCCACGAAGTTGATCTGGGTGTTTTGCAGTAAGGGGTAAGTGGCGCGGGCCAGTTCGTTGCCTTTGCCGCCCTCTTCGCCGTTCGAGAGCAGCCCGACGCGGGGATTGGAGATGCCGCGCAGTTTTTGGGCATAGATCGAACCCATGATGGCGAACTGCTGCAAAAACTCAGGGCGGCAGTCGGGGTTGGCGCCGATGTCGGCGACAACACAGGTGCCGCCTTTGACCGGGAAGTTGGCCGTGAGGGCAGGGCGCTCAACGCCAGGGATCGTATCCAGGCGGAAATAAGCTGTTGCCAGGGCGCCGCCGGTATTGCCGGCGGTGATGAAGGCATCGGCCTCGCCATTCTTCACCAGGTCGATGCCGACCGCCATCGAAGTTTTGGACGTCTTACGCTTGGCTTTCAATGCCAGGGCCATGCCCTTGTCTTCCATGGTGATTGTGTCGGTGGCATCTACCAGGCGCACACCAGAGGCCTTCATTGCATCAAGGCGAGGGCGAAGTTGTTGTTCTGGGCCTACCAGGATGATCTCGTCGCCAAACTGGCGCGCAGCCTGGACCGCAGCTTGAAGTTCGGGTTCTGGGCAGTCATCGCTTCCCATTGCATCTAACACGATCCGCATGTGGAATTCCTCCAAAGTAGAAATCATTGCTTGACAATAATGTGCAGGCGATTATAATACCATATACTTTTGCGCTGGTGCTGGAATTGGCAGACAGGCATGGTTGAGGGCCATGTGCCGCGAGGCGTGGGGGTTCAAGTCCCCCCCAGCGCACAGATAAGCCGCCTTTTGGCGGCTTATTGTTTTTGTGGTCAGGAATATGGTAGACATCAGGTATCAAATGTAGTAGACTTAACTTGCTTAATCATAACAGGAATCGGTATTCTTTCACAGGTACCTAGAAGTTGTGATGAGCATTCAATCTGTTCTTAGGAGGTGCCGCGGAGACAGTTTATCAGTATCGTAACCTCAGAACCTCAATCGCCGTTTGAAGTAAATAAACCTGAATAACACCCAAGGAGAATCGATCATGAGACGCCCATTTGTTTTTCTGTTTGTCGGCTTGTTGCTGGCAAGTATGGTGCTGGCAGGCTGTGGGGGAACTACTACAAAGGTACGCGTGGGAACGGATGCCGCGTGGATGCCTTTTGAGTTCGTGGACGAAGAAACCAAGGCTATTACGGGCTTTGATATTGAGCTGATGCAGGCAATTGCGGATGAGGCTGGCATTGAAGTGGAATTCATCAATGTGGGTTGGGACCCGTTGTTGGCGGGTATGGCCCAGTGCCAGTATGATGCGGCAATCTCAGCCATGACCATTACCGAGGAACGCGCCCAATCATTCAACTTCACCGAGCCGTATTTTGCAGCGGGCCAGATTGTGACTGTGCGGTTTGACAATACGGATATTACCGGGAAAGACACGCTGGACGGCAAGGTGGTGGGGGCACAGATTGGCACGACCGGGGCAATTGAAACGGAGAAAATTGCCGGGGCTATTTTGAAGACTTACGACGATGTCGGCCTGGCATTCCAAGATCTGATGAATGGGCAGATTGATGCTGTGGTGGCTGATAACCCCGTGGCGCTTGGTTATGTGGGAAAGAACCCCGAACAGCTCAAAACGGTAGGCGAGGTCTTTACCGATGAGTTTTACGGGATTGCGGTTTGCAAAACTAATACCGAACTGCTGGATAAGTTGAATGCAGGATTGGCAGCGGTGCAGTCTCAGGGGTTGATTGATACGCTGACCCAAAAATGGATTGTAGGTAAGTAACCTGTTCATAAAAGAGTCTGCAAGGTCACGGCCTTGCAGACTCTTTTTGGAGGAATGCCGATGACCGAGCAGCTCAAGTCAAAACCACCTGCAGGCGATAAACCATTAGCGAGGATACCTGGGGCTGAACCCAGCGCCCGAATCGATGCCTGGTGGTGGCTGGTGGCAATTGTAGTTGGCCTGATCATTCTCCTCGTAGTTATTGACAACGAAACATACTGGAATTTGATCGTCTTTGTTTGGGATGGGATCCAGATCACATTTGGGGTGACTGTGGTGGCGTTCGTCCTGACCCTGCTTGCCGGTTTGTTGGGTGGGTTGGGGCGTTTGTCGAAGAACCGTTTTATTTACGGCGCTGCTACCTTGTATGTAGAATTGATCCGCGGCATTCCGCTGTTGGTTCAGTTGATCTGGTGGTATTTTGCTTTCCCGGTCATCATTCAAGGCCTGGGACGCTCCTTGGGGGTTGATGCGCTGAGCAATTACCAGGCTCCGGCCATTGCGATGGCGGTTTTGGGTTTGGTTTTTTGTTATGGCGCTTATATGAGCGAAATTTACCGCGCTGGCATCCAGAGCATTCCGAAGGGCCAGATGGAGGCGGCTCGCAGCCTGGGGATGAACTATTTCCAGGCCATGCGCTATGTTATTTTGCCGCAAGCGGTGCGGGTGATCTTGCCGCCGGTCGGGAATGAATTCATCGCGCTGCTGAAAGATTCTTCCCTGGTCAGTGTGGTCGCAGTTACCGACCTGACCCGGCGTGGGCGGGAATTTATGTCGACCCACTTTAACCCAATTGAGACCTGGACGATGGTGGCTTTGCTGTACCTGGTGATGACCTTGCTCTCGGCGCGTATTGTGGGTTGGCTAGAGCGCAGGAATAAGTTTGAGAGGTAGGCAGTGATGACAAACGAACCGATCATTCGAATCAAGAACGTGCACAAGTATTTTGGCCATGTACACGCTTTGCAGGGCGTGAGCCTGGATGTGAGCAAAGGTGAAGTGGTTGTGATCGTAGGCCCCTCGGGTTCTGGAAAATCTACACTGCTGCGCTGTATCAACCGCCTGGAAGAGTATGATGAAGGCGAGATCGTTGTGGATGGCATTCCCTTGGATAGTGCCAAAAATATCAACGAGGTGCGCAAAGAGGTTGGTATGGTCTTTCAGCAGTTCAACCTTTTTCCGAACATGACCGTTAAGGAAAATCTTACGCTGGCGCAGCGTGTAATTCGCAAACGCACGGCAGAAGAAGCAGGTGAAATTGCTGACCAGCTTTTGATCAAAGTGGGTATCCCTGAGAAGTCAGATGCCTACCCGATGCAGCTTTCGGGCGGGCAGCAGCAGCGCGTGGCGATTGCCAGGGCCCTGGCAATGAGCCCCAAGATCATGCTGTTTGATGAGCCGACCAGCGCTCTGGATCCGGAAATGATCAAAGAGGTTTTGGATGTGATGTTGGCGCTGGCGCAAGAGGGGATGACCATGGTGGTGGTCTCGCACGAGATGGGTTTTGCGCGCAACGCTGCGAACCGTGCCATTTTGATGGACGCGGGTCAAATTGTGGAAGAAGCAACGCCGGACATTTTGTTCACGGCGCCGACCCACCCGCGCACGAAGGAATTCTTGAGCAAGGTCCTTCATTAAAACTGTGTTGTTAACCAAAACGATCGGCGCTCGCGAGCGCCGATCGTTTTGGTTTTAAAGGCTCAATGCAGTGCGGATTCGAGCAGCTTTTGAATGCGGGCGATCATGCTGGCGGGGTCTGGGTGCAGGCCCTCGATCAGCAGGGCGTTTTCGTAGAGCTGGTCAATGGCTATTCCACTCAACTCGTTTTCGGAAGCAAGGGAGTTGAGCTGAACCAGGATGGGGTGGCGTGGATTGAGCTCGAGCACTTTCTTGGGGGGGTCAAAGTCCTCTTTAAGCATGCGGTAAACCCGCTGAAGCTCTTGATTGGGAGCACCCTCGGGATCTACTAACCTGGCTGGCGACCCTGAGAGCCGGTCGGTCATGCGCACGTCGGTCACCTTATCGCCAAGATGGTTTTTGAAGCGATCGATCAGCACCGCCCATTGTTCCGTGGGAATTGTGGGGGTTTCTTCGCGGGCCGGCTCATTTTCTTGTGGGGGCAGCTTGAGGTCGGCCGCGGCAACGTTGGTCAGTGGATGATCTTTGTAATTTGCCAGGCGGACCAACATAAAGGAATCGATGGGCTCGGTGAGCAGGAGCACTTCATAATCATGCTGGCGCATCATATCCAGGTGGGGGCTTTGCACCAGCGAACGGGCATCATCCCCCAGGATGTAATAGATCTCTTTTTGATCGGGCTTCATGCGTCTGATGTAATCATCCAGCGATGACCAGGTGCTGAGATGGGTGATGGTGTGGAAGCGCAGCAAGGGATAGAGTTCTTGGGATTCGGTTTGCTCGGTGGCAATGCCCTCTTTGATATAACGGCCAAATTCATGCCAGAATTTTCCATAGTTTTCTGGCTCATCATTGGCCATTTTCTTGAGCGTCTCGATGATTTTGGATGCCACCAGCTTTTTCAATTGGGCCATTACGCGCGAGGCCTGGATCGTCTCGCGCGAAACGTTCAAAGGCAAGTCTTCAGAGTCGACCACGCCTTGCACAAAGCGAAAATTCTCGGGCAGGAGGTCTTTACAATATTCCTGGATCAGGATTTTGCGTGAATACAGTTTGAGGCCGTCTTCTTTGCGCAGGGTAAACATGCCGCGCTCGGCCTTGGCGGGTATGTAGAGGATGGCGTACATCTGCACCGGGGCGTCAACGGCCATGTGGGCATAGGTCAGCGGCGGGCTAAAATCCAGGGTGAGCTGGCGGTAGAACTCTTCATAATCTTTCTTCTCTACCTTGCGCAGCGGCTGGCGCCAAATGGCCGTCTGGCGATTGATTTGCTCGCGCTTTTCGCCCAGGTAAATTGGGAAGGCGATAAAATCTGAGTGTTTGCGGATGATATCGCGCAGGCGGTATTCTTGGGCGAATTCTTTGGCGTCTTCTTTGAGCTTAATCACAACCTGGGTGCCACGCGCGGTCATTTCAGCCGGCTCGATGGTGAAGGTGTCGGTGCCGGTGCAGAACCAGGCCGCGGCTTGAGCTTCTGGCTGGTGAGAATGCGAGATCACACGGATCCATTCGGCAACCATGAAGGCAGAATAGAAGCCTACGCCAAACTGACCAATGACATCGGCCAGGTTTTTGGTGCCTTTTTGAGCGGCGGCGACGAAGGCCTTGGCGCCAGAATGGGCAATGGTGCCCAGGTTCTCTGCCATTTCCTCGGCGGTCATGCCAATGCCGGTGTCAGTGATGGTGAGGGTATTTTGTTCGGGATCGGCGGTGATGGTAATCGCCAGCTCGGCATCAGGGTCTAAGACGCTGCGGTTGGTGAGCATCTCAAAGTCGATGCGCGTGAGGGCATCGGATGCGTTGGAGATCAGCTCGCGCAGAAAAATCTCGCGTTCAGTATAAAGCGAGTGGATCAAGATATCGAGCAGTTGGCGGGTTTCTGCTTTGAAAGGGATTGGGTTGAGGGCTTCAGGAGTTGAAGCCTGTTCATCGGTTACCATGTTCACACTCCTTTTGCATGATGGATTAACGGGTAAGTTTTTTGTATTGGATGCGGTGGGGCGTATCGGCGGCGAGGCCCAGCTTTTGATGGCGGTCTGCCTCGTAATCTGAATAGTTGCCTTCTCGGAAAACGATCTGGCTGTCACCTTCAAAAGCCAGGATGTGCGTAGCCACGCGATCTAAAAACCAGCGGTCGTGACTGACCACAATGGCACAGCCGGCAAAGTTTTCAACCGTTTCTTCAAGGGCGCGCAGTGTGTTCACGTCTAAGTCGTTGGTTGGCTCATCCAGCAGCAGCACGTTAGCGCCCTGCTTGAGGATCTTGGCGAGGTGGACCCGGTTGCGTTCACCGCCCGATAGGGAGCCTACTTTCTTTTGCTGGTCGCTGCCCAAAAAGTTGAAGCTGGCAACATAAGCGCGAGAATTGATCTTCCGGCTGCCGAGGGTGAGGGTTTCTTCGCCACCTGAGATCTCTTCCCAGACTGTTTTCTCGCCATCCAGCGTGGCACGCGATTGATCGACGTAGGCCATGTATACCGTCTGCCCGATCTTGATTTGCCCGGTATCGGGCTGTTCCTGGTTGGTGATCAGGCGCAGCAAGGTGGTCTTGCCGGCGCCGTTGGGGCCAATCACGCCGATAATGCTGCCGGGTGGAAGGCTGAGGTTGAGGTCATCGATCAACAAACGTTCGCTGTAACCTTTCGAAACGTGCTCGAAATCAATGACGATATCGCCCAGGCGCGGGCCGGGTGGAATGTAGATTTCTAGATCTTCGCGGCGTTCTTCGAATTCTTGCCCAAGCAGTTTTTCGTAAGCATTGACGCGCGCCTTGCCCTTGGCCTGGCGTGCCTTAGGCGACATATGGATCCACTCTAACTCGCGCTCAAGCGTCTTCTGGCGGCGGCTTTCGCTTTTTTCTTCTTGGGCCAGGCGATCTTTTTTCTGTTCGAGCCAGGAAGAATAATTGCCACGCCAGGGGATGCCGTGACCGTGGTCTAATTCCAGGATCCATTCGGCGACATTATCAAGGAAATAGCGATCGTGGGTTACGGCAATGACAGTGCCTTTGTACTGTTGAAGGTGGCGCTCCAGCCAGGCGACCGACTCGGCATCCAGGTGGTTGGTGGGTTCGTCCAGCAGGAGGATGTCGGGCTCGGTCAGCAGAAGGCGGCACAGGGCCACCCGGCGCCGCTCGCCGCCGGAGATGATGGCTGTGGGGGTGTCGCCTGGCGGGCAGCGCAGCGCATCCATAGCGATTTGCAGGCGGTTATCCAGGTTCCAGGCGTCCAGCTTATCGAGGGTTTCTTGGAGGCGGGTTTGCTCGGCAATCAGGGTGTCAAAATCGGCATCGGGCTCGGCAAAGCGGTTGTTGACCTCGTCGTACTGCTGCATCATCTTGATGATGGGCTGAACGGCTTCTTCAACGACCTGCTTGACGGTTTTGGCGGGGTCGAGCTCAGGTTCTTGTTCCAAAAGGCCAACCGTGTAGCCTTTGGAAAAGGAAAGCTCGCCTACGTAATCGGGGTCTTTGCCGGCGATGATCTTGAGCAGGGTGCTTTTGCCAGAGCCGTTGAGGCCCAAAACGCCGATCTTGGCACCGTAATAAAAGCCCAACGAGATGTCGCGCAAAACCTGCTTGTTGGGCGGATAAATACGCCCCAGCCGGATGGTGGAGAAAATGACTTGTTGGTCGCTCATGTTTTATCCTTTGGTGGCTACGAACAAACCCACACTTTTTGATATGTGAATAGCGCCCGTCTTCTGGATCTTGTCTTCAACCAGGCGGCGCGTGCCATTGATCTTCTCCTGCTGATCGGCTGGCGATAAGTTTGCCATCACTTCGGCGTTAGTGGTCATCGAGAGAATGTACGCAATCAGGGGCTCGGCTTCGGTGACCACCAGGTCATCAGGATACGGGCGAATGACAACGGAAGAAAAGTATGGGGCAAGCTGGGCGGTGCCGTTTTCGAGGGTGAACTCGCTAACGCCGAAAGTTTGCCGGGCGCGATGCTCCAGGTCTGGGTCAATTTCGAGCATCAATTCGTGGATCTCGTGCAGGTTGTTTTGCCCATTGGTGGCGGCGTATAAATGCCCGCCGGGCTTGAGAACGCGCTGGATCTCGGCCAGGGCTTTGGGCCGGTCGGGGACGTGGTAGAGCATGTGGTTGGCGATGACGGCATCCAGGCTGCTATCTTCAAAGGGTATTTGCTGGGCATCCACCACGCGGAAATCGAAGGGGCCTGATGCGCCCAGTTTGCGCTGCGATTCCTCAACCATGCCTGGCGAAAAATCGGAGAGGGTGATCTTCCATCCGGGCGGAATGCGCCCCAGGTTGTCGAACCATAGCCCGCCCGGGCCGCAGCCCAGTTCCAGTAGGCTGGCTTGAGGGGGTAATTGGAATTGATCAAACACCCATAGGAACCAGTTGTATGGGTTGGTGTGAAAGCGGGCATGAAGCTGGGCGCGGGCGTTCAGATTGGACGAGTCTTTGTACTGCTCAGTTCTAAGGTAGGTTTGATTGGTGCGTTTTGACATGTCAGGTCACGATTACCAGGGTGCCGGAGCCGCGCCGTTCCCAATCGGCGTGGTTTTCGATGGGGGTTTTGAATACAGGAGTTGTCCAGCGGAAGAGCCACTTGGCATGATCACAGCGCATATTGATGCAGCCGCGACTCATCGGTGAGCCAAAGTTGTCGTGCCAATAGGCGCCATGAAAGGCGTGGCCTTCGCTGGTAAAGAAACAAGTCCAGGGTACGCCGGGCAAATCGTACCCTTCTGAGGCCAGGTTTCCGGTGCCCATGTGTTTGGAGGGCATTTTGGATTGGACGCGGAATCCACCGACCGGGGTATTCCAGGGCAGGCCGTTGGGATCGGGTTTGTAATCAGACCCGGTGGAGACCGGCGTAAAGAATACGATTTCGTCGCCCTCGTAGGCTGTGAGGGTCTGGTTGCGGATGGAGACCTCAATGCGTTTTTCTTCCGGGGGCACATCAGGCGAGAGGGGACTGATCTCTTCGTCAGGGATCAGGCGCATATGAGATGCCGGGACATGGTATTGATCTTCGCGCAGTTCGTCGTGCAGCCGGTACCACGGTGTGCCGTCGGGGCCTTCATCCACGCCAACTGCCCAATGGGTAGATTGGTAGTATAGACGGCTTCTCCGATGCCAGCCATCATAGAGAACATATTGGTAGATCTGCGAGTACGGGACGGTTACCTCACAGAGTTGGCCGCTTTTGGGCAGCTCATCCACTGGCTCGTTGAAGCGATAGCTTACACGTTGAACGTAAGCGCTGTGGATGTAGCCGTTCCAGACGCGATACCAGCGAGGATTGAAAGGTGGACCGCTGCTGGGCATCAGCTCGTAATACAAATTGACCAGGTTGTCTTTGAACAAGTACCCTACAGTTTCTCCCTTGGGCCAGGCCGGCTCGCGAAACACGCTGATCGAGTCGCGACCGATGCGCCCAATCAGGCCACTGGGATACTGCTCGTCACCTGGGGATTGGGGGAAAGGGTTGAACGCCAGGCTGCCAAGGGCCAGGGCGCTCAACTTCAGAAAATCACGGCGAGAAGGAGATCGACTCATAATAAGAAGATTTTACCGAGAACCAGGTGATTAAGCAATGCTCTTAGCGTCTGCATGGGCAAAATACGTCCGGTACGCAGCGCTCTCATTAAGCAAAGCTTTCAGGCGAGCTGTGATCTGTTCTGCACCAGGGGATGGGGCGGCTGGGTTATTGGATGGTTGGGAACTTTCGACAACCCACACCTGGTCGCCTTCCTGGCGGGTAATGGCGAAATGACCCTGGGCTTGCATCCAGTCCAGGCCGGCCTGGACGGTTGGCAGGCGTTGAGCTGTGGCGGCTGCCAGGACGGGAAGAAGGATGCTGCCCTGGTTGACCCGCAGGGCGTATTTCAACAATCCGGCCAGGCGTTTTAAAAAGGGTTCAAGCCTGTCCATGCCGGGGTTTACGGCAAACAGGTAGATGGTTTCTGGTTTGACCAAGTCGATCACTTTTTTCAACTCTGCCGGGCCGGGCGGAATGGTCCAGACAGCCAGGGCGCTTGCGGCGGATAAATGGTTGCGGTCTCGGCTGTCGATTTTGTCGATGGCGTTGGCTTCGCACCAGACCTGGAGCTTCTGCTCGGTGGCCAGGCGCTGGAGCACTGGGAGCGGGTGCGCCTCGGTGCGATAATCGACTACGGTGGCGGTGCGCGGTGGGCTTTGGATGACAAGGCCAGCCCCTTCTACGGGGCGAAAATCTATCCATTCGACCTGTACATCGCGCTGGCCGCGATAGGTGGTGGCGCGCACATTGTAGGCCATATCAAAGGGGCCCTCGGGCAAGGGCGAGCCGTCACAATGCCACCAGACGACGCGCTGGGTGTTGCCGTTTTCGTCTTGAACCGTCAGCGACAGGTGGTCACCACTGCGACCAATGGTCGAATGGCTGTTTAAGACCAGGTTGCGTGATGCCAGGTTCAGGGAGGGGTTGCCAGGGCCAAAAGGGGCCAGGCGTTCCAAATCGGCAATCAATTCCAGGTTTAGCTCAGAAAGGGGCAGGTAAGCGTCGATGGGCAGCAAGCTCTCGGGTTGGACGGCCCCGCTCATTTTCCGGATGGTGAGCGACAGGGCGCGGCGAAACTCTGGCACGCGTTCGACATCGATCGAAAGGCCGGCGGCCATTGGGTGCCCGCCAAAACTGTTCAGCAGGTGTTGGTTGGCGGCGATGGCATCTGTGATGTTGACCCCATCTACTGAGCGGGCCGAGCCACGGGCAGGGAGCCCGGCAGGGGCCGAGAGCAGGATCACCGGCCGGTCGTACTGTTCTACTAAACGACTGGCAACGATGCCGATCACTCCAGCCGGCCAGTCTGGATGCGCCAGTACCAGGGCGGCATCATCGAGCAGGCTGCGGTCGGCGTTGATTTGTGCCTGTGCGGCCTGAAAAACCTGGTCTGTGAGCAGTTTGCGCTCTGCGTTCATCCCCTCCAGCTCTAACGCCAGGATGCGCGCCCGCCCGATGTCTTGAGTGGTCAGCAGCTCGACCACTCGGTTCGCATTTGATAAGCGGCCAAGCGCATTCAGGCGCGGTCCCAGCACAAAGCCGATGTGCTCTTCGGATAGGTTTTGCGGGGCGATTTCAGCTTGTTCGAGGATGGCCTGGATGCCCATGCGCTGTGTTTGACGTAGGGCGCGCATGCCGCGCTGCAGAAGGTAACGTGTTTCGCCGCGCAGCTCGGCCAGGTCGGCGACGATGCCCAATGCTACCAGGTCGAGTAAGCTTCGGCTGGCATCTGGCCGTCCAGAACGGCGATAGAGCTCCTCGGCCAGCTTGTAGGCCACCCCCACGCCGGGCAGGGTACTGAAGGGGTGATCTGGAGGAAGCCGCTTGGGGTTGACGAGGGCCAGGGCCTCGGGCAGCTCTGGCGGCAGGTCGTGATGATCGGTGACGATGGCTGGAATCCCCTGCTCTTTCGCATAGGCAAGGGCCTCGTGAGCGCTGATGCCGGTATCGCAGGTAAGGAGCAGTTGAACGCCCTGGGCAAATAACCCTTCTAAGGTGGGGATGCTGAGACCGTGTGATTCGTGAGAACGCATGGGGATGTGAAATGTGACCCGGGCGCCGAGGTCTTGCAGGACCGATACCAGCAAAGTGGTAGAGGTCTGCCCGTCGACATCAAAATCTCCCCAAACGCAGATGGTTTTCTCGGCCCGGATTGCATCTTCTAGGGTAGAAGCGGCTAAGAGAAGATCAGGCATCTCGGCAGGCGGCGTGGGCGGGTAAAAATCGGGATCTAGAAAGGCCTTGGCGGCCTGGGGGGTGGTCAGGCCGCGCACATAAAGGGTCTGGGCGACCAGAGGATGGCCGCCGACAGCCTGTTGTAATTCGATCGGAATATTCAGCGTTTCTGGCTCAACCCAGCGTTTGTTAGAATTCGATCTCACCGATTTGCTCCAGGTCTAAGGTAATGGGGATCGTGGTGTCTTCGTCGTCTAAATCCATCAGATCGACAGTACCGGCCTGTACGCCACGGTCGCAGAGAGAGCGGTAAGCACAGAATCGGCAGCGTTTTTCGTCTGATGTGAGCGGGAATTGGCTGCCGGGCAGGGGCGAGGCAGCGGCGTTCTTGTGCAAGATCTGGGCCAGCAGGTCGTTGATGTAGCCTTCGTCTGCGGCATACTTTCGGTCGTCGTATGGAAAGCTTTCGGGTTGTTCGGGAAAATTGGCGAACCAATAGATCATTTCGATCTGAGATGGGTGGATGGGTTGGCCGGCGTTCAGGTGCGCACCGGCCTGTACCAACAAATAGGGGTAAAGGCGGGTTTGCACGCGTTCGCTCAGCCAGGTGCGCTTGGGGCGATGGCGGGATGTCTTCCAATCGAAGATCAGGATTTTGCCGCTCGGTGTGTGCACGATGAGATCATATTTCGCTACCAGGCGACAACCGAGGCTGGCGGAAGCCAGGCCAATCTCGGGGTGGAGATGGGTGAACTCGGTTGGTTGGCCGGCATTCAGTGCCTGGCCCAGGTCAGAGGCGAGGAAGGCCTGGTAATTTTCCCACCAGCCGAGAAGGATTTCATCGTGTAACATGTTGGCCAGGCGCTCTGACGGCACGCCAAGCAGGTGCTGGTGGATCATCTGATGGAACTGTGCTCCCAGCCGCATGTGGCGCTCGTTTTCCATCACCGGCTCAGATTCCACTGCCGGCCAGGCCAGGCGAAGCAAATAACGCAGTTGGAAGCGCCGTTGGCAGTCTACAAAATCTTGCAGGCTGCTCTGGCTGAATTGCAAATCGGGGTTCATGGCAGGTGCGTTCATGCATCCCCTCCTTCGAAGCCGCCCTGGAAAGCCTCTAACGCAACCAGTGGAACAGCAGGCTGCATTTCGCCCTGGCGGCCGGTGTTCCAGGTGACGATCAGCTCCTTTTTGGCGCGCGTGATGCCTACGTAGAGCAGGCGCAGGCGTTCGCGAATGTACTCGAGCCGGGCGTGCTGCGTCTCTTGGCCTTCCTGGTACCATTCGTATTCATTGGTCGTGAGGGCGGCATCCAGTTGGGCCAGGGTTTCTGCCTCAAGGTTCAGGTGATCGCGGATATACCGTTTTTCAGACATGAAGACGTCTTTGATGAATCCAGATGGGAAGTCATAGTTGTTCACCGACATGAGGTAAACCCGATCCCATTCCAGGCCCTTGGCTTTGTGCATGGTGGCAACCACCACTTTGCCCCTGTGTTTGTCGGGGTCGAAACCTGAATCGTCTTCACTGAATCCCAAGAAGCGGCGTTCGTTGCGGGCGATTACTGCCAGCTCACCGGCCAACTCGGGGAGGTGCCAACCAGGGTGGTCGGTGCTGGCGCGGCGCAGTAAGACGGCCAATTTGTGAGCAATCGCCAGCTCGGGCGGCTCGCTGAGCAGATCTTGCGAAATTGTCAGTACGATCTGATCTACTGGCAGCAGGATGGCGCTCTGCCAGCGGCGTACCAACTGGCGAAATTCAATTAGTTGGGCATAGGTTTCGGGATCGGCTTGTGCCAGGCCCGATTCCTCGAGCCAATCTGCTTGCGGCCCAGGCCAGATGAAATCTTCTACCCGCCCGATCTTGCGCAGTAGCTCGACGTTTTGTTCCAGGCGGGCCTTGGCAGCTTCTTCGGCCCGGTCGGAGCGCCGCCACACCTTGTAGGCAGTAGCCAGTTTGCTGGAAGACTGCGGGTCGGCCAAGTAGCGCAGCAGGTTTGCCAGGCTGCCGGCCGAGAAGCGGGTTGAGCTGGAACTGCGCAGCATGCCGTCGTGATAGGGAATTTGCCGTTTGCGCAGCTCGTCAACCAGGTCGAAAGCGCGTTGGTTACGCGGCGCCAGCACGGCCACGGTAGAGTCGTTGTGCTCGGGCAGCCATTGCTCAAGCGATTTGACAATCGCCTGCACCTCTTCGGCCGGGCTGAATTTGCGCAGGCTCAAGTGGATATAGGACAGTTCATCTGGGGGATTGGGCTGTGGGTCATCCAGGGGGGTGGGTTCAATGGACGGTGGCGATTGCAGGGCATCGCGTACGGCAGAAGTGGGGTGCTCGTGCTGAGTCCACTCTACCAGGTAATTTGCCAGGCGAATGATGCTGTAGGTGGAACGCCCTGAGTTGGGCAGTTGGCGGCGGATCACGCCGGGCTCGCTCATGAAATTACGCAAGTAAACGGGATTGGCGGTGGTAAAGGTCTCGTAAATGGCCTGGTTTGGGTCGCCGACCCTTACCCAATTGCCATCTGGCCCGGCCAGCGTGCGCAAGATTTGTTCTTGCAGCCAACTGCTGTCTTGGGCCTCGTCTTCTAAAATGTAAGGCCATTGGCGGCGCAGGCGATCCAACAGGCCGGCGTCGCTATCCAGGGCTTGTAGTGCCAGGCGGATCAGATCGTCGAAATCTACGGCGCCGCGATAAGCCAGGGCGCGTTGATAATTGGCGTACATTTCCCAGCCCATTTGGGCCAGGGGCAGTGGAAGGGGCAGGTTTTGCAGTACTGTTTTAAGTTGGTCTGGATGGAGCTGGCGATCTTTGGCGTGACCGATAAAGCTGGTGGCGATGTCTTTGATCAGCTTGGGCAACTGCTCGCGCCGCAGCCATTCTCTTCTACTCTCATCTACCTCGGGATCGAAGTACTCATCTAGCACGTCAGGGTGGCTGTTGAGCCAGGCCTGGGCGATATCGCTGCGCAAAAAATCTGCTTCGCGGTCATCGATGATCTGAAAATTATTCTCAAGCCCAAGCAGGGCGGGGCGCTCGCGGACAATATCATGTGCCAGGCCGTGCAGGGTGCGGACGCGATACCCGATATTTGGCAACAGCCCCGAACTCTTAACAAAACCGCTGATGCGTTGGTAGAAGTTATCTACCGCCGAGTTGACCAGGGTAACGATCAGGATCTCTTGATCTTCCTTGAGCACGCCGCGGTAGATCAGGTCGGCGGCAAGCAAGGAGAGGGTCCAGGTCTTGCCGCTGCCGGGCACGGCTGAGATGCCCATGCGCCCGCCGGGGTAATCCATGATCTCTTCTTGTGCGGGGCGAAGAACTGGCATCGCTTTATCCCTCGCCTTGTTCAAATTGATTGACCAGGCCCTGCAAGACGCGCTGGTAGGTGTGCAGCAAAGGCCCGCGCTGTTCGTACCCTTGCTCGCCCAGCTCGCTCAACCCGAGATACACCTGCTGGCGGCAGCGGCGAAGCAAGCCGGTTGCCAGGTGGTGTAATACCTGCTGGTTAGCTTCGACTTCGTCGGCATCCCCCCATGTGACGCCGGGCTGCCAATGGCGGCTTAAGACATGGGGATGGGTCAGGGGTTGGAAGAGGCGCTCGGCCCAGCTTCGGCTTCCGACATCCAGCCAGAACTGCACGCTGGCCGGGCGGTTGCCGAGCAAGAATGTGTAAGCAGGGGCCAGGAGCACGGCATCTTCTGCTTGAAGCTGCCAGGATTGAATGTATTGGGCGGCAATGACGCCTTTTTGCACCATGTCGATGTATTCTTTGCCCAGCGGGATGCCGGCCTGGGCCAGGCCTGCTCCGGCTACCCAGCGAAACTTCTGAATTGACTCGACCAGGTTGGCCGTTACCTGGCCGGCATCATAGGAAGCGTGAAAACCAAATCCAGGCTGTGATAGCACTTCGCCAAACAAGAGGCTGAAAAAGTGGTCCAGGTCGGCAGCTTGTGGATTGTGTTGATAATCCAAGAGCCAGGCGCGCAAATGCTCGTAGCGCTCGCCCATGCGGTACGTGATGCGGTCTTGCGTGTCGGGGATGATCTGGCTAAAGCTTGATAATGTGGGCTGGCCCTGGTGGATGGTATAGGCGATATCTGCCAGCAGTTGGGCGCGCACCAGGTCTAGACCTGAGATGGCCTGCATCAATGCATAGGTAACATCAAACCGGGTAGGTTGAAAGCCCCATTCGGGATGGGCCAACATGGCCAGGGTCAACAGGCACTGCACAGCCGGCTCTTCGCGCAGCGAACGCGATGGACGATGAGAACGGGCGGGTACACCCAGGGCCTCCAGGCGATTGACCAGCGCAAACCGCAAGGCATCAGACAAGAAAGGGGCCAGCACCACGATCTCGCCGGGCGGTAATTCTTCTTCGTGCACCAGGGCGGCTATTTGTTGTGCAACCCAGTCCAACATTTCGGGGTAGAAGCGTTGGTATTCATAAGCAATGGCCGGGCGCGGATCGATCTCGCCTGGAGATTCGATGCCGTGCACGAGATACTGGCCCAGGCTGGCAGTTAAAGACTGGATTTCGACTGATGAAACCAGCGAGCGGGCAAAGGCGGCATGTTCCTGGCAGTGTTCTTTGAGCGCATAGGCACTCTGGGGGTCAGCGCCGAGAAAACTGCGGTAGCCGGCCTCAGAATCGTAAATCAACAAGGCAGAGCGAAGGTGCGGCAGCCAATCTTGTACGAGGTCGTGGGCGACGGGCGTGTCTTCTTCGATGTTATCGTAGATCAGATGCTGGAAGGTCTCCAGCAAATAGGTATGGCAAGAAGCGTTAGGCCACAAGTATTGGCGGAACACATCTAGTTGGAGCGAAAAATCGAGCAGGTTGTGGGCCAGGCAGTATTCTCGAAAGCGGGTGGCACAGGCCTGGGCGTCTTCATAGATGCGCAACTGGGTAGGTTCACCACTCCAGGCAGATTTTAGCCGGGGGCCGATCTCGGTATATGGGAAGCCAACCACGGCGGCCTTGTTGAGGTTATCCAATATCTGGCTAAACAAGCGGTTACGTTCGATGGTGACACCGTCAAAGGCTCCTTCTTCTAGCATGGGTTGCACCAGGCGCGCCATGTAATACTGGGCGGTTTCCATAGTTAAGAAGATGGGTGGCTGGTTGGGATAGGCAAAGCCGGCCGCCTCGGCTGCCAGGGGCCAGAACAGCTCAACCATGCGTTGGGCCAGGCCACCGACGGTCAGAAGGGATGGCAGGCCTCCGGGGGGCAGGCCGGGATTGCGCAGCGCGTCTGCATATGGTGCACCCAGCGTACGCTGTGGAACCAGGATCAGGATCGAACTGCCCGTAACCCCGGCGTTGAGCAGGTGCTGGAGGCGAGCAATGCCGGCAGTGGTTTTCCCACTTCCGGCAGGGCCCTCCAGGAAGACGCTGGTATTAGCCGGTTTCTTGACAATGCTGCGTTGGGCGGCGTTCAGGGTACTCATGATCACTTGGTGGTTTCTTTGCTGGCTGGTATAGACTGCAAATACTTCTTTATCCTGGCAATTGTAGCCCAGAAACGTCAATCGTACAACAAGGGCCGTGATATAATTATGGCTTTTTCAAGAAAGGCATTTGGCAGAGAGTAACAGGCCAAAAGCTTCAGCGATGTGGCCATCGTAGTAGCGGCGGGCCTTGGCGGCATTGCTATGTCCGGCTTTTTTGATCAAGC
>Ga0116144_10002766_pt1 | contig 18372 bp, 14 predicted proteins | sample AD_UKC035_MetaG_FD_89746 | JGI IMG/M metagenome (GOLD analysis project Ga0116144, IMG submission 89746) | Active sludge microbial communities of municipal wastewater-treating anaerobic digesters from USA - AD_UKC035_MetaG | ecosystem: Engineered > Bioreactor > Anaerobic > Digestate | place: USA...
AAAGGCAAGTGCGACAATGAAATTAAAAATGCCTCTACGGTTTGTCCCGACAAGGTTCTGCCCGAAGCATCTGTTATTGTTCCAGAAACCATGATGGGCAAAGAAACATTGCGTTCTTCTTTTACTTCTTCAATGGCAAAAAGTGCCGCTTTCGCGTTGAGCGTATCAAATATGGTTTCAACCAACAACACATCTACACCACCGTCGATGAGGGCATTAACTTGCTCTTTATAGGCAATTTTCAATTCATCAAAAGTGATGGCTCTAAATCCTGGTTGGTTAACATCGGGTGAAAGGCTGGCTGTTTTATTTGTTGGACCAATGCTTCCTGCCACAAAGCGTGGTTTTTGCGGATTTTGTGCAGTAAATTCATCGGCTACTTCACGGGCAATTTTAGCACTTTGAAAGTTGAGTTCATACACCCAATTCTCCATACCATAATCGGCCATAGCGATAGTTGTTGCCGAAAATGTATTGGTTTCGATGATATCGGCACCTGCTTCCAAAAATTGGCGGTGCACTTCTTTTACAATTTGTGGTTGGGTAATCGACAATAAATCGTTGTTGCCTTTTAACGATTGCGGGTGGTCTTTTAATTCCTTTCCGCGAAAATCTTCTTCGGTCAACCCATACTTTTGGAGCATGGTTCCCATGGCGCCGTCCAGAACTAAAATACGTTCTTTTAATGCATTTTCAATACTGTGCATTCTTCACTAATTAAAATTAATAATTAGAGAACAATTCAATAAAAAGATATAAGAAATGATGTTGCTGTTATCTCTCCCTAAAAAATTTAGGGTAGAATTTAGCACCTTCTTCAAGTAAGCTTACTCAAAGGGTTGCTAAGGTTTCTTTGGGTCTATTCCCTCCGCCTTTCTTTATAACTTTACTATATAAATGAACTCTGTGGGCACAAAATTCACTACTTTTTAGCAAAACACCAAATAAATTAACAAAAAAATAGATTTTTTCCTAAAACCCTCTCAAATTTCTTTTTCTAAGAGAATCTGCTTGTTGTTCGGTCCAGTTGTGTTTTCCTTGATAAATTCCTTTAGTTTCCCAATCACCATACATTGGATTGGGCAATACAATAAAATAGTTTCCAAAATACTTGTTGTATCGGTCGGTATTAGCATTGCGCTCTTGTGTTGAAGGAACTTCAAAAGAATGTTCTGGTTTTGCTGATGGAAAATCAGAAAGATTGTCGCCTATGTACAACAAAATATTGTGCGAAGCTGTAATTGTTTTAAAGCGTTCTAACTTTGAACTTTTATCCGATTTTAAAAGCAAATGTGCATCATCGGCATAAGGTAAACCTTGGTTTTTCAAATTAGCCATGGTTGTTGTTTTTTCTGCAACTGTTCTGTTGCTCACATAAAACACCTCAACACCTCTGCTTTGGGCGTAATTTAAAAATTCTTTAGCTCCAGGAACAGTTGTAGCGCTTGCTTTGTCTGTCCATGCTTTCCAAGTTTCAAATTTATAATCTTGGTTATTTTCAATTAACCATGCGTTGTAGGGACTGTTATCCAAAACGGTTTCGTCAATATCTGTAATTATTGCAAAGCCCATGTCATTGTCTGGTTTGGTTGTTTCCAAGAAAAAATCCAACTTTAGTTTTGCTGTTTGATAGGCTTGATAACACAATGCTCGGTATTCGGCTGCTGTTTGTTGCCAAAGCACCGATTGAACCGAGTATTCTCTAACATTTTGTTTGGAGGTTATTGAACCTTGTTCATTTGAAATTTTTGTACTTGCACAGCTGGCAATAAAAAGAACGATAGTTGAAATTGTTACTAATTGTTTCATTGTATGTGTATTAATGGATTAACTTGTATGTTTTTCGGTATTGATGAGTTGATAAAGTTAGAAAATAAATTCCTTTTTTAGGTTCAGAAAGTGCAATGCGGTTACCAAATTGTTTAAAAGCAACTGCTCTTCCCCATTCATCTGTAATGTGAATTGTTTCAAGTCCAGATAAATTTGAAATAGAAATTTCATTGGTGAATGGGTTGGGTGCAACTTCCCATGTAGAAATTTCGGGTTGTTTTGTACTTAAATCACACTCCAAACGGTTCATGTATTGCCAAATGGTATCGTTGTAGGTGGTAGAAACCAAATTATTTCCCAACGAAGCTCCCATACGAATCAAAACGATATTTTGTGATGGAACGACATTGATAATTTGCCCATTTTTACCCTCGGCTGCATACATATCTGCTGGTGCATTGGGACACAACGAACCACTGAAAACAAATTGAGTTTGAGGCAACATAAACGATGATTTGCCGTTCAACCATGTTAAGTAACCATACGAAAGGTTCAACGATTGCGACGAATTGGTCATTTCACTTAAATACGTTGGATCGGGCAATACGGCTGTTCCGTTCCAATAACCATTTTGTGATAAAAGCAAGCCAAAGCGAGCCATGGAACGTGGTTTAGAAACAAAAATTTTGTTATATCCAACACTTACATACAACCCTTGCATACCAATTTTGGAACCTATTTTTTGCTGAATCCAAGTATTTAATGGCATTCCTGTTGCAACTTTCAAAACAGAATCGAGTAAGGTATAGGGACCATTGTGATATGCCCAACGTGTGCCCGCAGGAGCTTTATAGACCAAGCAACTTGCATCGGTGCAATAAATATCTGCAACACCATCGTCAAGTCCTGTAGTCATGCTCAACTGATGTTTGATTGTAATTGAATCTTCTTGCGACGTTGTTAAACTGGTCCAACCTGCACCTAAATAATCGCTTGACTTATCGTTGATATTCAACAGATTTTCATATTGAGCAATACCAACGGCATAAGCGGTTAATGTTTTTCCTGCCGAATTCCAAACATGGAAACTATCAGCTGTAAAAGTACCGAAGTATTTTTCAAGCACAATTTTTCCATTTTTTAGTACAATAAATGCTTTAGAATCGGAATTTTCTAACCAATTGTACATTTTTTGAATGGAATCCTCGCACCAGCCCAAATCAGCAGGATCGGTTGTTTCCCACGTATTGCCTATTAACGGTGGAAAATACGTTTGTGCTTTTGTTGCAAACGCAAAAAAGATGAAAACAAATGGAAGTAGCAATAGATTTTTCATCTTAAAATAAAACTAAAGTTTATTCTTCTGCATTGTTTTCACGCTCGTATTCAGCCACTTCGTCTTCATCATTAACTTGTTTTAAGCGCGTAGCAAAATCTTTTGGTAAAAACTCAAAAAACGTATCGCCTCTTAAACCTAAGCGCAAACATTCTAACGGAATAACGTCAAAAGGAGCAATATTTCCTAAATTCACGTCAGCACCAAACAATTTGATGAACCACACTTGTTGGTTTTTTTGTGGTGCTTCCCATAAAATATCTTCGGGTTTAACTTTGGCAATGATTTTATTAATCAACATGGTATGAGCGGTTCCATTTGGACGAAAAACACCAACGTTTCCAGCCTCTCTACCTTCTGCAATCACTTTCCAAGAACCAGCTTCCAACTCTGTTTTCATCATTTTAATCCAACGATTTGGAGCAATTAAAATACCGGCATCTTTGGAGCCCACTTCTGATAAAACCGTTCTATCTTTGGCTAATTTATGGATGATTTCACATTTCTCATCGTGGTTAATCATAATTGAACCATCCGAAACTTCCACCAAATCCATTTTGTATTTATCCAACAAACGCAAATAATCTTCATGTTTGCCTCTTGCATAAAATACTTCAAACAAAGTTCCACCAAAATACGGACGAATGCCTGCTTCGCGGTAAAGTGCTAATTTCTTTTCTAAATCATTGGTAACATATGCAGTTCCAAATCCAAATTTTACAACATCTGTTAAATGACCATTTGCTTGAATAAAGTTGGTAGCTTCTTGCAAGCTCAATCCTTTATCCATCATCATTGTTAATCCTTTTTGTCTTGGTTTTACAGATCTTTCTGGAATGTATGGTAATTCAAAATTCATAGGTTTTTATTTTTCGATTAAATGTAAAAACTCACTAACGGAGCTCAATTGATTGTTTATATCAAATAGTTCTTTTGCTTTTTCTCTATCTTTTTCAACACATAAAGCAAACAATGCTACTGCTTCTTCGTGGCGCCCAACCAACCACAATTGATTGACCATCAATAGATCCAACGAATCGTTGAGGCCGTAATCGGTTGTAAACGTCTCCAAAAACTCCAATACTGCTTGACGTGTTTCTGTTTTGTTTAAAAATTCAATAAATCCTTTCAAGCATTCTTCATCAGTGCTATCCAAGTTGAGTGATGTATCGTATAAATCAAACGTTTTTTCGTAATCTTCAATTTTTTCATAGGCACCCGCCAACACGTGGTAAATACCCGCATTATTGGGGTCTAATTCGGATGCTTTTTCAATCAAAGTAATTCCAGCTGCAGTATCGCCTTTTAAGTCTTCAACAATTCCCAATCCCAACCAAGCATCAGGCAACAATGGGGCAATATCCAAACTTTTTTTGTAATAACTTTCAGCCAATTCTAAATTTCCCAATTGCTCATACGCCTCTCCAATATAACAAAAGGCCATCGGGTCGTTTCCTTCCAATTCTATGCATTTTTGAAAAGCTTCTATTGCATCCGAGAAACGATCATTTTCCATGTAAGCATTTCCAAGATTGAAATAAACGGGGCCAAATTCATCGTTAATCACAATGCTATAATCGTAGGCTTCTATTGCTTTATCAAAATCATCTAATTTCGTATAGGCATTTCCTAAATTATACCAAGCGGTAAACGAATAGGGATTTTCGTCTATAAAATCAAGATAACATTTGATGGCATTTTCAAAATCACCCAATTGATCATAGCAATATGCTATTTCATAAATTGCTCCTTCATTTTCTGGGTTCACACGGATGGCTTCTTGCAAAACAGCAATAGCACCTTTGAAATCACGCAAGGCTTGATATTCCATTGCTAAATCCAAGAAAATTTCATCCCTATCCTCTTCTTCTTGTGTAGCTTGTATTGCCTCTTTAAAATATTTAATTGCTTGCTTGTGATCGCGTAATTGACTAAAAATAGAAGCTTTGGTTAGCAATAGTTCTGCAGAATCTTCTACGTTTTTTTCAACGCTTGAAATCAAATTCAATGCTTCTTTCAATTGTCCTAATGCCGACATAGCTTGCGCCTTTCGAATGGTATAGGTTGCGATGTATGGAAACTGTGACAAGGCATAATCTGCTGCTAAATTGGCTTTTTTGTACTGACTATTCATCAAGTAATGGTCAATCAAAAACTCCCAGCGATCGCTTTCCATAAATCCCATTGAACCACCTTTGAGATAGTTTTCAAAATTTGAAATATCTTCTCTCAAATGCTCGTCAAAAAAATCCTCATCGTCGTTATCAAACATAGAACTTTCTATTTAACTATAAAGTTACAAAAAAAAATGCACTTAACTATTTCGTTTCGATTAATTATTAACAAAAAATGAACAGCCCCAAAAGAGACTGTTCATCTATAAATTTGAATAAAAAAGCTTATTTACCTGCTCTTTTTCTATCTGTTTCTTTTAACAAGATTTTACGCATACGCAAATTCTGAGGCGTAACTTCCACATACTCATCTCCTTGGATGTATTCTAAACATTCTTCTAAAGAGAAAACTCTTGCTGGTGCAATTTTTACTTTCTCATCGGAACCAGAAGCACGCATGTTGGTTAATTTTTTCGTTTTTGTTACGTTAACCACCAAGTCATTTGCTCTTGTATGTTCTCCAATTACTTGTCCTTCGTAAATCGACTCGTTCGGATTCACGAAAAACGTTCCTCTTTCTTGTAAGTTAGACAAAGAGAAAGGAATTGCAGCACCTTGCTCCATAGAAATCAATGAACCATTTTGACGTCCAGGAATTTCTCCTTTATACGGTTGATATTCTTTAAAACGGTGTGTTACCACTGCTTCACCTGCCGTTTGTGTCAACAAATAGTTTCTTAAACCAATGATACCTCTTGATGGAATTTCAAATTCGATAATCATTCGCTCACCTTTTGCTTCCATGTTTTTCATTTCACCTTTGCGCTTAGAAACTGCCTCTACAGCTGTTCCAGAATTTGCTTCAGGAATATCAATTGTCAACTCTTCAACTGGCTCACATTTTACACCATCAATTTCTTTGATGATAACTTGTGGCTGACCAACTTGCAATTCATATCCTTCACGACGCATCGTTTCAATTAAAACAGACAAGTGCATAACACCACGACCAAACACCATCCATTTGTCGGCTTTATCTGTTTTCACCAAACGCATTGCCAAGTTTTTTTCCAACTCTTTTTGCAAACGTTCTTCAATATGGCGCGAAGTCACAAATTTTCCTTCTTTTCCAAAGAATGGTGAATCGTTGATAGAAAACATCATACTCATTGTTGGCTCATCAATAGTGATTGTTGCCAATGGTTCTGGATTATCGATATCACAAATGCAGTCACCAATTTCAAATCCTTCAATACCTGTAATTGCACAAATATCTCCTGCTGTTACGCTTTCTACTTTTACTCTGTTCAATCCTTCAAACACAAACACTTCTTTGATGCGGTGTTTTTGGATAGAACCATCGCGCTTTGCAACAGAAACTGGCATGTTTGGTTTCAATTCACCACGGTTTAAACGACCAATGGCAATACGTCCAACAAAGGTTGAATAATCCAACGATGTAATCAACATTTGAGTTGTACCCGCTTCAATTGTTTTAGGTTTAAAGTAATCTAAAATTTTGTCTAATAACGGAGTAATCGAATCTGTTTGTTTTTTCCAATCTTCAGACATCCAACCGTTTTTAGCAGAACCGTAGATTGTAGGGAATTCCAATTGTTCTTCGTTGGCATCCAATTCAAACATCAAATCGAACACTTTTTCGTGCACTTCGTCTGGTGTACAGTTTTCTTTGTCCACTTTGTTAATTACCAACAACGGTTTAATTCCCATTGACAAAGCTTTTCCTAATACGAAGCGTGTTTGTGGCATTGGACCTTCAAAAGCATCCACCAACAAACAAACACCATCCGCCATGTTCAATACACGTTCTACCTCACCACCAAAATCGGCGTGCCCCGGAGTGTCAATGATATTAATTTTTGTTCCTTTATACGATACCGAAACGTTTTTAGAAACGATGGTAATACCACGTTCACGTTCCAAATCGTTGTTATCCATAATCAATGTTCCTTGCGGACGTTCTCTTTCATCAACAGCATTGCCCGCTTCAATCATTTTATCAACCAATGTTGTTTTACCGTGGTCAACGTGCGCAATGATGGCTATGTTTCTAATTTCCATAAATTATTGTTGTTTTATCTTCTTTTTCTGTCTCCAGCGCCTGAGCGACCTTCACTTCTGCCTCTAAAGCCACTACTTCTTGCGCCTCTATCACCACCTCTATCGTTGCTTCTGCTTCCTCGGTCTCCACGGCTTCTATCACTTCTACCTTCTCCAGAACGGCTTCCAAAACGGTTACCACCTCTATCGCCTCTTCCTTCTCCAGAACGACGACCTTCAAAGCGACCTCCACTGCTTCTTCTGCTTCCACCATCATTTTGGCGTTTACGAGTCACTTCAACAGCAACGGTGTGTCCTTCGTAATCAGAACCGTTTGCTTTTGTCAAAATCTGATCTACCAATTCATTATCGGCTTCAAAGAATGAGAACGATGCCATGATGTCAATTCGACCGATGTTGTCTGAGCGCAATCCTGTTGAATCGCAAATCACACGCAACAATCCACCTGGATTTAAACCATCTCTACGCCCTAAGTTTACGAAGAAACGTGTTTTATTTTCAGAATCACCTCTATCTCTACGTTCGCGTTCACGTCCACCTCTATCGTCTTCTTTCGAAGCATTCAAATCACCAGAACGTTGGTAATAATCAAAGAAACGGTTGAACTCTGCAGAAACGAATTTTTTAATGACTTCTTCTTTTGTCAAACCATCAAATTCACGCATAATAATTGGCAAGAATTCTTGGATATCGTCTTCTTTTACTTCGGCAGAAATAACTTTATCGGCTAATTGCAACAATTGAACTTCACAAATTTCTTTTGCATTAGGTACGTGACCTGCAGTAAAAGTAGTGCGAATAACACGTTCAATTTGACGAATTTTACCCATTTCACGGGTATTCACCAATACCAAAGATTCTCCTTTCTTACCTGCACGAGCTGTACGACCAGAACGGTGCGTATAGTTTTCAATATCGTCTGGTAAATTATAATTGATTACGTGCGTAATATCGCTCACGTCGATACCACGAGCTGCTACGTCAGTTGCAACCAACACTTGGATGGAACGCTCACGAAAACGTTTCATTACTGAGTCACGTTGTGCTTGCGATAAATCACCGTGCAAAGGAGCGGCATTGTATCCGTCTTTCTCTAATTTTTCGGCAACCATTGCAGTTTCGTTACGTGTGCGACAGAAAATCAACCCATAAATATTTGGGTTAAAGTCAATCAAACGTTTTGTTGCTGCATATCTATCTCTTTCTTTAACCATGAAATAGATGTGCTCAATATTTTCATTGGTTTGGTTTTTATGACCAATGCTCACTTCTAGTGGATTTGTCATGTAATTTTTAGCAATCTCTGCCACTTCTTTTGGCATTGTTGCAGAAAATAACCAAACATTTTTTGTAAATGGCGTTTTTTCAAGTATCGTATCGATATCTTCTTTGAACCCCATGTTCAACATTTCGTCGGCTTCATCCAACACTACCCATTTCACTTCATCCAAACGAAGTGCTTTGCGTTCTGTTAAATCAACCAAACGACCAGGTGTAGCAACAACAATTGCCACGCCATCTTTAATATCTTTCATTTGACGGCGGATATCTGTTCCTCCGTAAACGGCAACAATATTAATGTCTAAATGCTTTGCGTAATTTTGTAAATCTTTTGCAATTTGAAGGCATAATTCCCTTGTGGGACAAATGATTAATCCTTGTGGGATTTTAATTCCTTCTTCAACTTTACTAACTAATGGAAGACCAAACGCTGCTGTCTTTCCTGTCCCTGTTTGAGCTAAGCCAACGAAATCACTGTTTTCTTTTAACAAGTGAGGAATCGCTTCGGCTTGTATAGGAGTAGGTGTTTCAAACCCCAATTCTTGTAACGACTTCAACACCTCACTCTTTAGCCCGAGTTCTTTAAATGTCATCTAAAATATTTTAAAATAGGGCGCAAAGGTACGGAGAATTTCTTGTTACACAATAAACTATGAAAAATAAATATAAAAGCTGTAATTTTTAGGTGATAAAAAATTGGTAATTAATTTGTTTTTTTATTTTTGATAGAAATTGATCAGGTTATGAAAATTGCAATTATTGGGGGAGGAATTGGCGGATTAACCACTGCATTGGCATTAAAAAAGGTTGGGATTCCGTTTCAATTATACGAGCAAACACCTGCAATCAAGGCCGTTGGAGCAGGTATCATTTTAGCCAATAATGCTATGCAAGTTTACAAGCATTTAGGCGTTCATAAAGCCATTGAACAAGCAGGGAACAAAATTACTTGCATGCAAATCACCAATGCACATTTGGAACCACTATCTGATTTGGATTTACAACCGTTTGAAGCACACTATCAACTTCAAAATCAAGCCATTTTACGATCTGATTTGCATGCTATTTTGGTGCAACATGTTGGCGAGGAAAACATTGTATTAAACAAACGCTTGCAAAATATTCAAAAAAATGATGAAGGCTATCAACTTTTGTTTGAAGATGGAAGTTGTGCAACTACACCCTTTGTTATTGGAGCTGACGGCATTCATTCCAAAGTCCGTCAAACTTTATTCCCACCTTCCACACTGCGTGATTCGCATCAATGGTGTTGGCGGGGAGTTGTAAATTACCAATTGGATCACCCACAAACTGCCATTGAGGCGTGGGGGCAAGGCGCTCGTTGTGGCATAGTTGCAGTAAATAACACCCAAGTTTATTGGTATTTTACACTTAATGATAATCTAGGAGTTCTTCAAGACTCACCAAAGAAACACCTGCATCGATTTGACAAAACAATGGAAGACATCATTTTGGCAACACCGCAAGAAAACATTATTGCCTCTAAATTAATGGATTTAAAACCAATAAATACATGGAACACCGAAAGTGTTTGTTTAATTGGAGATGCAGCTCATGCAACAACCCCTAATTTGGGTCAAGGTGCTTGTCAAGCCGTCGAAGATGCTTATGTGTTGGGTGAATTATTGAAAAAATACGATGTTGCTAAAGCTTTTCAGCTATATCCTGTAATTCGTCGCAAAAAAGCACATTTTGTGGTTAACACCAGTTGGAAATTTGGAAAATTAGCTCAATTAAACAACCCTTTTGGAATATTTTTACGCAATTGTGCTGTTAAGTACCTGATTCCTAAGAATGCTAACAAAAAACAATTAGGTTACTTGTTTGAACTTGATAAAATTGAATAATTCTAAAAAAGATGGAAGTATGAAGTGGTGTTTATTTTCAGTATCGTTTGTTTTGATACTTGCTAGTTGTTCAACCTTTGTGAAAGTTGCCCACACAACCGTACAAGAGAAGGATTTTGGTTATATCAAAACAAGTAACGCAACATTAAATTTTTCAAGTTTATCGTATGCTGACATTAAATATGCGCTCAACAGTGAGGAATACAAAAAATTAAGAAAAGGTAAATCGCCGTTTAAGCACATTTTGGTTTATGGCGTAGCAACCGAACAACCGTATTATGAATTTTGGGTACTCGTTGGTTCGCCTCAAAAAGCAATTAATGAAAACAACTATTGGGTAAAGGAAAAAGAAATAGATGAGCAACTATTTACCCTTGTTGCATCAAAAACAACGCCCCAAGAAGATTTTGAGTTTTTGGCAGCAGAAATAAAAAAGGCAATTACTGAAAATGCTCAATAATTGCCTTAAATAAGAATTTATTTAATTTTATTCAATCACTTTTTTCCATTGCGACTTATATGCACCCAATGTGCTTACGGTTGGATCAAAAAAGATGGCGCCTTTGTGTTGATTAACATCTGCAAAATGTACGTTTTTCTTTTGTCCATTTTCTTCAATTACAACGTGCATACGGTCAAACAAACTCAAGTTGAATTCAGTTTCCAGTTTTTTCAAAAATTGAATGGAACCATCAATTGAGCAACCCGAAGCAATTGTTTTTTCTTCGTTCACAAATATAAGTATGAAGAAATCCTCTATAATAACCGCTCCTCCATACAATTTATCACCGTGAGCAGCCCAATTTTGCGAAAATTCATCCAAACGTGCTTGCACTGCTGGTTGAATTGCTGTTGGAATTGCTCCTTGGTTATGATATACCCAAACTTTTGCTGTGTCTGGGAACGTTTCTATTAAATTATAAATCTGCTGCATTTGCTATTAATTCTGCTACATCCATTACTTTAACATCACCTTCTTTTTCAAAGTGTTTTACGCCATCTGTCATCATTGTATTACAGAATGGACAACCTGTTGCAACAATTGTTGCTTTTGTTCCCAATGCTTCTTCTGTTCGCATCACATTGATTTCTTTTTTACCAGGTTCAGACTCTTTAAACATTTGTGCCCCACCAGCTCCACAACAAACTGCTTTTTTCTTGCAGTTTTTCATTTCTACTAGCTCCGCATCCAATTTACGAATTAAATCGCGAGGTGCTTCATAAACATTATTGCCTCTACCCAAATAACATGGATCGTGGTAAGTAATTTTTCTTCCTTTGAAATCACCTCCTTCAATTTTCAATTCACCTGATTGCAACAATTCGTTGATTAATTGAGAATGGTGCACTACTTCATAGCTCCCACCCAATCCTGGATACTCGTTTTTGATGGTATTGAAACAGTGTGGACAACCGGTAACGATTTTTTTAATTCCATAACCGTTCAATACTTGAATGTTAGACATGGCTTGCATTTGAAACAAGAATTCATTTCCTGCACGCTTAGCTGGATCGCCCGTACAACCTTCTTCTACTCCTAAAACAGCAAAATTAATGTTGCATTTTGTCAAAATTTTCACGATTGCTTTTGTTACCTTTTTAGCTCTATCATCAAAGCTTCCGGCGCAACCTACCCAAAATAAAACATCGGGCATTTCACCTCTAGCTGCAAATTCAGCCATTGTAGGTACTTTCAAATCACTCATAAATATTTTTTTATAAAATTCTTATTGTTCTTCTTTCCAATTCAAACGGTCTGTTGGCGAGAATTGCCAAGGAGCACCATTATTCTCAATATTTGTAAACATGTTGGCCAATTCACTTGGAGCTTTGGATTCTTCCATCACTAAGTAACGACGCATATCAACAATAATAGATAATGGATCAATGTTTACCGGACAAACTTGCACACATGCGTTGCACGACGTACATGCCCATAATTCTTCTTCTGTTATATGGTTATACAACAAGCTTTTGCCATCATCGTAATCTTTACCGTGTTTTCTAATGTTATCACCAACAACAGCCAATCTGTCGCGGGTTTCCATCATAATTTTACGTGGCGACAACAATTTACCCGTTAAATTAGCCGGACAAACAGATGAGCATCGCCCACATTCTGTACAGGTATATGAATCCAACAACTGTTTCCACGATAAATCTGTCACGTCTTTTGCTCCAAAACGTTGTGGTTCTGCCATTTCACCATCTGCAGGAGCTGCAAAAGGATCTGCATTTGGGTCCATCATCAACTGCACTTCTTTTGTTACCGCATCCAAGTTGGTAAATTTACCTTTGGGTTCTAAATTAGAATAATAGGTATTTGGGAAAGCCAACAAAATGTGCAAGTGTTTAGAATATGGCAAGTAATTTAAGAAAACAAACACCATTCCGATGTGTCCCCACCACCCTATTCTTTCAATTACATGAAGTGCCCCTTCTGACATTCCACCAAACAAAGCAGGTCCGATGAATTGACTAACAGAAAACCCTAAAGAACCATCATTAAGATTTGTGGCATGAGATAACCCTTGACGGTACAACACCTCATCGGCACCATTCATCATAAAGATGAAACATATCAACATGAATTCAAAAATCAAGATAAGGTTACCGTCAATTTTTGCCCAACCTACCATTTCGCGCATTGTAAATCGAGGCAATTTCAATAAATTACGACGAGATAAAAACGAAATTGTGGCAACAAAAGCAAGCACCGATAAAATTTCAATGAAACTCACCAAAAACGTGTAAAATCCACCCAATGCTTCTCTAAAAATACGGTGACTTCCTGTCAAACCATCCACTACAATTTCAATTAACTCAATTTGTGTAATGATGAATGCCGAATAAATAAAAAGGTGCAAAATAGCTGCAATTGGACGATCAAACATTTTCTTTTGACCAAAGGCAATTAAAAACATTGTTTTCCAACGATCTTTTGAATTGTTTGTTCGGTCAATTTCTCTACCCAACAAGATGTTTTGGCGAATTTTCAGCATGTTCCATACAAAAAAACTAGAACCGCCAATTAACAATAATCCGAATACAATGCTACTAATCATATTATTTGGTATTTGTAGAGTCTAACAATGCTTTCAATTTACGTTCCTCGCTTGGAGTCAACGGAACGCCTTTCGTTTTTGCTCCAAAAACAGAGAAATGAATGTATCTTTCTGGATGCGCTTCAATGTCTTCAACTAAATGCTGCAAACGATGATTGGTTTTGTTCAATTCGTTGTACAACTGCTCATCTTTCAATAATTTTCCTAGTGTTCCCTCGCCATTATTTGCAGACTCCAACACACTGTTAAATTTAGTCAATGCAGATTTTGCTTCGGCAATTACACCTTTAAAATCAGAAGTAACCAAATCATCAGAGAAAGTTTTAACATTCCCTAAAATACCTTCAATTTTATCGTTGCTTTTCTGTAAATTACTTGTGATGGATTCTACATTTGAGAAAATCTTAGACAATTTTACTTTTTCTGAAGCTACCAAACCTTCCAAGTCGGTGGCAATGTTTCCAAACTTTTTCAATGCTACTTGCACATCATCAAACGTAGTTTTTAGTTCTGAAGCTGCTGTTGTATCCCAAAAAGATTGAAACGACACAATGAATTTATCAACCGATGTGGCAACATCTTGAATTTTTGTAACCAATGGGTCTGCATAATCTTTTACAGTTGAAATCAAGTCACTAGCCAAGCTTCCTTGAATATAATCACCAGGTTTATGGTAAGAAGCAACGTTTGAGCTAGGTTCAATAATCAAACCTTTACTCAATAAATCAATGCTTCCAGCGTGAATATCCGAACCAACTGGAATTTTAAAATCTTTGTCTTGAATGCTAATACGCATCAAAACTTTTTTATTTTCTTCTTTTTTGCCCGTCAATTTAACATCCAACACTTTCCCTACAATAACTCCATTAACGTAGATTGAAGTTGCTGGTGCTACTCCACCCGAATCGGCTAGATACACATAATACGAATCATCACCGCCAAAAAAACTATTTCCCTTTAAAAAATTAATTCCGGCAATTAATAAGCCTATCGCTACGACTGCAGCAACTCCTGTTTTTAACTCTTTAGAAACTTTCAAAACTCTCAATTATTTTTCTGCTAATTTAATAGCTTTTTCTATATCTATGCGCTCTCCATTTAAAAAAGCTATCACAAAAGCATGCTCAAAGCCATCCTTTCGCAATAAATTTTTCTCATTATTTGCTGATTTAAAGTCATTTATAAAAACACCTGTTGTGTATTTGTATAAACCATCTTGTTGGTATTCAAAAACCGTTAATCCTTTAAATTCTTTGCTCGACAAAGGTAATCTTTTTTGAGAAGTTTGTATTTGAATTCTAAAAACAACTTTATCTTTTTCATCTGCAGCAACCACTATTTTTTCATTTTCTTCTTTTACTACAGGTTTTCCTGGATTAACAACAGGTTTTTCTGGATGCGAATCGGATTCTACATGTATGCCTTCTAGTTCGTTTTTATATTTCTTAAACGCTTTAAACATCGCCTCTGCCATTTTTGTTTGATTGGCACGTGCACCCAAGAAATTTTCTTCTTGCACATTGGTCAAAAAGCCCGATTCAATCAAAACACTTGGCATCGTTGTTTTGTATAACACCAAAAATCCAGCTTGTTTCACCCCTCTATCGTAACGTCCCAACGACTTAAACTCGTGTTGCAATTTACTCGCAAAATTGATGGATTGATCCAAGAACACACTCAATTGCAATTGACGCGCAATAATGGCATCGGGTGACATATCAAAGTTTTTATATTTTTCTCCTTTATCGTCTTCTAAATAAATAGTGGAGTTCTCACGCTCGGCAATTTTTTGTTGCGATTCAGTTCGATGCAACCCCAAAACATAAGTTTCAGCGCCATAAGCAGAAGGTCCAGCTGAATTTGCGTGAATACAAATAAATAAATCGGCATTATTTCTATTGGCAATGCGTGCACGTTCATCCAATTCCACAAAAACATCTTTGTCTCTGGTGTAAATAACTTTTATTTCGGGATAATTCTTTTTAATTAAATCGCCTAAGGTTAACGCCATGTTTAAACAAACCGTTTTTTCGTTGGAATGCGCCCCATGACAACCAGGGTCTTTCCCACCGTGCCCCGCATCAATTACAACCGTTTTTATAGCTGCTTTATGCAACTCATCTTTTTGCGAATAAGAGAAATTAGTTAGCAAGATCACACCTAAACCTAAAAAAAAGGTATAGATTTTGCATATTCCGCATATTTTTGCGTTCAGAAATGGGTTATTTTTTAGTTTTGCATCCATAAAACGTTAAATGTAGATTACAAAGTTATTTTCAAAGATTGTCCAAAAAACGTTCCATATTGATTTTTATCTTCTACACATTGTTAATAATGTGTGTGCCAACTCAGTTATTGGGGCAAACAACTCCTGTGGATACTATTTACATAAACGATGACAGCATGGGGGGAATTTCCAAATACAGTGCGCGCGATTCTGTTTATGCCGATTTAAAGAAAAAACAACTGCATTTATATGGAGAAGCTACGGTAGAATCGGAAGATATGAACCTTAAAGCTGGGTATATCCTCATCGATATGAACACCGAAGAAGTTACGGCAACCTATGTTATAGACGAAGAAGGAAAAATGATTGAAAAACCTTTGTTTAACATGGGAGGTGATCAGGTAGAGGCTAATACATTAAAATACAACCTCAACACAAAAAAAGCATACATTGAAGCGGTAAAGATTAAACAAGATGAAATGTATTTGTATATGGGCAAAGCAAAACGCCAAGCAAACGAAGACATTCACTTTGTTGATGGTCGCTTTACCACTTGTGATTTAGACGAACCACATTACCACTTTCAACTTTCTAGAGCTGTTTTGGTTCCTAATAAACGTATTGTTACTGGACCGATGAATTTGCACATTGCAGGCGTTCCTACCCCACTGGGCTTACCGTTTAGCTACATTCCGCAAAAAGATCAAAGCGACCGCACGCATGGTTTGTTGTTTCCAGAGTTGGTACCTGTTTCTCAATACGGTTTTGGGTTGAACAATTTAGGGTACTACATTCCTATCAACGATTATGTGCAAACATCGATATATGGAACTATTTACTCACGCGGAAGTTGGGGCTTGCGCAATGCAACAGAATATGCAAAACGCTATAAATATGCGGGGAATTTAGACGTATCTTTTGAACAATTTAGAAGTGGATTTCCAACCAATAGAAATTTAAACAATGTGAAATTTGCTTGGACCCATCGTCAGGATCCAAAATCCAACCCTAAATGGAATTTTAATACCAATATCAACTTTATATCGAGCAACAATACCAAAAACAACCTCGATCCATTAAACAAAGATTATTTTAAAAACACCTTGCTTTCGGATATCAATGTTAATCGAAATTTCCCAGGCAAACCTTATCGTCTTTCGGCTAAAATATCGTTGAATCAAAACTCAACTACCAAAAATATTGCATTAACAAGTCCAATTATTAATTTCTCTACCAATCAGTTTTTTCCTCTAAAAAAACTACTGAAAGGAGAGATTTTTCAGCGTTTAGGGATTATTTACAACATTGAAGGGCAAAATCGCTCCACATTCAAAGATTCTCTTTTACGCACGGGCGATTTTAAAGGAATAGGCAATCAATTTATGTATGGTATGCGCCAACGTATTACCATTCAAACAACTGGTGGTGTATTTAAAAACGTTTTGAAATTAACGCCAAGTGTCAACTACGGAACAGTATTGAATTTCCAACAAATTCGAATGTCGCACAATGCTACAACCAATACGGCAAAAGCGGATACAATAAACAAAGTTGGATTGGCACACGAACTTTCTTTAAACATGGCTGCTACAACTGTAGTGTACAGCTATTACCGCATCGTGGGAAAAAACAAACCCATCATGCGTCATGTGTTAACTCCTAATGTTTCGTTTAGCTTTAGACCTTTGTTGACAAAAAATAGAGTGGATTCTGTTGGCTACAACATGGCGCCTATCACCTATTCACCGTTTTCTAACAGTGTTTATTCGTATGCAGCTACTAACGACCAAGCTTTGTTGAATTTTGGCATCAACAACTCATTTGAAATTAAACGTAAATCGGACAAAGACACGGTAACTGGTTTTCAAAAAATTAGAATAATTGACGCTTTTAGTGTGAATGGAAGTTATGATTTCATGCGCGATTCGATGAATCTTTCAGACCTAAACATAGGTTTGCGCATTAGTCCGTTTAAATGGCTCAACATTGTTGGAGCATCTTCGGTTTCTTTTTATGGTTGGGATGCCACAACAAATGCTTCTGTAAAACAATTTGCATTGCAGCACAACAAAAAATTAGGGCGATCAATGACCAATTCAATAGCCACAACATTTACCATCACCTCCAAAGAAAGTAGAGAAAAAATTGAAGAAAACCGAGAGGCTGCCGCTCAAAATTGGCAAACCGATTACGATTATTTCTATTTGCACCCAGAACGCATTATCGACTATCGCATTCCGTGGAAAGTTAATATTTCGCATCAATTTAACTTGAACCGCAACACCAACAAAACGGTTTACAATTCTGCTGAATTCAATCAAATTCATACGCTTAACATTGATGCCGATGTGAGTATTACCAAACGTTGGAAATTAGGTGCCGTGTTGAATGTTGATTTAAAAAACAAAAAGGTAACCAATGGTTATTTCACTTTGAACCGCGACATGCACTGTTGGGCACTTTCGTTTCGTTGGACACCAATTGGTTATAACAAAAGCTTTTTGCTAACCATTCGCAACACTTCATCAATATTTAAAGATGCTAAGTTAGACTTTAGAAAACCACCCGTCTTTTTATAATTCATAAAATTGTTACTTTTGTTGAAATTTAAAATAAAACAACAAGTGAC
>Ga0116144_10002767_pt1 | contig 18372 bp, 16 predicted proteins | sample AD_UKC035_MetaG_FD_89746 | JGI IMG/M metagenome (GOLD analysis project Ga0116144, IMG submission 89746) | Active sludge microbial communities of municipal wastewater-treating anaerobic digesters from USA - AD_UKC035_MetaG | ecosystem: Engineered > Bioreactor > Anaerobic > Digestate | place: USA...
GTTTCCTGGGACCTCAACCCGCTGGAGGCCGCTCTTGCTGCCGGGCTAATCCCAATTGTGGCGGGAGATGTCATTTTTGACCGGCATCTGGGGGGGACCATTTTGTCCACCGAGGACCAATTCTTCCATCTGGCCCAGCAGCTACACCCTGACCGGATCCTCATTGCTGGCATTGAACCCGGAGTTTGGGCTGATTACCCAGACTGCACCAGAATTATGGATTTGATCACACCGCAGACACATCCCTCTCTGACCCCGGTTTTGCAGGGAGCGGTGGGAGCGGATGTGACTGGTGGTATGGCGTCCAAGGTTGAGCGCATGATCCAACTTGTCATCAGGGAACCGTATGTCAAAATATGCATCTTTTCAGGTCTGCAAAAAGGCTTGATAGAGCAAGCCCTGGCAGGCAACCTGCCAGGTACGTTGATTTTCAATCCCTCAGGAGGTCCAGAATGATTTTCAGCCGCGAACAGCTTGAACTATTGGAGGATCAGACACTGGCGCCCTATGGCGCGCGCAGCAGCAAAACCCGGGGGCGGATTTATCCCGACCACGAACCCGAATTCCGGACATGCTTCCAGCGGGATCGAGACCGGGTGCTGCACACGACCGCGTTCCGGCGACTGGAGTACAAGACCCAAGTTTTCATCAATTACGAGGGGGATTACTATCGTACCCGCTTGACCCACACCCTTGAAGTAGCTCAAATTGGCCGCAGCCTGGCCCGGGCTCTGGGGGGGAACGAGGACCTGACAGAGACCATCTGCCTGGCCCACGATCTGGGGCACCCCCCCTTCGGCCACTCAGGGGAAACAGTCCTAGCGCGATTGATGCGCGACCATGGCGGTTTTGAACATAACAAGCATTCCCTGAGAATTGTCACGGAATTGGAGCAACGCTATCCCGATTTTCCCGGCCTTAATCTCAGTTGGGAAGTTCTGGAAGGCATTGTCAAACATGAGACGGAATATGACAAATCGGATGCCCGTGATTTCAACCCCAATTTGCGCGGTAATCTTGAAGCCCAAATTGCCAATGTGTCCGACGAACTGGCATATACAGCTCATGACCTGGATGATGGCTTGAGGTCCAAAATGCTGATGCCTGAAATGCTGGAAGGAATTGAGTGGTGGGAAATTGTCACCAAGGAAATCGGCTGGCGTGGCGGCCCCCTCTCGGCTCAGGACCGTCATGCCGTCATTCGCACCATCATCGGTCTGGGGGTATCCAACATTGTCCAAACGACAGACGCTCGCCTGCGGGAACACTCCATTCGTTCGATGGAGGAACTGCAGCAGATGACATTCAACCTGGTGGGACACGATGAGGACATGTATCGACGAAATCGTCAGTTGAAAGATTTTCTGTACACCAATTTGTACCGCCACTATCGTGTAGTTCGGATGGCCGTCAAGGCAGAACGAGTCCTGATGGATTTATTCAATGCCTACCGAGATGAACCCTCCACAATGCCCACCCATGTTCAGGATTTGATCAACAGGCGCGGCTTGGAACGCACTATTTGTGATTACATTGCAGGCATGACGGATCGCTATGCCGTGGAAGAACATCATAAGCTATTTGACCCGTCCATGCTGCCCTGACAAGCCTGACGATGGCTCATAGGAAATTCCCGGTACATCCGCCAGACTTGGGAGATTGTTATAAAGATCCACTTTGTTTGATTGATAGACAGGGAATGTGTCACGGCGACTTCCAGAGAGCCGCGGCGATAGGCCGGCAAACAACCCGGCGGATGTGGTATGATTGGGACTGACAGGAACTCATTGAAACCCATCTATACTAATGATTACAGGATAAAGAGTCATGGCTGAAGTACATTATTTGACAACGGAAGGTCTGGAGAAATTACAACGGGAGCTCGAAAACCTTAAGGGACCTGCCCGCCAGGCATTATCAGAACGACTTCGGTTCGCCATTCAACAGGGCGATCTTTCAGAAAACGCCGATTATATCGCTGCCAAGGAAGAGCAGGGTTTTCTTGAAGGCCGGATTTTGGAACTGGAACAAATCCTGCAAAACGCGGCCATCATTGACGAAACCCGGAAAACCGACGGGGTGATCACCATTGGCTCGCGGATCACATATCAGGAGGAAAACTTTCCCCCCGAGACCTACCAGCTTGTTGGGCCAGCGGAAGCCAACCCAGCCCGGGGCCGGATTTCCCACGAGTCACCGATTGGTCGGGCTCTGCTGGGGCAGCGGCTGGGTGAAACCGTGTCCGTGGATACGCCGGGCGGTGCGATTCGGCTTAAAATCCTCAAAATCGAGTAAATTCCTTCCCTGTCCCCTGTTTCTCACATAGCATCGTCACAGCCCCCAAAACCACTTTAAAATTGCGAATGGCAAATCGCCAAAATAGATAACAAAATCGGGCAGCCCACAAGCCGCCCGATTTTGTTATCAGCATCCAATTCAGTCTTAATTCGGTCGTAGATAAGTTGTAAACGAGCCGGAGATCAGGTTTTGATCAGTCCTGGATTCAGTACAGCTCAGGCAGCAGGTTTGGGCCAGATTGCCAGTTCCAAGGTCAGGCGATCAAAGAAGCTTTCAGCCGGCAGTGCACTCTGGCCATAATTGGTATCAACCACGCGGGCTTCCAAAATCAGGGTCTTGGTCTCCAATTGAACCCGGCGTCCCGGTTCAACCAGTACCGGTTCGCCCTTGGCCGCCAGCATCGAACGCATATTTTCATCATCAAAGGCATGGGCACTCATCAAAACCTTGGTCACAGTGGAGATGTCATTCTTGTCGAACAACCAGACCTCAAAAGCGGTGACCTTCTTGGGATCTCCAACCCCAATACTTTCCGAAATACCCACCCCACATTCGCCCAGAAATTCACCAGTTGGCGAATCAATGCTGAACGAGTCGTCATAGAGATCATCCCCGATCATGTAGGTGGTCATAAACTGGGCAACAGGAGGCTCGTGACCCTGCGCGGAGAAATCGGTGGGAACCGCATTTCGGGCGATTTCCTGGGCCTGTTCCACAACGCTGGGACCGGCTGTGGAGCGCTTGCGGGGCTTCAATATCAGCATGTATAACAGGATGCCCAGCACAATCAGCGTCCCCAGACACAGGACAATCACCCAACCCAACCCAAACGGCTTTGGAGAAGCATCGGTTGGCGGGGTTGTCGGAACAACCGTTTCACCAGTTGCCGGGGCCTGCGTCAGAACTGGTTGGGCAGCACCAACAACCGTTCGGAAAGCCGCAATATCAGCTTCGCCAACCCCAGGGCAGCTGCTGCCGTTCATCTCAGCCAGGATCTTCGGTCCCACTTCGCCCAATCCACCATATCGACCCACGGCAATGTCTCCTCGGGTCGGATCTTGTCCAAAGGAGTCAATCACCATGCACAGATAATCCTGCTGGTAATCTGCCCTCAGATTGGCCGGATAGGCATCCACATACTCCACCGGCCAGATCCCCCAGGCAATAATCAGGCCAAGGATCAATCCAATGACCGCGCCTAAAATGCCGGCATACAATGGATTGCTGAAAAGTGATTTGATTTTTTCCATCTTATCTGCTCCTACAGGAAAGTCATATCAACGGATGAGCAAAATGTATTCCACCATGTGAGATGCATCTATTGTAGAACGAAAAACGAAAAGACGCAACCAGAATGGAAGATGAAATTTGCCCGATCAGTCGGATTGGCCCAGTCCGATTGGTTGCAACCAACCCGACCTTGCTGATCCATCTGATCGAAGAGATCTGTTGCAAGGTTCATGCCGATTCCGCCGCAGCCGGGACCTCTTCAACAAGATAGGTCTCCTCGCATTTGATGCACTGCATTTCACGTTTGTTGGCAATCACCAATGTACCCCCACATTTGGGACAGGGAACCGGGATGGGGCGCTTCCAGGAAGTGAAGGTGCAGTTCGGATAATTGGCGCAACCATAAAAAATGCGTCCCTTGCGGGTTTTGCGTTCAACAATCTCGCCACCGTCTTCGGGACAGGTGACATTGATTTTGACCAGGAAGGCTTCAGTATGCCGGCAGGCCGGGAAGCCGCTACAGCTGACAAACTTGCCGTAGCGTCCCCAGCGAATCACCAAATCCTGGCCACAATCCGGACAGGCCCGGCCAATTTTTTCCAGTTCAGCCTTGGTGATTGGGATCGCAGTCCGGGCCCGCTCCAGGGTTGGTTCAAAATCACGGTAAAACTCATCAATCACATCCGCCCATTCCCGATTACCAGCAGCGACATCGTCCAGATCGGCTTCCATGTGGGCAGTGAAGTGCATATCAACAATGTTCGGGAAATGTTGCACCATCAAATCGCTGACCAGACAACCTGTCTCGGTCGGAGAGAGCCGTTTGGCCTCCCGGATCACATAACCACGCTCCTGGATCGTGGAAAGAATGGGAGCATAGGTGGACGGGCGGCCAATCCCAAACTCCTCCAGCACTTGGACCAGGGTGGCCTCTGAATAGCGCGGTGGGGGTTGTGTAAAGTGCTGCTCAGGAATCAAACGGATCAGCTTCTGAGCCTGGCCTTCCTCCAAGCCTGGCGGAATGCGGACATTTGCCTCCTCGTCCTCGGGTTTCCGGTCTTCCTCCTTGGCTTCCTCATAAACAACCAGATAACCGGGGAAACGCAAGGTCTGTCCGGAGGCACGCAGCAAATAGCGATGTACTGGGGTAATTGCACCAATTTCCACAGAAACCGTATCATAAACCGCCGCCTCCATTTGCGAGGCAACGAAACGCTGCCAGACCAGTTGGTAGAGCTTGAATTGTTCTGGTGACAGGTAGGGTTTAATTTTGTCGGGAGAACGCAGCACAGAAGTGGGGCGAACCGCTTCATGGGCTTCCTGGGCCGAAGCGGCACGGGTCTTGTATTGCGGCGGGGTTGCCGGCAGGAAATCAGCCCCGTAGTTGCCCTGAATAAATTGCCGGGCTTCGTTTTGGGCCACTTCAGCAACGTTGGTTGAGTCAGTACGCATGTATGTGATCAAGCCCGTGCTGCCCCCCTCACCCACATCCAAGCCTTCATACAATTGTTGGGCGATGGACATCGTCCGGCGGGCAGTGTATCCGAGTTTGCGTGAAGCTTCCTGCTGCATAGTACTGGTGATAAACGGTGCCGATGGTTTGCGGCGGCGTTCGCTCTTTTTTATCCGATCAATCTGATAGGACGCGATTTGCATATCGGCCAGCAGCGGTTGAACAACAGCTTCGCTGTTCAGAACCGGATCTTGTTCATCAACTTTTGCAAGTCGGGCGGTATAGGGTGTCTTGCCACCGGCTGGTTTAAACTCAGCTTCAATGGTCCAGTATTCCTGCGGCACAAAAGCTTCAATTTCACGCTCCCGTTCAACAATCAAACGCAGCGCCACCGATTGGACCCGGCCAGCCGAGAGCCGGCTGCGCACCTTTTCCCAGAGCAGGGGGCTGATGCTGTATCCCACCAGACGATCGAGGATGCGGCGGGCCTGCTGGGCGTTAACCAAATCCATATCTATTTCCCGGGGATGAGAAAAAGCATCAGCAATGGCACCTTCGGTGATCTCATGGAAAACCACCCGGCGGGTGATCTGGGGGTCAATGGCCGCCGCCTCCAACAGGTGCCAGGCAATGGCCTCCCCCTCACGATCCGGGTCGGTGGCCAGATAAATTTCAGCGGCATGATGGGCCAGTTCCTTCAGCTCACGGACCACCTGGCGCTTTTCATTCGGCACGCGATACTTTGGGCGAAACCCTTGTTCCACATCCACAGAAAGTTCCGAGCGAAGCAGATCCCGCACGTGGCCAACCGAGGCCCGGACGGTATATCCCTTGCCCAGAAACCGGCCAACCGTCCGGGCTTTGGCGGGGGACTCAACAATCACCAGCTTTCCACTGCGGGGCTGCACCTGGTGCTCCGCAGGAGTCAAGCCCGTATGAGCGGGGGTACGCCCCGTACGGAACAATTTAGTTCCGCACTCCGGGCAGGTGCCGCGGGTTACTGGTGACCCCACCCGGTTAAAGGCCGGAGTGGGATCCTGGATCTCGCGCTTGGCTTTACATTTGACACAATAGGCTTCCATAAACTGCTCCTCAACCTAAAGATAACGATCCAATCCATTTTGCTTCAAGACAGTGATGACTTGGCGGACCTTCTGGGCATCGTGACGCGGACAGACCAACAGGGCCTGCGGCGTGTCCACAACAATCATGTTTTCCAACCCCAGTGTCACCACCAGCCGTTCCGGGTCGGCGGAGTAAATCAATGTCCCCCGGGTCTCAATTTCAAGATGACAGGTCGCGCTGAGGATAATATTGCCATTATCATCCCCCGGCAGGGCCTCAAACAACGATTCCCAGCTGCCTACATCATTCCAGCCAATGCCTTGAGCTGCCACAACAGCCGTTTTTTCAGCCCGTTCCATGATGCCATAATCAATGGTTTGAGGTTGAATGGTGGGCCACAGGGACTGCAGGGCTTCTTGAAAGTCAGGATGTCCCCAAGAAACGGTCAACCGGGCCAGAATCGCGGAAAGGTCCGGCATCCAGCGGGCAAATTCCGCCAAGATGCGATCCACCCGCCAGAAAAACATGCCGGAATTCCAATCGTACTCCCCGGACCGGTACATGACCTGTGCCGTTTCAATATCCGGTTTTTCTTTAAACCGTTGAATGCGGTGAACCGGGTCTTCTCCAATCCCGGGCAGTTGCTCGCTGCGCTGGATGTATCCATAGCCGGTCGCTGGATAGGTAGGAGGAATGCCCAAGGTCACCAACCAACCCTGATCGGCGGCCGCCAGGGCGGTTTGCATCACAGACTGGAAACGGGGCACATCCGCGATATAATGATCCGCCGTCAGGACACACATTATTGCGTTCGAACAGCGGGCCTGCAAAACAGCAGCAGCCAGGCCAACCACGGATGCCGTTCCACGCGGCATTGGTTCCAGCAAATAATTGTCAACCGGGATCTCGGGCACCTGGGGCTGCAAAATGGCCGCCAGGTCGGCTGTTGTCACAACAAAAATCTGCCCAGGCGGCAAAAAATCCTGCAAACGATCACAGGCCAATTGGAACAATGAGCGGCTGCCGATCAATTGCAACATCTGTTTCGGTCGAGCTTGACGGGAAAGCGGCCAGAGTCGGGTACCACCGCCACCGGCCATGATGACTGCATAAGTTGACGGATTGTTGCTTACAGACACGGGCAAGGTCCTGGATCAGAGGCGATGGGAACGGCTTTTTTTGCCGTCAAACGATTGATAAACTTCATTAAATAATTCCACTAACTCCATCAGGAGAGTTTAGCTGAAACCTGTTGAAATGACAAGATCTTCCGGTGGAGCAATTTCATTAAAAAGCCCCCCGGGGGGAATTCCAATCCCCCCCCAAAAAACGAACCTGCAGATTTGTCTCCGACTGCCCGCCATCCGGCCGCTGTAATTTCTTCCATGCGGGTAATCCGCTCCCTGTCCCGGTTGTTGCTCCACACAAGCAGTCCATCAAAACACAAAAGCGGAGACCGGTAATTTATCTCCCAATATGAACAATCAAGGCATTTTATTCCCACACCTGGGGTCGAACACGGATCTCGCCGCACTCCAATGAAATCTCAAGAATGACCGCTTCAATGGCAGGCAGCAGCACTTCCTGACCAGCAGTATTCGTCACCACGTAGACATCGTTGGCGCCCGTCTCGATGATTTCCGTCAAGCGACCCAACACCTCACCGGTCTCGGTAACCACCCGGAGTCCTATCAGTTGATAGTGATAATATTCTCCGGGAGGCAGCGGCGGGAGTTCATCAGCACGGACATACAGCATCAAATTACGCAGCAGAGCGACCTGATCCCGGTCGGTCAGGTCCTCAAAACCAACCAGGAGACCCTGCCCTTTGGGGCGGACCGTGCTGATGCGGTGACGCTGGTGCTTCTCGCCAACGTATAACACCTTGCCCGGGGTCAGACGCTCAGGGGAATCGGTGATGATTTCCAGCTCAATTTCGCCCCTGACACCATGGGGGCGATGCAGCCGGCCGACAGCCAAAAATACAGGCCCGCCGGACTGCGGCGAGCCTGTTTCCTGGTCCGGAGATTGAGCAGCAGAATGGTTCAGCTGCCTCATCGCAGTTCTGCCACGTCGAGGGTAACCTGCTTCCCTTCACGTGCAGCCGCAACGCGCAACAAAACACGCATGGCGTTGGCCACCCGTCCGCTCTTGCCGATCACGCGCCCCATATCCTCCTTGGCAACCCGCAGTTCAATCCGTACCTTGTCGCCATCGCGACCTTGCTGGACATAAACCTGCTTGGGATCATCCACCAGAGAACAGGCGATATATTCGATCAGCGCTTTCATGACCGGTTATTTCTTCTGAGCCGCCGTGGTGCTGGTGTTCACCTTGCGGGCCGCATAATAAGCCTGGGCTTCAGCGAGCAACACATCCAGCGATTCACCTGCTTTGAGGCGGGCATAACGATCCAACAGACCAACGCTGCGGAAAAGCATTTGAACCGATTCTGATGGCTGGGCACCCTTGTTCATCCAGTCATAAACCCGGCCCTCATCCACATCAAAGGTGAAGGGTTCGGTGCGGGGATTATAATGACCGATGATCTCGAGGAAACGACCATCGCGCGGGGATTCCTTATCGGCGACCACAATGCGGTAACTGATTTGACCGCTCAGACCAACCCGACGTAATCGAATGCGAACCATTGAACTTACACTCCTCTTTCTTGAAATTGACTCATAAAAATCGGTACCCGGTCATCCGGACTGCGGTTGAGAGGCGCTGAAGGGAGCGCGCCGCATCCAGACACAGGGTTTAGCCAAACAGACGAGGCAAACCTCGCCCGCCTGTTTTTTGCAGGGTTTTCATCATGCGCTGGACATCCCGGAACTGCTTCATTAGCCGGTTCACGTCCTGTACATCCAAGCCACAACCTCGGGCAATGCGGCGGCGGCGGCTGGCATTAAGTATATCAGGATGCCGGCGTTCCTGTACAGTCATTGAGCTGATGATGGCCTCAGTTTGCCTCATCTGATGCTCGGCATCGCGCGGATCAATGGTGCGCGCCATCTGCCCCATCGAGCCCGGAATCATCTCTAGAATCTGGTGCAGCGGCCCCATTTTGCGAATCTGGCGTAGCTGGTTGATGAAATCCTCCAGGGTGAACTGGCCTGACAGCATCCGTTCAGCCTGGTCCTGGGTCATCCCGGCGTCCATGGCCGACTCAGCCCGCTCAATCAAGCCAATGACATCACCCATGCCCAAGATGCGGGAAGCCAACCGGCCCGCATCGTAGGTTTCCAGGGCTTCGAGGCCCTCGCCTGTGCCCATGAATTTAATCGGCACCCCAGTGACGCCGCGAATGGAAATGGCGGCGCCGCCGCGGGCATCGCCATCCATCTTAGTTAAAATAAGCCCGGTAATGGCCACGGTATCCCGAAAACCTTCAGCCACATGCAGGGCTTCCTGGCCAATCATGGCATCCACAACCAGCAGGATTTCACAGGCATTGACCCGTTTATGAATGGCCCGCAGTTCATCCATCAATTCCTGATCAAGCTGTGAACGCCCGGCAGTGTCGATCAGGAGTACCGAGTAGCCACCTTTTTGAGCTTGATCAAATGCATGAGCCGCCAAGTCCGGAACTTTGACATCATTTTCGGTAAAGACCGGGACCCCAATCCGTTCCCCCAAGGTTTGCAACTGCCGGATGGCAGCCGGGCGGTAAGGATCAGCAGCAACCAACATCACCCGCTCTCCCTGCTCGCGCAGTTGCCTGGCCAGCTTGGCCGCATGCGTCGTCTTGCCGGAGCCCTGCAGACCAACCAACATAATCGTCCGGGGTTTTACACCGGTCAGGTTTAAACGCGCCGGTTCGCCCAGGGTGGCAATCAGTTCTTCATGAACAATTTTGATCACCTGTTGGGCCGGATTCAATGCCCGGGAAACTTCATGGCCAATGGCGCGTTCCCGCACCCGGGTGATAAAATCCTTGACCACGCTGTAGTGAACGTCTGCTTCCAGTAGCGCCATGCGGACTTCGCGCATGGCCGCGTCAACATCTTCGGCGGATAGCTTGCCATGCCGTCGAAGGTTCTGGAATATCTGGTTGAGGCGTTGGGTCAGGTTCTCAAACACTGGTTTGTCTTAATCAATAAATTAACCGCCCAATCGGGTGGTCAGAATACATTGGATTTTAGCCTGTTCGTGGCGAATGGTCAAGGCTTGATTTGTTCGCGTTCTGCAGAAAATCAACAGGCGAAACGCCGCCGCAACGGGATGGAGCATGGATATCGCTGAAACGTCCATCGTATAAATTCTCCTTGTCGGATAAATCCTCCTTGGTAAGCTGGATAGACGTCATGCCAGTCATCATCACGACATCGCAACTGTGGTGGTGCAACCATTTTTCGTTTGACGGGTTAATATCCATGGTATTGATTCGTATCCAAGGAGATAATCGATGTCTAAAGTTGCCATTGTAACTGATAGCACCGCCACATTACCCGCCGAGTTAACCCGTAGCCATCCCATCCACACGGTGCCGCTTCAAGTCATCTGGGGCGATGAAACCTTTCTGGATGGACTGGATATCCAGCCAGCCGAATTTTATCAGCGTTTGAAACACACCAAGGTGATGCCAACCACGTCGCAGCCTTCACCAGCGGCATTCATCAAGGTATATCAGCGATTACTTGACGAGGGTTATTCCATCCTCAGTGTCCACATATCTGCCGCTCTATCCGGAACCGTTGACTCGGCTCTGCAAGCAAAGGCGCATTTCAGCCAGGCACCCATTGAAGTGGTCAACTCCCGCTTAACTTCCATGGCAATGGGTTTTCCAGTCCTGCTGGCTGCCCGGGCTGCCGCCCAGCAAGCCACACTACAGGAATGTAAAATACTGGTTGAACGGGCCATGGAACAATCCGGCGTTTGTTTCGTGGTGAACACTCTCGAGTTTTTGCATCGCGGGGGACGCATTGGTGGGGCGGCGGCTTTTTTGGGAACCGCATTAAACCTGAAACCATTGCTTGAGTTGCGGGATGGGCGAATTGAAGCTGTTGAGCGGGTTCGGACCATGGGAAAAGCCATTGACCGATTAATCGCCCTGACCGAAGAACGCATTGGCAGCCGGACCCCGGTTCGCCTGGCAGCGCTGCACGCGCATGCCAATACCGAGGCCCAAGAACTACTCGAACGCGCCCGACAGCGTTTTGGTCTCACTGATGTCAGTGAAACCCACATTGCGGATATCAGCCCAGTGTTGGGTACCCATACCGGGCCAGGAGCCATGGGCCTGGCCTTCATGGCCGGCATGTAATCAACTACGTAGTTCTGTACGAATCAACTCATCCAAGTAATCTTTGGAGGCCCTCAATCCAGCCCCGCTGGCCTCAGCGACGCGCTTTAACGCTGCCACCTTGTCTCCCAGCCGCAGCAGCCGCAAAACTTCAACCCGGTCGCCAGGGCTAAGCTGGACCGTGCGCAAGGGTTGAGTGGATCGCGATGCCCCAGTGTATTTGCGCAATTCCTCTAATTCCTGGCGGGCTCTTTGTTGCCAGGTCGGGCTCTGTACCAGTGACTGGAAGGAGACCAAAGCATTGATAGCCAGTTCATGGCGCCCCAGTTTCCGGTAGGTTTGGGCAAGGTAGTAATGGGCCAGCGCATGCCGGGGATCAATGGTTAAAACCGTGGTGAAATCGCGTAATGCATTCTGAAAGTCGCCCACTGCATGATGGGTCAGGCCGCGTTGCAGTTGGGCTTCGAGATAGTCTGGCTTCAATTGCAAGGCACGGTTCAAGTCTGTCAGCGCAAATTGAAATTTTTGCAACTGCAGATAGGCCAGGCCGCGATAAAAATAACCTTCAGGACCGTTTGGCAACAGTGCAATGGCGCGGCCAAATTCCTGAATTGCCCGATCATAATATCGCCAAGCCAGATAGACATTGCCCCGGCCAATAAATCCTTCCGGGCGCAGCGGCGATAGCTCCACGCCTTGATTGAAATCCTCAAGGGCGGGATCCAGCCGACCAAGCCGGCGGTAGACATCCCCACGCGCCAAATAAAGCTCAGGATCACCCGGATCCAGTTCCAAGGCCCGTTCATAGGCCCGCAGCGCCTCATCCATCTTGTTGGCCTGGGTGTATTGATCACCCAGATTCTTATAATAGGCACTGTTCATGCCGCTGCCTCCGTTTGAAGGTTGCTGCGCATCTCATGTGCCTGTTCAACATAGGCCAGGCTCTGGTGTCTGAAATAGGCATTGTACAGTGAGGCATAATGCCCCGCTTGCTGCAACAAACTGGTATGATTGCCCTCTTCAATAATCCTGCCCTTTTCAATCACCAAGATGCGGTCTGCTGAGCGCACTGTCGACAGGCGGTGAGCAATGAGAATGGAGGTGGATTGCGCCAGGATAAGCTTCAATGCCTGTTGAATCTGCCATTCCGTAAAGGGGTCAATGCTTGCCGTGGCCTCATCAAGGATAAAAATCGCTGGCCGCTGTACCAGAACGCGCATCAGGGATACAAGCTGGCGCTGCCCCATGGACAAACGCGAACCGCGCTCACCGACATTGGTATTCAAGCCGTCCGGCAAGGCTTCCAACCATTCTCCATCACCAATTTGGTGGGACAGATCATCAATCACCGCAGCCGGGACATCCGGATTGGCATAACGGATATTCTCGGCCACCGTACCAGAGAACAGGAAGGGAACCTGGGAAACAATCCCCAATTGGCGGCGATAGGAGTTCAGGTCAAAACTGCGGATATCCAGGCCATCAATCAGGATCCGGCCCTGCTGAAATTCATACAGACGCGCGGTCAGTTTGGCAACAGACGATTTGCCTGCCCCGGTATGTCCAACCAGGGCCAGGTTTTCACCCGGCGCAATGCGTAAATTGAAATCCTCCAGAACGGGTTCGTTCTCCTTGTATTGGAAGAAGACATGTTCAAAGACAATATCGCCCTTAAGCTGTGGTGCATTCCGGGCATCTTTTTGCACCACCACCGGTTTGGCATCGATCAGGCCAAAGACCCGTTCCGAGGCCGATAAACCATTCTGGATTTGGGTCCAGAAGGAAGAGATGTTCATCACAGGAAACAGGAAACGATCCAGGCTGGAGAGAAAAAGGTACCAGGCTCCAGCCGTCACCAGGCCATCAGCAACACTCAATCCACCCACGTAAATTAATAGGGCAGACATCATTCCACCCAACGCATTCAGTGTCGGGAAAATGAAAGAAAGTGCCAAACCCCGCCGAAAATTCACCCGGTAGGACTGCAGGTTGGCAGTCGTAAAATCCTGATAAACGCTCGCTTCCTGACGGAAATTTTTTGCCACAGCCATGCCACTGATGGTTTCCTTGATGGTGGAATTCACATTGGCCATGGCACGCATTCCCTCCCGGGTCACTTTACGAGCCAACCGGCGGTAAACCAAGGCAAACACAAAAACAATCGGGATCAGGATGAACATGTAAAGAGACAGGCGCCACTCGATGCCAATCAGAATGATCGCCAGGACCAGGGCTTCAAATGTCTGGGCAACCACGTCCGTGGTCAGCATGACCAGCTGACCAAAATCCTGAGTATCAGATGTGATCCGGGAGACAATTTTTCCAGAGGGAACCTCATCGTGGAAGGACATGTCGTGGTGCGCCGCAGCACCGAAAGCTCGTGTCGCCAAAGATAGCACCACATCAGAAACGGCCCGTACGGCCAGACGGCGCTGCGCATAATTGGCCAGCCAGCTGATAACGCCCAAGAGGATCACCGCCCCACAAACTGCCACCATCGCCCAGCCGGAGATCTGATCCTTTAACAAATCCACTCCCCGTGAAACAATCAACGGATTGGCCGCCCCGGCGGAGGCCAGGATCAAGACGGTGAGCACAATCCAGCCCATCCGGGCGCGCTGTGGTCGAAATTGCACCAAGATGCGGCGAAACAATTCCCGGTCGGAATATTTGCGATCATAATGCTCGGCGTTCAAACCAGACCAAAATCCCATCAGATTCCTCTATTCACTAAAAATCCGGCGATAGGACGCGGACGATTTCATTAACTCATCATGGCTGCCCATGGCCACCAACTGGCCTCGGCGCAGCACCAGGATCAGGTCGGCCCACCGGATTTGTGAAAGTCGATGGGTGATGATGAAAGTGGTCCGTCCCTGGGCGGCGGTGTAGATGGCACGCTGAATTTTATCCTCAGTAGCGCTGTCGATGGCGCTGGTGGAATCATCCAGAATCAAAATCCGCGGGTCCGTCAGAAAGGCCCGGGCCAGGGCAATCCGCTGGCGCTGCCCCCCGGACAGGGTGACCCCCCGTTCACCAACCGCGGTCTGGTATCCTTCATTAAAACTCAGGATGAATTCATGGGCCTGGGCGGCCCGGGCAGCTGTCTCAATCTGTTCTGGCGTGGCATTGGGTTTGCCAAAGGCAATGTTCTCCGCAATGGTGCGTGAAAACAGGAATACATCCTGTTCAATGATGGATATCTGCTGGCGCAGTACAGCCAGGTTCCAATCCCGGACATTGACCCCATCAACCCGCACCACACCGGCGGTGGCGTCATAAATGCGATTGATCAGGCGGACCAGGGTCGTTTTACCGGTTCCCGTCTGACCCACGATCGCCACTGTCTGTCCCGGTTTAACCCGGAAGCTGATGTGTTGCAGGATGCCCTCATCACAATCCGATTGGAGATCGGTTTCAGATCCATCCTGGCGTGGATAATCGAAACAGACATCGGAAAACTCAACTTCCCCCCGCATTTCCCCCTGATAACCCGCCACATTTTCATCCAGATAGGTCTCGCGATGCATTAATTCCAAGATTCGCCGGGCACCAGCCAACCCCAGCGAAATCCGAGAATAGGCCCACATGGAGGCAAATGTGGGAAAATCGAGCATTAACAACAAACCAAAGTAGGCAATGACCTGGCCGACATCCAATATTCCCTGACGGAACAGGATCAGGGCATGCAACAGGCCTATTCCCAGCGCCAGAGTCAGCAGCAGCAACGGGATAAAGCGGGCCTCAACATCCCCCTGCCGCACAATGGCGCTCCGGTAGCTGCCCGCATTGGTGTCAAATCGCTCTACCTCAGCATCTTCCTGGGCTGACCCCTTGACGGTCTCAATGCCGTCCAATGCTTCGGACAGGCGGGTGTTCAACTGACCAAATGTCGCCCGGACCCGGTCAGTCACCGGCCGCAGTTGCCCCAGATAGTTGCGCAGGGCAAAGTAATACAGAATCACAAAAATCAGGGGGGTCAGAATCAGCGTAGGATGATAACGCGGTGCCAAAATCAGTGGCATGATTAGAAAATTTAATGAGCCCAAGACCTGGGCCATGCCAGGGCTAAACAAGTAATTGACCTCCCGTACATCGTTGGTGGCCCGGGACATGGTATCGCCCACCGATTGCAAATTATGGAAGGTCATGCTTTTACCCAGCAGGTTGACGTACAGTTCGTCGCGCACATCGCGCTCAACCCGTTGCGCAATCCATTCAAATCCAAAATTGCGGCCAAACTGGATGATGCCCCGGATCAGTTGGGAGATGGCCAGGGTGATGGCGATCTGACCCAAGCGCGTCAGATCCGGCGAACCAGACAGGACCAGGTTAAATGCCTCCCCCATCAGGACGGGCAGCACAGCCGCCAGCGCTGCATTCCCCACCGCGCCAAACACCGCGACCAGTAGCAGCGGCCACTGTCGCATGGCGTGGGAGAAAACCCAGCGCACCGGGGTACGTCGATCAGTACGATATTCTTTGTCTATGCGAAATTCGGCGATGCTCATTTCTCACCTTTGCAACAGGAGATTATACCCCAACCCCCCAGCCCCGGTAGTTTGCATTTCTGTATGTCGGACGGCAAAATATGGAATAGCTGACTGCATCTTCATCCCCTCGCTGTTTTCGTTGCGTTGCGGGCGAACCAAATAGCAAAACATGGAGTTGATAACCGCCTCTTTATCCTCCATTTGTTACAAGCGTGAACAATGGATAATAAATTTATTCGCCACACGAACGCAAATCGTACAACCAGCGGTAATCATGCCGCCAATCTTCCAGTTCGATGAGTTGCTGGGCGCACCCGGTGGAGATTCTGGTCTGGATGGCCGGGGATAGTTCTTCCCAATAATCTGCATCCAGGTACAGATAATCATATCCAGCCAGGTGCAAAACGGCCGGGTCGGGATTGGCTCGCAACTCAAGCCATTCGGGTTTGTAGGCATACCAAGTCTGCGAAGAATTGGTATAGCGGGCAAATAGAGTCGGCGCACGATTGGGTTGTGGATCAAAAACCAAGGCATCCGGATCCAGTTTATCCCAGTACTGCGCCATGGCCATTGTATCGAGGTTATTAATGAAATAGGAATAGACCGGGCGGGGAATGGCGGTCAGCTCAATGCCCCAGGAGACCAATCCACCCAGACACGCAATGAACAGCCCCGCCATGGCAAGGGATCGGCGCAGCCACCCTTTCCGATTGGCCCACAACCAGCCCAAAGGAACAGCATAGATCAGGCCCAGGGTGATAAACTCATAAAGTCTGGCAGTATTGCGAAGGCCGGTGGAACCGGAAAACTGGATAAACAGAACCCCCATGGACAATACCCCGGACACAACCAGGGCAGCCTCATACCAGTGCCCGGCACGGAATGCCTTCCAACCCCACAAAGCCGCCAGGGGAACAGCAAACACCAGCGGCCCTGCCTCGATCAGTGCCAGCAACAGCGTGGCTGGTTTTACCAGAGACAAGGCACCCAGATGGGTGGAAACCAGAAGGGGAGTTCCAGAAAGTTTAAATCCAATCGTTTGATAGGACTCCGCGGCGCCCAAACCCAGCAGATCAACAGCAATCTGGGTCATGGCCCCACCCTGAAACAGTCCCAGCAGTGTGCCGCCGGCCCAGCCTGTCAGCCAAAACCGCAGTTCGGCTGGCAGGCGCCATTTTCGCTGCCGGACAAACTCGGCAACAACCACCAGCCCCCAGCCCGCCAGGCCAAGCAGGATGCCCGACTCAGTCAATAAATTCAATGCCGCCACCCAGACCATGATTGGGATGGCCGCCAGCCAGCCGCGCCGGCGGTTGCAGGTCAGCAAAATGGTCAGGGTCAAAGCCAGCAAAAATGTACTGTTGGGTCCCAGCATGGCCAAGACACCAGGCTGTAATATCCCATTGACAAAAGCAAAAGGAAATTCCAACGAAGCACCGCCCTCAATAATCCAGGGGCCATTCAGTGCCGTCAAAAAATCAGGGCCACTGGCGCTGCCGCTGCCAATCAAATTGACCTGTCCTGAAATGGTTTCCAGTAGATTTCCGGGCAACAATAAGGCCAGCCAGCGTGATCCACCCGCAAAAAGAAAGACCAGGCCCCCCAGAACCCCTGCCCAAATGCTGCGGGTCATCCGCCGGACCCAGGTAAATGCAAGTGCGATGGTCAAGGCAAAGGCGAAGGCTCGTGCCAGGTCCAGTGCGAACCAGACCGCCAGATCACCTATCCGAACCACCTGGGCAGCAAACAACAATAAAAAGTAATGATAACTATAATGCGCAGCAGGATTCAACGCAAATTTTAACGGCAGTTCCCCGGCTGCCAGCAATGACGTCGTGGGTAGATGGGCATAATCATCAAATATTGCCAACCCCCGCCCAACCTGGGTAAAGATGATTGTCAAAAAAAGGGTCCCAAGCGCGGCCGGCCAATCCAAGGGTAGTCGCAGTAATGATCGCCAGCCATCGCGGATGACAGCCAGCCCCGCACCCGCCAACAGGGTGAGGATGCCGGAGACAACAAATGCCGGGTCAGGAGGTAGAAAACGCCCAAGACCATTGGCCAAAAGGGTCTCCAAGGTCAATCCCAGAACCATCCCTACCAGCAGATGTTCCCGGCGCGCCAAACGAAAGGTTGCGCCGGTCAGCCAGATTCCCCCCAGAACCCAACTTGCCACCCAGAGACCCAGGATGAAGACATCAAACATCCCGGATTACTCCACAGGCACCCAAACATGGAAGCCCGAATCGCTGAATTTATCCAAAATTCGATAGTATTGAGTCACCGGTTTTTCCACCCGCTCAACCCAGTAATTGTTTTCCTCTGCAAAGGCATATCGCTGATCCTGCATATTCATGTTCATGGGTTCGGAAATAATGAGCGCGAAGCGGTGCTGCTGCAGGTCCGAATAAAATCTGTCCAAATAACTTTTGTTGCCCGACATCACCATTTCCATTAGAAAAACTTTTTCATATTCAGGCTCAAAATCATCCGTCGACACAACCTGAAAACTGAGAAGTTGGCGTTCAGTCAGGAACAGGACCGGGCCGTCTGACTGATCCAGCATGGCCTGAAGCTGAGCCAGATCA
>Ga0116144_10002769_pt1 | contig 18359 bp, 18 predicted proteins | sample AD_UKC035_MetaG_FD_89746 | JGI IMG/M metagenome (GOLD analysis project Ga0116144, IMG submission 89746) | Active sludge microbial communities of municipal wastewater-treating anaerobic digesters from USA - AD_UKC035_MetaG | ecosystem: Engineered > Bioreactor > Anaerobic > Digestate | place: USA...
ATCACGTATATGTACATGAACACTCTCGCAGGATTCACCTGGAACGTGGGTAGCGTGGCGGGCGCGAATATGCCCGCTGGCATCACGTATATGTACATGAACAACTTAGCAGGCTTGACGTGGAACGTCGGCTCGGTGGCTGGCGCGAACATGCCTGCGAACTGCACGAGCATGACACTGGCATCCTGCGGCACGGTCACGATTGACGCGGCAGACGTGTTCCCAGCTCCACTAACGACGCTGCGCTTCGAGAACAGTCTCACACAACCACAAGTTGACGCTGTGCTGGCGGCGCTATATCTGGCATTCCCGACCCGTACGGGTACGAACGGCACGGTTGACCTTGCTGGTGGTGGTAATGCCGCGCCAACGGGCGTGAGTCCTGGCGGTGCTGAATGTCCGCCAACAACGGGCTGGAATACGGCCTTTGAGTTGGTCAACGACTCGTGCGGCGTGAGTGCGAAGCATTGGGCGAGTGTGACATGCCAAGTGTAACAACAACTGAACGAGGAATGTGGTGGGCGGTTGGCGCGCCGATAGTAGCGACTGGACTAACGGAGACCGGCGGCTGCACCGTGACCGGGCTACCGCTGATTGCAGATGCGGATGAAACGGCATTTCTGGCAGCGACGGCGGGAACGGCAATCGCGGCGGATGTGCCGCAACTGCCAGCGGTTGGCGAGTGGTGCGAGGCGGGGATGATGTATGCGTACAACGGCGCGCTGGTCATCTGCCGTCAATCGCACTTCCGCACGATCTATCCGCCGGAGGAGACGCTGGCACTGTTCAGCGTGTACCGCGAGGAAGTGACTGGTTTGGAGTGGATTGCGGGTGAGCAGGTGCATGTGGGAACGCGGCGCTTTTATGGCGGCGTGGAGTACGAGTGCATCCAAGCGCATGTGACACAAGCCGACTGGACGCCTCCTGCGGTTCCGGCGCTATGGCGGGCAGTGGTTGAGCCGAGCGCCGAATGGCAAGCGGGTGTGACCTATGCCGTTGGCGACCGGGTGCTCTATGCGGGCTTGCTGTACGAATGCCGACAAGCGCACACGGCGCAGCCTGGGTGGGAACCGCCTAACGTACTGGCGTTATGGCTGCCGGTAGTCGAATAGTTCTGCTAAGCAGTTATTAGCAGACGATACGAAAAACGCGATGAGCCAATTGGGAGTGAAAAAGCATGGATTCGATACCACAAACAGAGATTTATAGGGCTTTGGAGCGGGCTTTCAAGATTCCCGGCATGTACGAGAGGGATGAGGGACGATTCCTATACGTGCATGCGCGCCGGAAAGGGCAGCTGGTGGAGATTGGCTGTTGGAAAGGGCGCACGACGGCGATTTTGTTGCAGGCGGCGCGGGTGTTCGGCGCGCAGTTGACGACCGTTGACCCTTTTCTGCCGGTACAGTCGCGTTCGCAGGCGACGCCTGAAAACTGGTCAGAAAACTTGAAACAGCAGGGTCTAACGCCGCCGCTGCTGTTGCACATGCCGAGCGCGGAAGCGGCGCGCACATGGGAAAATCCATTGGCGCTGGCGTTCATTGACGGCGATCACGATTATCCCGCAGTGCAGCAAGACCTGGCGTTGTGGACGCCGTTCGTCACGGTGGGTGGAGTGGTGCTGCTGCACGACATCTTCTTCCCCCGGTTCGACGGGGTCACACGAGCGGTGTTTGAGTGGTTTATGGCTGAACACGACGCTGCCGGCGCGAAATGGAAGTGCCTTGGGTTGGTGCATCTCACGATTGCCTTCAAACGGTTGCGTTAGTGGCGGTTTTATGGCGCCGCTAGTGGCACAAAACTGGCGCGCAACCGGGCGCGTGGGTGGCGATTTCAGACGTTAATGTGACTTAGCAGTCGTTATGACGAAGGAGGTAGATTGAGATGAGTACAGTTACGGCACGGTCTGCGATACGGCAGTCGTTGTCCTGTGTTGGTTTTCAGCAGCTGACCGTGAGCGGCGCTGCGCAGGCGTTGACCATACCGCAAACGGCAGTTCAAGCCATTTGTCAGGTGCAGGATGGTCCAGTGCGATTCCGCATTGATGGTGCGGCGCCAACGAGCACAGTGGGCATTGAGCTGGATGATGCGGATATGATCGAAATCAACGGCTCGAGTGACCTGGAACACTTCCAGGTGATTCTGGACACGTCCGCAGTATCTGGGCAGCTGGTCTGCCAGTACTTCGGTTAGGAGGGCAGCCATGAGTGTCACGATTTACAAGAAGATGACGCCTCCAGTTTCGATTGTCGGTCCGCTGACCGATGCTGAACTGACTGCACACCTTCCGTTGGCTATTACTGGCCCGCTCACTGACGCGCAACTGGCGGCGCGCCTGCCGCTAAGTGTAGCCGGTCCGCTCACTGACGCGCAACTGGCGGCACGTTTGCCGCTGAGTGTCATTGGTCCGCTCACTGACGCGCAATTGCGCGCGGCATTGGTCGGTGTAACCGAAGAGAACACCGCCGAGATGCTGGGGTTACTCCAGGAGGTCGAGGGTTACATCGCTACCGCGATCTATGGTGAAGCCGCGCAGGGAAACATCGTAATCCTGAACAGCGCAGCTGTCACGCCCTGTGATGCCTACCAGGAGGGCGACAATTTCACCCTGGATGATGGCGTGCATGCCGCGGTAACCTTTGAGTTCTGTACTGCAGAAACAGAAGCCCTGGTGGGCGCGGGTAATGTTGCTGTCATCATGGGAGCGGACCCCGCCACGGCACTGGCTAATGCTATCAGTGCTGCGCCTAACCTGGATATCTCTGCGGTAAAGGTTTCAGGTTTTGATGTCATAGAGCTCACTGCTATCTATGGCGGAGCCGCAGGCAATGTGCTGATGACGTATGCTGAAGCTATAAGCGGCACCTATTCTGTCTCTGGAATGAGCGGCGGTATTGACGCTGTGGGCACACGCGCACTGCCTCAAGTCCTGACAGTAACTCTGACTAACAACAACACCGAATATTCCGTGAGAGTGCCAGCCAATAACGGTTTCGAGTTACGCGCGCGCACGGCAGTGAATGTGCGCTATGCCTTTGAAACCGGCAAGGTGGCCACACCCGTTGAGCCCTACGCTACGCTGGTCAGCAACACGACAGTCAGCAACAAGACCGAGAACGATCCGTTCATGCTCTATCTTGCCTGCGCTACCCCTGGAACAGTGGTCGAGATTGTAGTTTACGCAGTTTAGGAGGGTTGCATGAGAGGCGCATTGTACGTGGCATACGGTGATAAGGCGCGCGCGGCGTGTCTGCGCAGTGTCGAGACGTTGCGCGAATACCTTCCCGATATGGCTGCTGCAGTCGTGAGTGACACGCCTTTGGCTGGCGACGTACAGCACATCTATCATCCTGAAGCGGATCCTGGAGCGCGCACGCAGAAGACTCAGATGTATGCACTATCGCCATTCGAGCAGACGCTATTCCTCGATGCCGATACCGAGGTAGTCAGCAGCCCAGAGGCAGGCTTCAAGCTGTTGCAGTATGTGGATGTCGTCCTGGCGCAAGACGAAAACCACCGGTTGGCTGATTGTCACTGGCGCGGCCATGATGTCACGGAGCGTTCGCTGACCATGACGCAAGTCGGCAGCGATGGCGATCTACTGTACTACAACACGGGCGTGGTGTTCTTCCGCCGCAACGAACGCACCGCAGCATTGTTCACAGCCTGGCACAATGAGTGGCAGCGTTGGAAGTTGCACGACCAGTTAGCGTTTGCCCGGGCGCTGTATACGCATCCGGTACGTATTGCGACCGTGCGCGAGTCCTGGAACACGCGGCTGCGGGGTAAGGCCAAGTTCGTATGGCATAACCATCACTCAGTGCGTCGTGAGGGGGCGCCATTATGACCGTTACCTGGATGAACTGGCGGCGGCAGTACCAGAACCTGGTCACGGGAAAGGTGTCGCCTTTCTATGCCGCAGCCTGTGAGGGGCTAGAGCGAGTCACCTTGCAGCCTGGCTTCGACTGCGGGAAGCACCCCGATGCCAAGTGGGTCATAGACCCATTCGTCGAAGTGCGGACGATACACCCGCGCCGTTTGGAGCGGGTACGTGAGTGCAAGCCTATCAAGTGCGATAAACTGCAGCCGATCATCGACGCGGTGAAAACGACTTTGGTGGAGCTGTGGGACCCGACCAAGGCACACGTGGTGTTTCACTCTAGCGGTTACGACAGCCGGATCCTGTCAGGTTGTATTCGTGAATTGGGTGAGGCGCGTGGCGCGAGCTGGCTCGGCAAGGTGCTGTTCTTGTCTAACCGCTGGGAGGCTGCGGGCTTTTACGAGATCATGCGCCGGCAGGGCTGGCGTACCGATCAGTACCTGGCGTACACCGAGGGGCAGCCGGACGAACATTACAAGATCGCGCTCGACTTCGATACGTTCTGGTACAAGCATAATGCGCCGATTCCGATGCCGGGCAGGCTGTGGTGGTATCTCATCGAATGGGCGCAGGGACGGCGAATTTTGCCCAAAGACTGCAATGAAATCCAGGCATTCAATGGGCAGATCACGCAGCATGTGCTTATCCCGGGGCACACGCTGGCTCACCACTACGAGTACATGGATTGGGAGTATTACAGCGAAACCGAGATTGACAGCCCGAACGGCATGGCGCGTCTCACGCCGCTATGCACGACTGCGGTCGTGGCGCGCGCCTGGGGCTATGTGGGCGAGCAGCGTAACCGGCTGAAGCAGGCGCTGGCAGCGCACGTGGCTCCAGAATGCGCTGAATTGTCCAACATGAACCTGCACGATCATGCTGCGCCGATTGCGCCCTGGTTGTTGCGCGAGTGCCAAGAGCGTTTCGATGCCTCATGGTACGCACAGAAACTGGGGCTACGTTGGAAGCCACCCCAGACGGCGGCGATTGACCATCAATGGGCTTTGTGGTCGCTGGCCAGCCTGTGCGAAGAGTTGCACCGGCGCGGTGTAGAAATCCGGACGCTGGAGGAGGTGTGATGGAACGGGGTGTGGTGTACATGGCGTGGGGCGACAACGCCCGCCAGCAGGCAGAGACGAGTATCCGCTCGTTGTGGCGTTATGCCCCCGGTATGCCGGTCTTGGTAGTTGGCGACGAACCTGCCGTGGCGCATTTCTCGGTATTCAAGCACGTCAGCGCCTGTACGGTAGAGGTCGACCCGTTCGATTTCGGGCAGCGCAATGGCTGGAAGTTCCTGGCCGGCAGGATCAAGCCGCTGCTGTACGAGCTGTCGCCGTTCGCGCAAACGCTGTATGTGGATGCTGATTCGGAGTTTTGTGCCAGCCCTGACCGGGGCTTTGCGCTATTGGACCGTTGGGACTTTGTAGTATCGGAATCGCGGTTAGGTTGTGTGGGGGATGCGCCCTTTCTGCCCACGGAGCGTGAGGAAACCGCAGCCTGGTTGGGCACACCGTTGCACGTCTTCCACAACTCGGGAATGTTGTTTTGGAAGCGCTGTCCGGCCGTAGCGGAGTTGATGCAGCTCTGGTCCGAGGAATGGCTGCGCTACGGTGACTGGGACGAGCAAATTGCGTTGTTGCGGGCGCTCATGCGCTCGCAGGCTTTGTTCCTGACCGTGCCTTTCGATTGGAACACTAATGTGCAGGAACGGGCGACCTTGCTCTATCACGCTTATGGAACCCACGCTGCGCGCATCGAGGAACGGCGCAGCACGGCGACGCAGAAGTCGGCTTTCGCGAGTCGAAATAGAGTGATTGCCAATCGCGGTAGACCAACCGCTAAATGGCGAAAGTAACACAGGAGGTGGTTATGACAGAACTAGGAGAGATGGTGCGGTTGTTTGCGCCATTGCAGCGCGTAGATGACGAGGCGCGCATGGTCTATGGCGTCTTCGTGAGTGATACGCCGGTGCAGGAGTATGGCGACACGCAAGTGGTGTTGGATTGGGAAGCTACGCGCGTGGCTGTGGATGCCTGGCGCGCCTGGGGCAACATCCGCGAAATGCACGGACTGGTTGCCGCTGGTGTAGCCCGCGAGATTGACCTGGATGAGGAACACCATGTGGGGCGTGTCGGCGCCTACATCGTGGATGATCCGGCGTGGAAGAAGGTCAAAGCCGGGGTATACAAGGGCTACAGCGTGGGCTTGAATCCTCGTAAATGGGAGATCAGCGATGACCGCAGTGAACCCGTCAGGGTCACGGATTATGAGATTGTGGAGGTTTCGTTGGTGGATCGCCCCAAGGACCCTACCAGCGTTATCGAAGTCTGGCGTGTTTCAGGCGCGGATGCCGCGGAGTTCGTGGCAGCGCCTGAGACGGTTCCCGAAACAGTAGTGGAGGAGGTAGCCAGCGCAGCGCAAGAGGAAGGAGGTGCAACGGTGGTTTTACAGCGGGTTTGGGAATTGGCGATGGGGGACACGGCTTTGCCAGAGGTCCCGGAAGAGGCGTTGGCGCTCCTGCGGGCGGCGCTGGCGCCGGTGGCAGAGGAACCGGCAACTGAGCCTGAGCCGGTAGCGGAACCGCAGGTTCCAGCGGAGTTCCAGCGGGCCTTGGAAGCGCAGGTGACGTTCAGCGCCACGCTGCAAGCGCACGGGACGACGCTCGAAGCGCAAGCGGCGCAGCTGGTCGAGTTGCAGGAAGAGCTGCAGCGCCTGGCGCAAGCGCTCTCAGTGGCGTTGGAGCGGGTGCAGCAGCTGGAGCAGACGCCGGTCCAACCTGGCGTGCAACGCCGCGGCGAGCCCGAAGTGGATCTGCCGGCGCGCATCGCCGCGCTGGAGCGGGTGATTCGGGCGCAGAAGTTGACGCCCGAAACGCCGGAAGTGCGGGAGTTGGCGCGGCTGTATCAGCGGCAGCGGATGCAGTGAGCAAACAAGTGTATCGTATGCAGTCAGTCAGTTTCAAGATCATGGAGGTGATCAAACATGGATGAGTGGAAGGGATTGTTTCAAACGCTCGAAGAGCAAGTGGCGCAGTTGCAGCGTACGGTAACCAGTACGCAGGCCGGTTTCCCGGTACGCGAGAATCTGCTTCCCGAAGCGCTGTTGGTTTTCCCTCCTGAGACGCCGTTGATCAATCGCATCCCGCGCAAGCAGGGTGCCGGTACTGCGGCTTCCTGGAAGGAACTCACCGGGTTCACCAACGTCAGCACCGTGTTCTATGCGGAAGGCGCGCTCCCCAATGCGGGGACCAGCGCTTACGTGCCGCAGAGCGCGGCCTACGTCCTGATGGGGCGCACGTTTGGCGTGACCGGGTTCGCCCGGGCTGCCGGGGCCAGCTTCGCCGACCAGCTCGCGCTGGAGCGGACCAACGCCATCATCAACCTGAAGATGGGTATCGAGGACGCCCTGGTCAATGCCAACGGCACAGGCAACTCCTTCGAGGGCTTGATCGAGCAGATTGATGCTGCCAACGGCTCCTACGTCGAAAGCATCAGCGGCGCGTTGGTCATGGACGATCTGGCGCTGGCCTTCCGCGAGGCGCACGACCGCGGCTATCAGATCAGCTACGTGTTGGTCAACGCCCTCCAGATGGAGGAGATCAACAACCTCACCCTGGCTGCCGGAACTCACAGCATCAGCGTCATCCGCAGCGAGCAGGGCGCGATTGCCGGCCTCGGGCGCGTCAACCAACTGATTGACCCGATCTCGGGTGTGCCGGTGGAGCTCATGGTCCACCGCGATCTGGCTCCGGGCACGATCCTGGGTGTCCCCGAGCGGCTGCCGGTGCCACTCTCTGGCCGTCAGGGTCAGGATGGCATTTGGTGGGACGTGCTGTTGGACATGACCGAGGTGGAAATCGGGGCGACGGTGGACAGCGTCCAATACTTCCTCAAGACCTACGCGACGTTGGCGTTCCCGGCCCGCCGTGGCGCCTTCAAGCTCACGGACATCACCAGCGGCTCCTAAGTCTGAACCAGGGGTTTCAGGAGTCACGCGGGCAGTGCTGGCGTGACTCCTGGAACAACCGTTAAGGAGCCTTAACAGCGGTTCTGTGCTGCATTAAGGCTACCGAACGGGCGCACTGACGCGCTGTTAGCGTCTATAAAACGGCTGTTAATGAGGTGTAACCATGCTATGCACGGTGGAGGATGTGCGCGATCGCGCGCATGCAGAGCTGAATACGTGGGATGAGACGCACATCGAAGCGACCATCGCGGCAGTCTGTAAACGGATTGTCGAGGAGACGGGACGGCAGTTCGAGGCTGCGGCTGAGGATGAGACGCACGTCTACGAGGCGCTGCGCGACGGCTACGTGCTCATTGATGATGCCCTCACGCTGACCGAAGTGGCGTTTGCCGCTACCGAGATTGCGACGCCCACAGTCACGACCACCTATCGCACGCGGCGCAATCCCTCCAGGAGCATTTATGCGCTGGACAACGGGCCGTGGAGTGAGGGCGAGCTGGTCTATGTAACTGGGGCATTTGCCTATGCTGCCGCCGTGCCGGAAGACATCTGGGATATTGCTGTAGCCTGGACCATTCGCACGTTGAAAGAGGCAGATGCCGCCTACCAGGATGCGACGGCGATTCCAGAGATGGGGCAGTTAGTCTATCGTAAAGCCGTGCCTGGGGATGTGTTGCGCGTGTTGAGCCGTTACACGCGGGTGACGCCAGTATTGCGGGTGGGATGACGTGGACGAACATCTGATTATGGCAGCCCTGGCGCAGTTGTTGGCAACGGAAAACCGCATCAAGGCGGTGCATGAGTATCCCCCAGAGTCGTTCGGGGATACACCGGCGGCAGTGTTGTTGGAGACCAGGGGCGGCGCCAGTCGTGATAGTTACCGCGGCGGGTGGAGCAGTGAGATCACCGTGCGCTTGATCCTGTATGTGACGCCGCGCACGCATCTGCCGGAGGCGGTGCAGGCGGCGCGCCTGTGGACGGCGATTCTCATTCCGCTGCTGGCTGAGAATGATACGTTGGTCTATCAGCCACCCACACCGGAGGTTGAGGAAGGCGAGCCTGAGCCGGAGACCCCGGAACCGGTCGAGGTGGCTGAACTGCTGCGGATAGACTGGACTACCGGGGTGCAGCAATACGGTAAAACCATGTACACCGTGCTAGAAATCAGCCCGGTATACCGCCTGGAATGGGGCGTGACTGTCGGTTGTGGTTTGACATAGGGGAGAGCCATGGGACTACGGGTCACTGGTAAACGAGCACTTATTCGGATTACGCCAGAAGGGGGGGCCGCCTTCGATGCTAGCGGCGTCAGCGCCGATGGGCGCGCGCGGGCTAATGCCTTCAGTTTCGAGATCGGCGCGCAGATCGCCGATGCGAACGCCTACAATCAGGCCTACACTGAGGCGGTGCCTATCGGGCAGAACGCTGCGAGCGGTTCGCTCACGGTGTTCTATAACGCCCAGAACGGTGAAGCCAACGCATTTTTTGAGACGATGCGCCAGGCGCAACACGAACCCGGCGAGTGTACCGACGCGCTAAAGTACACCATGGAGATCATGCCCGAAGGCGAGTGTGAGGGCAAGGAAAAGTGGACGCTGGGAGATGTAGTGTTGACGAGCCTGGAATTTGTGACCCCACACGATAACCTCATGGTCATTCAAGCGCCGTGGCGCGCCTGGTCGGTCGAGCGGGAGCTGCTCGCGCTGGCGGAGACGTGTCTGACGGCGCCGGATGGCGCGCCGGTTCTGGAGATCATTGCCACGTATGACGCTCAAGACGGTCTTGGCGTGGGCGAGTTCATCGACCTCTATGGGGTGACGGTAGACGGCGGTTATGCCTACGTGCCGTACACCAAGTATTACGGCAGCCCCTACAAAGGCGGGGTCATGCGCATCCCGGTCGCGGATGAGAGCGGCGCTATGTTGCTGGGAGCATTAAGCCTGGGACTCACCTTCGAGATGAATGCGCTCAATCCGTATCAGTGCGTGGTCTCTGGAGGGCAGGTGTATGTAGCGGCTGAGGAAGGTCTCTTCATCCTCGATGCGGCTACGATGACCCAGGTTGGCGCCTGTACCTACATGGAATTCGGCTGGAACGATCCGCCGTTCTTGCAACACGCGATTATGAGCGCCGACGGCAACTATATTTTCGGCGGCGGCAGCGGTTTTGGTATGGCGATCTTCGATGTCAGTGACCCGGAGAATCCTACCTGCGTGTACTACGATACCAACCACGACTGCGAGTATTTGCTGTATGACGCCGCTCGCAGCCGGGTCATCAATGTAGATGATGCCTGGAGCTACGCGGTCTATGATGTGACCACTCCCACGGCTCCGACCATCCTGGTAGATATCGAAGACCTATTCCGCGGCTCGAATTTCCCCTCGGGTTGGGCGCTGTTGGGCGACGTGGCCGCTTTTGGCGAGTATCACGCACCGCAGAAGGTGTTGCTATACGACGTCACCGCGGCGACGCCGGATTTGTTGAGCACCTATCTCCATGACCAGGATCCGGTCTATGTGCAGCTGGTGGGTGCATACCTGATCATTGCGGCGTATTCTGCCACTGACGTACTCCAGTTGACGTTTGTGGATGTGCAAACACCGACCGCACCGACATATAGCCTGACTTTCGATGTGGATGCGTTTGAGCGTGATGGCGGTTATAACCACGGCTTCTTCACTGTAGTGGATGACCGCTATGTGGTGGTGAATGTAGGGCGCGCCGGGTTCATGGCTGTGATTGACTGTTGCGCGCCATTGACGTGAGGAGGAGCATAGATGGGACTACGAGTTAGCGGTAAGCGCGCTTTGATCAGAATCACCCCGGATGGGGGGACCGCTTTCGATGCCAGCGGCGTCAGCGCCGATGGACGTGGGCGCGCCAATGCGTTCAGTTTTGAGATCGGCGCGCAGGTGGTGGATGCCGACGGCTACAACCAGGACTATACCGAACCGGTTCCGGTAGGGCAGAGCGGTGTAAGCGGCTCGCTGACCGTGTTCTTCAACTCCGATAGCGGAGAAGCCAACACGTTCCTGAATGCCATGCGGGAGGCGCAGCATACGCCAGCGGCGTGCGCGGATCCGGCAGAATATACCCTGGACATCATGCCGGAAGGCGAGTGCCTGTTCAAGGAGAAATGGACGCTGCAAAACGTAGTCCTGGAGAACCTGGACCTGCCGATTCCACACGACAATCTGCTGGTTTATACCACACCCTTCCGCGCCGGCGCAGTGACTCGCAAGTCCATCAGTGCCTTGCTCCTGGGAGTCGAGGCGGATGGGCTGGTTTACCGCAGCCTGGATGTGGGAACCACGTGGGATGACATTGCCCTGCTCGCAGATCCCAATATCGGCGTGTACTGTTTTGAACATCTGGGGAATGGCGTGGTCTTAGCCGGGTTGATGCCTGGAGATTCGCCCTATCACAACCTGGTGCGGGGCACGCAGTACGGGGCGCAGTGGGATGCCGGGCAGCGCATCGGCGCGGATGAATCGGCGTTTTACGTGTACTGCCTGGAGCATCTGGGCAGTGGGGTAGTGCTGGCAGGGGCGGATGGCTCAGATGACGGCGTAGCCAATGGTGGGGTTTACCGCAGTGCGGATTACGGCGTCACCTGGGAACTGGCGCAGCAACTGGGCCTGCCAGTACAGGCATTGTTGAATCTGGGCAGCGGGATAGTGCTGGCCGGAACTACCGGAACGTATTTTCCCGAGACGGTTCTGGGCGCGATTCACCGCAGCATTGATGGCGGCGAGAACTGGACGCTGATTCAAGAGTTGGGCTCGCAGTTTGGGATTTATGACTTCTTGAGCCTGGGCGGGGGCGTGGTACTGGCGGCGACCGGAAATCCTGCTGGGGCGGGGCAGATTTATCGCAGCGCCGATAGCGGCCTGACGTGGAATCTGCTGTATGAGTTCACCGGCACAGTCAACGTCAACCGGATCCTGAACCTGGGCGGAGGCGTGCTGCTGGCAGGAACGCAAGACGCTGGACGGATTTACCGCAGTATCAACAGTGGCGCGGCCTGGACCAAGGTCGCTGACGCTGATGTAGCAATCTTTGGTTTTGGGGCTTTGGATGATGGCACGCTGTACGCGGTAGGAGTGGATGCCACGCCTGCCGGAGTCGTGCGCGTGAGTACGGATGCGGGCTTGACCTGGACGAAGCTCGCGCAGACCTTCGAGGGTCAGGCAAACTGTATTTTAGGCATAGGTTGAGAAGGAGGCAGGTGAAATGGGATTGCGTAAGAGCGGCAAGAACGCGCTGATTCAATTGGTTGAGGTGGTGGATGAGGTCGAGGGTACGCCCTTCGACATCAGCGGTATTGGAACGGATGGGCGCAGCCGCGCCAATGCGTTTTCATTCAACATCGAAGGCACGGTGGTAGATGCTGATGGCTACAATCAGCCGTATACCGAGCCAGTGCCCGTAGGTCAAAGCCGCGTAAGCGGTTCGATGACGGTGTACTACAACGGCGAAGCCAGCGATGTGAACGAAACGTTGTGGGACATTTACGAGGCGCAACACGTGCCCGATAGTTGCACCGACCCGGCAAACTATACCATCAAGATCATGCCTGAGGGCGATTGCGATGGTAAGGAGCTGTGGAGCGTTACGGGTTTCGTGTTGGAAAACCTGGATATCCAGATGCCCCACGATAATCTGATGCAAATCGCGTTCAACTGGCGCGGTTGGGTGCCAACCCGTTCGACGATCTCGGGAACCTGAGATGTACCGGGTGTTGCGTAATCTGGCGCTGGCTGTACCCGGCGGTGGTCACCGGATTGTGCGCATCGATGCGCCGTTCGATCCCGCCTGGGTAAGCGCTGCCGGGTTGGAGCGTTTGCTGAAGCGCGGGTACATCGAAACAGTGGCGGTAGAAGCCGCAGCCATCCAGGATGTGGGCGCTGCGGTAGCCGCAGCGGACGCTGCAATCTGGAACACCACAGAGGTGGGCATCACCGGGATTCGCGGCATCGGCAAAGAGCGCGCCAAGGTGTTAGCCGAGCTCGGTTTAGGCACACTGGAGGCGCTGGCGCAAGCGACTCCAACCCAGCTGGAACAATTACAGGACCGCGGGATTACCGCGAAACAGTGTGCGGCGTGGCAGGCGCAAGCGGCAGCGTTATTGCGGCCTGCCGGCACATTGGCCACAGGAGGAACGTGTGAACGATGTAGCTCCAAGAAAAATGCCCGTCATTAGCCGGCGCATTGAAATTGCGGAGGGGCCGTATGCCGGTTGGTGGGCTGAAATGCAAGTCAATCCGCCGCAGCGGGTCATCTCCGAGTTGATCAAGGGCGACACTGACCTGAGCAGCGTCAGCGGGTTGATCGTGGAATGGAACTTCGTGGACTTCGAGGGTCAGCCACTCGACCCCAAGGCGCCGCTGGAGGAGTTACCGTATGACCTGATGCGCGCGCTGTTGCCAAAATACCTGTACGAGGTGTTCCACCCCTTTTGGCTCAACGGAGCGGGCGGAGATCATTGAGGCGTTGACGATTGGCGGCAAGGCGCCGCCGATACTGATCAAGGCGCTGGTCTGTGAACGGATGCACTGGACGCTGACCGAGTATGACGCGCAGCCCGCGAATGAGCTGGCGGCGTTGTTGGAGATTTGGAATATCCAGGAATCGCTAAAGCCGCATAAGTGAGAGCAGGGGTCATGAGTCGAAAATCTGAGCTAAATGACGGAAGGACTTGTGACTCCTGCTTGTTGTAATGGCTGTTAATCGGCCTTAAACGCGGTTTATCGCATGATGTGACCCGCTACAGGCGTGTTATGGATGGGTTTGCGGGGGTAAAAAACAGCAGCTATGGCGAAAGAAAATACACTCGAAATTAAGGTTTTAGCCAAGAACCTTGCCAAAGAGGCGATGGATCAAGCTCGTAAGGACTTACAAGAGCTGGGCGAAGCGGCAAAGAAGAGCGGCGAGAAGGGCAAAGAGGCCAAGGGCGGTTTTGAGAGTCTCAACAATGCATTTAAGTCCTTCGTTACGGCGGCGGTCGTCAAGCAGCTGGCGCAGGCCGCGTTGGAGCTGGGCAAACTAGGAGTCCAAGCCGCGGCGGTGGAGCAACGCTTCTATGCTTTTGCTGGCGGCTCACGTGAAGCCGAGACCGTGCTCAAGGCGGTGATGGCCGCTACGGATGGCACGATTGATCGTATGGGCGCTATGCAGAGCGCCACCAAGTTGATGCAAATGGGCCTGGCATCCAATGCCGACGAAGCCGCGCGGCTCATCAATATGGCGGCGCGCCTCGGCGATCAGACGCTGAGCACCTCGGAGCGCGTGGATGATTTCGCGGCGATGCTGGCTAACCAGAGTATTCCGCGATTGGACAACTACGGTATGTCATCCGGCAAAGTGCGCGCGCGCATCGATGAATTGATGGCGAGCACCGAGGGCATGACGCGCGAACAGGCTTTCTTACAGGCAACTCTGGAAGAAGGCGCTATTGCCATGGAGAAGCTCGGGGACGCCGGTTTAGGACAACTGCAAAATCTTGACCGCCTGAGCTCGGCCTGGAAGGATTTTAAGGTCACCATCGGGAATATTGTAGCTCCGGCGTTGACCGATGGCGCGGAGTTACTGACGAAGAACGTGCGGACGCTGGACCAACTGGCGCAGATTGTGCGCTTTGCCCGTCAGGAATATGGTTTCTTCAATGGTACGCTCCAGGCACTCTTCTCCGTGTTGGGTATCAACACGGAGATGATGAAAGATGCGGAGCTCAACAATGCCGCTGTAGCAGCAGGCACGCTCGCATTGACGCAGGGCTATTCAGATATAGGCATGGCGGCACGCCAAACGGCCACCGATGTGGGCGCGGCGACTGAAGCTGTGATTACCAACTACGGCAGTATCGAATTTGTGGCCGAAGCCTCGAAGAAAGCATACAGCGATCTGCAGGCGGCAATTGCGGGGGCTTTGGGTAAGGAGATTGCCGACTTCAACAAGCAGCAAGAGGAAACGCGCGCCAAGGCTGACGAGATTCGGGAGGCTATGGAGCGCATTAAGGCCGCGGGCCCACTTACAAAGGCAAAGAAAGCCGAGCTAGCTGAACTTGTAGAAGAACTCGACAAAGTCAACGCTGCTGTAGAAGAAAACGCTGCTAAGCACGAAGAAGCAACCCGGCGCATTATCTTTGGCTTCATGGAACAGCGCCTCGCCATGGATGGCTTGACGCAGGCTGAGTTGATGGCCTTACAGGAAGTCGCGTTCAACTGGGGCCTGGTAGATACCGCTACATACACCGCCATGATGGGCATCGATAACGTAGCAACCTCGTTCGAGAATGGCAAGATCAAGGCTGAAGACCTGGGTAAGGCGTTGCTGTTTGCGACGGATTCCATGGTGAATATGCCCACCGAGCATACGTTCACGTTCAACTGGAATCAAACTGGCACGCCCCCGCCGAATGTGCTTTTGGAGCCCAGCCCGGGCTTCGATATCCCGAATATGTACGCCAGCGGTGGCGTGCAACAGCAAAGCGGTTGGGCGATGGTCGGTGAGCAGGGACCGGAATTGACCTGGTTGCCGCGGGGAGCGCAGGTCTTCAGCGCCCCGGAGACTGAGCGCATGTTGCAGAATGGTGGGGTAGGGGGAACTGTCAATGCCCCGGTGACGGTATACGCCAATGTGGCGGGAAATGTTGACATTGATTTGCTCGCCCGGCGGGTGAGTGAGGAAATCGGGCGACGGGTCGCCAACCGGAGGGTGAGCTGATGCTAGAACTAGAGCTTGCACGGCGCGAATTTACGGCGGATGGCGAGACGATCACGGCGACGCCGGTCACGCCGACCGCCAAGGTCCTGGAGTATATTCCACAAGATGTGAGTTACCAGGTGTGGACGACGCACGGTGACCGTCCTGGAGCGACGCCCACGCGGCACATTGCGGGAAATGTGGTGGAAACTCTACGCATTGCCGTGGCATGTGATGCGCCGGGGGCTTTGCGCGCCTTTGCCGCGGAACTGGAACGCGCCTTGCTCTGGCACGAGCAGAAGCGCGAGGATATGACGCCCTTCATCCGCGTGCGCGACGATGAGCGTTATCCACCGGGTATCTGGTTTGAGTCGCGCCTTGTGGGTGGGCGCGTGGAGTTGGAGAACAGCGCCGGGCGGGTATTAAAACTGACGCTGGAACGTTTTCCGTATTGGGAAGGCGCCTGGACGCGCCTGGCAGTAAAAAACAATCGTACGGAAGAATTGCAGCCGGAGGGCGTGGAGTTCGACTACGACGGTTGGGCGACGTTCGGCGCGGTGACGAATGCCGACGATGCCGACCCGCTGCGCGATAACTGGTTGATGTTGCAGGCGCCACCCGGTGACGTGCCGGCGCCCTTGCGGATTCGCATCCAGAACGATTATGCGACCTCGCGCCTGGCGACGGTGCGCATGGGCTGGTACGACCGGCAACAGAATCTCATCCTCGAAGGCGAAGATGGCCTCCTGGCTGGCGCGGGTACCGTAACCATAGCCCCGCAGTACAGCAATGAGCAGTATGCACTCGCGCAGAACTTTCGCTGGATCGTGCCGCAGGAACTCTACCGCGATTTCGTGGGACCGTTTCGCGTGTGGGCGAATGGCTCCCTCTATGGCTCGACCTGGCGGTTTAGCGCGGGCTACGAGCTGACGCGCCAGCAGTACGGCACGCGCGCTGCGGTGGACGGTGTCAATGGTTGGACGGATCTGGGACAACTGCGGCTGCCTGCAGGGGGCTATCGCACGCCTTCGCGTTATCCAGCGGCTTTCTGGCTGGATGGTTCCGGGGATGGCGCGCTCGACTATATCGTCTTGCAGCCGGTCCATCAGCACCGGCGGTTGACCTTCCAGGGCTACAACTGTCTGCCAGGGGCGTGTATCGTGGATGATCCTGAGCAAGGACCGTACTACGAATACTCTGGGGAGAAAATCCAGGTGCTGAACGCCTGGGGCAACCCGCTGGAAGCCTGGCCAGAGGGGCTGTTACCGTTTCAGGGTATCGAAACGCCGCACTATCAGACGTTGATGTTCATGCTGACCAGCGACACCGGCAGCGCCGCGGCTGATCGCAGCGCGCTAGTCGAAGTCTTTGCGCGCCCGAGGTACAGAGTCTTGCCATGACCATGCAGATTTTGATTATCACCGAGCAGTGGGGCCGGCTGGATATTACCGAACAGGTCAGCAGCTGGAACTTTGATTCCCGTGAGGGCGTGGGGTGGGGCACTGCCAGCGCCACGCTAGATGGTCCGCTGATCGAACAATGGCCTTTTTTGGAACACCAGGCGGAAGACGCGCTCGAATTCTTCAGCGACGAGGCAGTCTGGCGCGGGAAGTTGTCTGGGGCTGAACTCGATGAAACCGGGGCACTGACCCTGCTCGCTGAGGGTGCGGGGTTGCGCTTGCGCGACGTGGGCGTGTGGCGCAGTTTCAGCGACGCCAGCGTGCAATGGTGGACTCCAGACGGCGAGGCTCCCGCGGGCTTCGAGGCGGATAACAACAATCGCGTGTACGTAGGCGCCGATGGCGAGGGCTTTGTCAATGGCGCGGAATACGCGATGGTCTATCCCGAGACGGGCGTGGACCTGGGCGCGGATATTGCGCGCCTACTGGCTACCGTGCTCTTCGAGATTATCACGGGAGATTGGATTGCCGAGCTGCGGCAAGCCGATGGCACGGTGTTGTGGACGACATCTACTAGCATGGCGCAAGCCTACCAGCTGTTTCTCGATACACCCACCGGTGGCACGTTCAAGTTGGGCGATGGCGACGGCATCGAGACCGGCGCGCTGGCCTACAACGCCAGCGCCGCAACGATTGAGACCGCGTTGCGCTCGGCTTACAGCGATGCCGGCATCACGGTGGTTAGTGATGTGGATTTCCTCATCACCTTTCCCACCGGGCACGCAGGCGCGTTCCAGATCACCGATGACGCGCTCACCTACGCGACTACCGGAGAGGCTGCCTGCACGCAGCAGGCTGTAGATGGCGTAGAGCTCGATCTCACCGTTGCGGATACCGGGCTGGTGTTGGCGTTGCGCAAGGATGGCGACGGCGACGGCGCGGCTTATGTGCGTCTGACTGAGGTAGTGGTACAGACGTTAGCCGATGCCACCAACAGCCAGGTTGCGGAGGAAATCCTCAGCGATGCGGGCTTTGCCGCCAGCGAGGTTACCGAAAGCGGCTTACTGACCAATCGCGCCGTGTGGCAAAAAGAAAGCCGTTTGCAGGCGCTAGAGGAAATGGCGCAACTGGGCGATGGCACGAGTTCCTGGCTGTTCTGCGTATACGAGACCCCGCAATTCGGTCCCTGGACGGAGGAAGCCACGTGGGAACTACGCCGCGAGGATTTGAGCCGTTGGAAAGTGTCCTGGCGGCGTGACGCGGTGCGCAACGCCGTGCGCGCGCGGCTCTCCGATGGCTGGCTCTCGGAATGGTTGGAGGATGCTGATAGCATTGCCCGCTGGGGCCGACGCGAGGAAGTGCTCGAATTACAGGATACCACGCAGGCTGAGGCCTTGCGTCTGGCGCAG
>Ga0116144_10002773_pt1 | contig 18339 bp, 7 predicted proteins | sample AD_UKC035_MetaG_FD_89746 | JGI IMG/M metagenome (GOLD analysis project Ga0116144, IMG submission 89746) | Active sludge microbial communities of municipal wastewater-treating anaerobic digesters from USA - AD_UKC035_MetaG | ecosystem: Engineered > Bioreactor > Anaerobic > Digestate | place: USA...
ACCCCTGCTCGACCTGATGGTGCGCCTGGGTCTGCATAACACGCTATGGGCGCTGATTCTGCCGTTCTGCGTTGACGGCTTCAATCTTTTTCTGATGAAGCAATATATCCAGGGACTGCCGCATGACCTTGAAGAAGCGGCCCGCGCCGACGGTGCCGGCGAAATCGGCATCCTCTGGCACGTCATCGCACCGCTCAGTCGCCCGGCTATCGCAGTGTTGATCATCAATACCGCAATCATCAACTGGAATTCGTTCCTGTTTCCGCTGATTCTCACCGACACCGCTTCGGTGCGCACTTTGCCAGTAGCTCTCGCCATGTTCGCGCAGGGGCCTTACGCAACTGACTGGGGGGCTCTGATGGCCGGCGCTTCAGTCAGCTCGTTGCCGATAATCGCGATATTCTGGATCTTTCAGAAGGAAATCATTGAAGGCATCACCAGCGGCGCCCTCAAGGACTGACTTCGCTGCAGGCAGCGCAGGAACCGTCGCGGCGCGGGTCGGCGAGAGCCGTGAACTGTGCGCCTTCGACGATGATTGCCGACAGCAACCCAAAGTAGTCATCACAACCTGGTTTTATCGACACTTCCAGAGTGCTTTCGCTCAGCTCATCGATGAATGACATGTCGGGGTGCCATTCGACAGACAGTCTGCGTTTATGATCGAGAAAATAGCGGGGGCGGCTCACCAGCTGTTCAGACTCGTCTGGCTTTTGCAGGAACCTGGCCAGCGCCAGGCCGACATTGAAAACTATGCGTTCAGAACCGGCGCCGCCAATTGCCAGCACCGGCTGACCGTTTTTGATTACGATTATCGGAGATTTGGTCGAAATCGGCCCGGCATCAGCCGGATAATTGTCGGGATAATCTGAGACCGCGTCGGTAAAGTTGCGCAGGCCATTGTTGTAAAAGAAACCCGCCGGTGAAAACTCGCCGGTGCCAAAGTGACTGCCGAGAGTAAGAGTCATCGACACCAGCATGCCGTTCTTATCGGCGACGCAAAGGTGGGTGGTGTTTCCGTTTTCGACGACATCACCACTGTGGTCGACCACAACATTGTCGGCGAATTCAATAAAGCGATATGGGTCGCCAAAACATTCTGCCATATTTTCATACCTTGCCTGCAGTATTCGGCGCCCGGTTCGAGCGGTAGCGAGAATATCTGCAGCCTTTTGCTCATGCAGGTTGATTCTGCTGTTCAACAGGTCTTCTGCCAGCTTTATGCTGGCGATAGAGCAGGCTGGTGGCGGATTGCCATATAGCGAATAATTTTGCCAGCTGCGGCGAACCGGTTCGACCTGCCGGGTTCTGAACAGAGCCATATCGCTGATACGATATTCTGAACCATGTTGCCGCATATCGACAATCATGCTTCTGGCTGTATCGCCGCGATAGAATGAGTGTCCGTCGTCGCTGGCAATTTCGGCGAGGGTTCTGGCAAGAAGCGGCTGTCTGAGAATCTGCCCCGCCCGCAACGGGTAACCATGCGGCGCCAGAAATCTCACCGCTGCCGCATCGGTTATATTCGGCAGGGTTCTTTCGATGATTTTTTCCAGATAAGCACTGATGTTAAAGCCGTTGCGGGCCATGCTGACTGCAGGTTGAACAAGTGCCGCAAGCGGGCGGCTGCCATATTGACGGCGCAGCTGCATCAGCAGATCAGGAACTGTCGGCAGGCCGATATGATTGACGATTTTGCTGCTGCCGGCAAAGCGCGGGCGTTTTACCGAGGCATCCCAGGCCTCGATTCGACCATCGGGCCGGTGTACTAATGCAAACCCATCGCCACCGATGCCGGAATTGCTGAAATCAACTACCCCAAGCATGAAGCCGGCGCATACAGCCGCGTCTACCGCATTGCCGCCATTCTGCAGAACCTGCAGTGCTGCAGCTGCAGCCAGCGGGTGACCGCAACTGACTGCTCCCGTATTCCCGCCTGCGATGAAACAACGCACGTCTGTTGGCATCTGACGCGCGCCGGCAAGCTGAGTAAGCAAGACAAAAAGCAGAAGAACCGACAAGATTTTTCGATTTTGCATTGTGTTAACTTTCTTTGAAATGTTCAGTCAATAAAACTGCTATGCCATAATCTTTGCTGCTAGTTATCCAGAACTTCTCTTACTTTTTCTGTAAGGCCTTTCTGGGTGAATGGTTTTTCGATAAAGTTGAGATTGTGGTTGATGATGCCATGGTCGGCGATTACATCGTCAGTATAACCCGACATGAAAAGTACCTTTAAATCAGGTTGCAGCGTTTTAAGCTCTTCTGCCAGGTCCTTTCCGTTCTTTTCCGGCATTATTACATCAGTTATCAGCAGGTGAATCTTCTCGCCGCTGCTGGTAAGAATTTTTCGAGCCTCAGTGGGTGTCGAAGCGGCGAACACTTTGTAGCCAAGATTCGTAAGAACTTTTGTTGTCATCTTTAGAAGCGCAAGCTCATCTTCGACCAGCAGAACAGTTTCTTTGCCATTTTGGCTGCTGTAGTCTTCAGGGTTTTGAAGCCTGCTCTCGCTATCGTCGATGACGTGTCCCGGCAGGTAGATGGTTATGGTAGTTCCCTTTTCTGGTGCACTGAAAACATCGATGAAACCATGGTTCTGTTTAACTATTCCGTAAACGGTAGCAAGGCCAAGGCCGGTGCCTTCTCCCTGCTTCTTTGTCGTAAAAAAGGGCTCGAAAATGTGTGAAAGAACCTCACTGTTCATGCCACAGCCATTGTCGGTCACTCTGATCAGAACATAATCGCCTGCGACAAGATCGACTGGTCGGTTTCTGTCGTCAGCGGTAAACGTTTGCATATCAGTTGCAATGATTATCTGCCCGACATTTTTGATGGCATCGCGCGCGTTAACACAAAGATTCGCCATGACCTGATCGAGTTGCGAAGAATCCACGCAAATCGGCAAGAGGCCTGATCCCGGTCGCCATATCAGTTCAATGTTTTCTCCGATGAGGCGGCGCAGCATCTGAAGCATGCTGGTAATGCTGCCATTTATGTCGATGACTTCAGGCTTGATCGTCTGCCTGCGCGCAAAGGCAAGCAATTGCCTGGTCAGATTGGCCGAACGCTGTGCTGCGGTAATTATCTGTTCCAGGTCGTTGCTCAGAGTGTTGTCATGCCCGCTCTTCTCTTTCAGCAGCTCCGCATGACCAAGAATGACGCCGAGCATATTGTTAAAATCGTGTGCTACGCCACCGGCAAGGCGACCGACTGACTCGAGTTTCTGAGAATGCAGAAGCTGTTCCTGTAACTTTGCCTTTTCCTGCTCAGAAATTTTTCGCGCTGAAACATCATTGAATATACAGGCAAACTGCCCTGGTCTCTGGCAGAAGGCGGTCACTTCGAAATATCTGCCGAGAGGTACCGAATAGTTTTCAAAAAAATTTGCCTGGCCGGTAAGGGCGACCTGACCATAGGTGTCGATCCATTGCTGGTCAAGATCAGGCATTATTTCGCGGATGGTTTTACCTATGACTTTGTCGGCTTTTAAACCGGTCAGACGTTCAAATGCAGGGTTGATCTCAAGAAAACGATAGTCGACCGGCCTGCCATTCTCGTCGCAGATAATTTCATGCTGAGCGAAACCGTTAAGCATCTCACTGAACAAGGTTCGGTAATTCTGTTCGCTCTGGCGCAGTGCTTCTTCGGCATTCACGCGGTCGGTTATGACTTCGGCGTAAAGCACAATGCCACCAATAGAACCATCTGCCTCATACCAGGGCAGGCAGGTCCAGGAGGCCCAGATTTTGCGGCCATTTTTCTCGTAGAGAAAGTCTCTGTCTTTGCTTACCGTTTCACCGGCCATGGCTCGCTGGTGCGCTTCGCAGAGTCTGTGTGGTAAATTTGGAAAAACTTCGTAGTGGCATTTACCAATCACATTTTTTTCTTCGACCTTGTATTCAGCCAGGTATCTTCGACTTACATAAATGTAACGCATTTCGCGATCAAAAACTGCAACCGAGCTCTGAACGTTGTCGATGATGTACCTCATCAGCTCTTCGCTGTGTTTCAGAGCTTTTTCGGCCTTGTTTCGTTCGCTGATGTCGCGGATTATCATACTGGTATACTGCTGCCCGGAAGAGTCGGTGAATATAGAAGTCGAAACTTCGGCAGGAAATATCGTTCCATCAGCTTTTTTAAAATTCAGTTCGCCAAATGCGCTGCCGGTCAACCTTCGCTTTTCCAGGCCGGGTGCCAGTCTGGGGTCGGTCGTATCGACAATGGCGTTGCGGCCACCTTTTATTATCTCGGTCTCTGACATTTTAAACAGAAGAGTGGCGGCATTGTTCGCTGCCAGAATCCGACCATCAGGGACCGTCAATAGAATTGCGTCAAGTGAGTTATCGATTATCGAACGGTAGACTCGATTCAACGATTCTATCTGAACTTTAAGGTCATTGATCTGCTTTTCAAGATCTTCTCTGGACTGGTGATCTGGCATGGCATTCTCTCATTCGATCGGATTGGCGCATGGTTTTGTTTTGTGTTTCAATAGTATTTTGCCACTTTTCAGCATTGATATCAACGTATTTTACTGTGGCAGTGACTGCTATGAAAAAGAGTCGCTGCTACGGCCTTTTGGAAACGGCTGTTCGGATCTCAAACGCTTCGACGGCCTGAGTTTTGCCTTTGACCGAGCTGATCGGCAGCTTTTCGCAGGTATGGCCTTCAGGCACGGCATCGACAAGAGAGCCGCTGATGATTACTCCGCCATCGGGTCGCTTCGTCGCAAGTGAGGCGAGGCGGGCCGAGAGGTTAACCGGATCGCCGACGACGGTGCGTGACAGGCGGGCTTCGGCGGCGCCCATGATGCCGGCCACGACGACTCCAGTGTTGACGCCGGCGGCGACACGATGACCGGTTCTGGTATATACCAGTTCGCCTATGCGCAGCGCCGTTTTGATGGCATTTGTCTGATAATCGCGATCTTCGCCATGGTGTTCAAACACGATCATGATCTTGTCTTCGATCATTTTGTCGATTTCGCCGCCAAACATGCGGGTTGCTTCATCTGATGCCTGCAATAAGCTTTGCAGCAGTTCAAAAATCTGGTGTTCGTCGTGACTGCTTTGAAAACTCGCAAAATCACAGATTCCGGCAAAGACGATAGTTGCATGCCGCAGTTCAGACTTTTCAGCAAGTTCATCGATTTCCTGACCGGTTACAACTTCGCGGCGAACAGATTCACTGACAAAGCCTCTGAGCAGGCTGCCTTCGCGCAGTCCGGCGGCTATGCGGTTGAATGCGGCGCCGATTTCGGCAAATTCATCAGGGTGATTTACGCTGATCTCGACCTGGTAGTTGCCGGCGGTAATCTGATTGGTTGCGTCGGTCAATTCATGCAGAGGACTGGTAAAATAGCGGGCTCCGGCCATCGCCAGCGTAAAACTGACAAGCGCGAGGGCGGCGAGAAAAAGCAGAGCTCTGTTTTCGAGATTTTTACGGTAGGCTGCGAAGCTGGCAATAGTTTCGCTGCCGGCAACCGTATAGAACGAATAATTGCAGGGAAACGCCTGTCCGATGACGATAGTTTCGTCTGATTTTTGCACGCTTGCTGCCTGTGTTCTATTGAAATGGGCATTTTTGGCAAGACTCAGCAGAACGGGTTGTCTGACTTCAGCTTCTTCAAGAGCGTATTTGAGAGTGTCCGTCGATCTTTCATTTCCAGATATGGCCAGTCTTGGCGATCGCGAATTCAGGTCGAGAGACGGTATCGGAAAGTCGTGCGCCGCATTCTTTTCATCCATGTGCCAGGTGAGATAGGCATGATAGCGACAGCTGTATGTTATTGGCATCCCGAAAAGCTTGTTTTTCTTGTATGTCGTTTTGATGTCGAGAAACATCGGCGAATAGCGACGGAAGTTGAAAAAGATATCAGGTCCGAACAACTGCAGAAAGAAGTCGCGGGAATATTCGCCCTTGAGGTCCTCCTGAATCTGCTGCCGGCGCGGACGCGTGCTTACTTTGCCGGCGTTGTTGTGATAGTCGAGAATCTCAATGAAACGGTCGTTGAAAAAGCCGGTGAAATCACTTTCTTTGTTTTCTGAGCGATACTTGTCGTCATCGCGAATCGATACGGCAACGAATTCTCCATCGTCACGGCACATCCATAAAGAGGTAAAATAGCGACTCAGAAGCTGGCGATCGAGTATCTGTAACAGCCTGATGCAGTAGTTGAAATCGTCAGTGCCCGTGTAAGGTTCGTGCGTGTAGCTGCTGATGGTTTCGATACTGCTGAAAGTGCGAACCAGGTTCAGGCGGCTGAGAAAACTGTCGTTCGTCTGCTGGTCAAGGTCGTTAAGCTCGCCGGTAAGCTTTTCAGAAGTGGCGCTCTGAATGTTGCTGTAGCTGGTTTGCAGATACTCGTTGGCCAGATAGATCATCGAAAACAGCGGCTGTATGAACAACATCAGAAAAATCACCGGTATGAGATATCTGATCTGCAGATCAGGCCCACGGTTGAGCATTATTTTCTGACCGATCATTACGAATAGAACTGTAGAAATAGCTGCCAGAGCCAGTATAAGCAGGCGGCCAGCTTTCTGGCCGGGTTTTTCAGCGGCAGAGGGCCCGGATACTGCAAACAGGCGGGTTGCGCTGCGCTGGTCGGCTGCTCCCAGATATACCCGGCAGCCGTCGATAACGACTTCTGACGGCATCGGGCCGGCTCTCTCGATATACTTTGTCAGTCTGTTACGCAGAGTGGCTTTGTTGTCGAACCATGGCGAAAAAACAGGCTGATCCGGGTCTGACGTGACACAACCAGTGCCGAAGTCTTCACTGGCGTTGCGAATTTTGCGTTTGAGTGACTCAAACCATGAAACTGGCTGCAGATCGGCAAGTGCCAGTACGTAAATTTCTGGATTCAGGCTTTTGCCAAAGATGACGCGCATGTTGTCTTTGAGTCGGAAGGGAATAATTGTGCTGCTGATGAGAGAACCGGCTTCTTCTTCTAGCGTTGCTGCGAAGTAGCCTGTCCACAGCGGGTTGTTCTGAATCAGTTTATTTTCTCTGAAATTCTCTATAATGTCTTCGATTCCGAGTTGGGCTCCGTATCTGAAAGTTCTGATGTTTCTGCGGTTGTCGCTCAGGCGCAGCATGAAGGCGATTTCACATGGATAATCAACATTCTCCAGTAAATCGTCAGCAAGTTTACTGAAAAAAGTGCCGGCATCAGCTGATCTTGCCCGTAACGAAAAATATTCTTCTGCCTGCTGATTATCGAGAATCACTTTGCGGGCAAGTCGCGAAACATTCATCTGAAAATGGCTGTCAGAAGAAAGCGGCATGGCCAGTTCTTCGAGGTGCGCGGTGATGACTCGTGCGCGCTCTTCTTCGAAGGCATCTGCCTGAAGTCTGGTTGCTTCGCGCATGGCGAGCCAGACGCTGAGCGGCGGAAAAAACAGTATGATCGAGGTAAGCAGCAGCAGTAAAAGCTTTTTCATATTGGTGCCTCGATGTCGAGGAATTCATAGCTGCCTTCGGTATGCGCACAGAAAAGCTGCTTCAATTCTGGAATCAGCTGTAACAGCGATTCAGATACGATTATGGCGGTATGTCTGCTGCTTTTGCTTTGTGCTTCGAGTTGTTCGGCAAGGTTTCTCGCACTGCCGATTATCGTGAATTCAGAACGGTTGCCAGAGGTGAGGGCACCGGCTATTACTGTTCCATGCGCAAGCCCTATGCCGATATCATAGGCAAAGAGACCGAGCTGGCGTCTCCCGGCATTGATCTGGTGATGGCTTCGCATCATCATTGCCGCAGCTCTGACGGCGTTCAGACAAGAACTGGCGCCATCTCCGGGAAAAAATGCGACAACCGCATCACCGATAAACTGGTCGACACGCCCGCTGTTGCAGTTGATTGCCTCGACCATGCTCCTGAGATGCTGGTTGAGCATCTGACTTATCACGACGGGCGGGTTGGCTTCTGAATGTGTGGTGAAGCTGCGTACATCAGAGAAAAGTATCACTCCGGCAAGTTTGTGTGCACCTGTTTGAGCGGTTACCGAGGTTACCTGACTGTCGAAGGTCGTTGAAACGAATTTACCCAGCATCTGCCGCTCTTTCAGGCCGACGACCATGTTATTGGTTGCTGTTGCCAGTTCACCGAGCTCGTTGTCGTATTCATATTCGAATGACTGCCGGTAATCGCCCGTTGCGATTGCAGCAAAGATCCCGGAAAGAAGTCCGGTCGGTGCGATGAACAAGCTCGCTGCTCCGGCCGAAAGCACATAGATTACCAGCGACATCAGACAGATGCCGCATAAAAGCAGAAACTGGCGCCAGCCTGCTTCCCTTGTCAGATCAGAAATGTCGATGGCGGCGCCGCCGTACCAGGCGCCGAGTTTGGGCATTGGTTCGTAAACGTAAATATTTTCAGATCGTCTCCATATCAGACCATTCTGCGAGCTGGCAGATGACTCAGCGAAGTTGACCAGTGTCTGACCGCTTTCTGACGCGAAAAATTTCCGGGCTGTGGCTGGCAGAGTTCTTCGGCTTATTGCCAGATTGCGGTTGAAACAGGCGAAGGTGGCTTTTCTGCTACGGTTCGCATACGTCAGGTCGTGATCAAGCATGAGTTCGAAAGTTTTTAGAGTGCTCACACTGATGACGAGGTAGACCGGAAGACCATTTTCATCGATGATTATGCTGTTGTAAAAGAAATTTATAGAGCTGGTCCCGGTTTTCATATAGGTCAGGCGTTCGACTGAATCGAGGAAAAGCTCTCTGGCAACTGATTTGCCCATGTTGTCGAAGATGCCAAGCAGGGTTTTTTGCATGGCAGACATTTTGATTGCAGGCATTTGCGGATGATAGGCGGCAAAAAGCCGTGAAATCGATTCACAGGCGACAGCGAAATAGTCGAGATGAAAGCGTGCCAATGCCGCGTGTGCCGGAGATGCTGAGACGTAGCGGGGTTCGTGCCCGGGCTGAAAAATCAGCATGTATTGCAGGCTGTAGTTACGTTTTTGCAGTTCAGCACCAAGAGAATCGAAGCCCTGTCGCTGGCTGGCCGGCATGGCGAAATGCTGCTGCAGATCAGACCGTTTTAGCAGACTGCTCAGTATCATTGCGCACCAGTTACTGGTGCTTTCTGACTTCTGATCGAAGTTGCGCAGCGTTGTGCGGGCGTGGTTGATACGACTTCTGATTTTGGTCTCGGCTGACTCATCGATAAGATGCAGAACCATGATTACCAGGAGGGCAACCGGCAGCATGCCGGTCATGAAAAACAGCAGCCTGAATGTCATCGCAAGCGAAAGCTTGCCTCGTCTGCGGTTTTTTGCAAAATAAAAGATCCAGGCAAACAGGGCGATAACCGTAAGAGCTGTCAGCGTCAAGGTTTGCGATGATGATACAGTGTGGGCGTTGCTGATTATTGCAAATGAATAAGAAGTTTCAGTATCGATGAAGTCATAAAACAGCCATTTGCCTTCGATCCGGTTGATCTGTCTGGGCTTGATGTCAGCACTGCCCCAGTATTTTTTGAGGATTTCCCGAACTGGCAGTTGAACGGCGTTTTTATGCACAGGTTCAGGAAGTATCGGTTCAATCTCTGGATCGAGCAGCGGAGAATCGACAAAAACCGCGAGGCCGGCAGCAGGGTCTGCCAGGTTGATGCGGTTGGCCAGTCGTTGCAGTGCGGCCCGGGTGTCTTCGATAAAGGCGCCGGGCAACAGGCTGATAAAGCCGATGAACCGGTTCTGGCCAAGTTCCAGCACCTGCCAGCAGAGGTAACAGTGGTTGCCTTCGTATAGCACCGGCGTCATGCGACCTTGACGCTCGGTTGCCAGATGTTGTGGCGACGAGTTTTCGCCAAACATGCCGCTGATAAAGCGTTCGTGCAAGCGGTTGCCTGAAGTTTCGCCGGTGTCGCCGGCAAGACGACAGAGTGCTTCGAACACCCTTATAAACGCTCGTTTTTTCTGGTTCATCAGCCCGTCGCCTTCAATCAGCTCGAACTGGGCGTGGGTTTTAATGAAAGCCCAGGTCTGGCATTTTTGAGCAATTTCGGGGTCGAGATTTTCGGCAAAAGCTTGTTTCAGCAGAGAAGCCAGTTCGTGATCGGAACTGCCGGAAGCTTTCTCAAGATAATCGGCAATGGCTTTGAATGCCTGTTCTGCCTGACGTTCAATCGTGTATTCCGATCTGACTTTTGCTGTCAGAATATTTGCCTGGTTCAACCACTCGTCTTCTGCGCGTTCCTGTCTGGCGTGATTGAACCGCTGCAGTGAGCCGGCAAAAAGCAAATACAACAGCAGGCCGAGAATGATCGGAAAACATAATACGAAGGCTGCGCGCAGGTTTCTTTGTTGCTGCATGTCAGGCCGCTTTCTTCGTTATGCTGAAAGCCTCGACCGTGTGGGTTTTTCCCTTGACCTGGCTGATCGGAAGTTTTTCGCAGCAGTAATCATCTGACATTTCTTCGACCGCGCTGCCGGACGCAACGATGCCTCCACCCGGAAGACCGGCAGCGACAGCGGCCAGGCGTGCTGCCAGATTCACCGTATCGCCAACGACGGTTTTAGAGAGTCTGACCGCGTCAGCGCCCATGACGCCGGATACGACTTCACCGGTAGTGATTCCAGCTGCCGTGTGCAGGGCATATTCCGTGGCCATGAACTGTCTGATCGATATGGCAACGGCAATAGCTGCATCGACCTGTTCCATTTCGCTTTGCTGTTGACTGTCGAATACGACCATGACTTTGTCTTCGATCATCTTGTCTATCTCGCCGCCATATCTTTCTACGGCTGTTACTGCGGCAGACAGGTGGGCCTGCAATATCGCGAAGATTCGCTGTGGGTCGTGCTGCTGCTGAATTGATTGAAAATCTCTGATCGAAGAGAACAGAACCGTTGCTGCGGTGTTTCTTGCAATATCCGAACTGCTCAACTGTTCGCGACTGGCGAGTTCTTTGACGCTTTCTGAGACAAAGCTGCTGAGCAGTTCGCCCTGCTGCAAACCGGTGGCCATCTGGTTGAATGCACCTGCGGCAATTGCAAATTCATCGGGGTGATTATGATCAAGTCTGACTTCATAGTTTCCATCGGCAATCTGGCGGGTTGCCCTGGTCAGCTGTCTGAGAGGTATGGTGAAATATAACGAAGTCAGCAGTGCCAGACTGATGCCACCTGCCGCTATGTAGATGAAATAGCGTAGCGCTTCTGAGACCAGTTCCCGGGTTATGCTTTCGAGACTACGTGTTGTTTTGCTTCCGCACATTATCATATCAGAATGGCGGGCCGGACGCGCTTCGAAAATCGGGGCGCCTGAGGCCGTGTAATCCTGCATGAAAACGCGGCTGCCGGTGACCAGCGCCTGATTGCCAAGTTTGACGAGAGTTGGAAAATCGCGGGTCAGCTCTGGTATCGATTCTGGCCGGGCACCGATATACTGGTCGTTGCCGAAGATTACAAAAAGCGGGTTGTTTGTGTCTGTTCGCAATTTCGCCTCGGGAAACTGGTCTCTTATGCCTGATGATTCAAATATCCAGGTCAGAATTATCGTTTTCTTACCCTGCAGCGTAATCGGTACTGTCAGCATGGCATTGGTATCCATAAAAGATTTCTGCCAGACGAGCGTGCCAAAATCTTCGCGAATCTGATAATAGGTTCTGTCGCCGAACATGTTCAAAAAAAAGCTGTCGAGCAGTTCAGCCTTAAGGGTATCGAATTCGATATCATTTTTCGGCCCGACTGCTGCCTGCGCTTCCGTTTCAGGATTTTCGCGCTTCATATAGGCGCGATAACGATTGGTGAACATTTCTTCGGCGACTGGATTACGACCTTTGGTAAATCGGTAATCATTGGTTTCGCGGTCATAGATAACCGAAAAAAACGGCTGGCTCTCATCATAAGCCCATACATTCGAGAAAAATGGTCTGCCGTTCAGCTGGTAACTTTTGCGCACGGTTTGCAGAACCAGCTCATTGATCGATGTGGTGACCGGCAAGCCGGTATAAGCTGCCAGCTTTTCGATAGAATCGAGACTGCGGGCATAATTTACCGCATCGCGAAAATTTGCCAGAGTCTCTATGTCGAGGCTGACCAGTTCTTCAGCAAGTTCTTCGACTGCGCGGTTCTTTTCTTTTCTGAAATTTGCTGCAACATATTCGTTGGCCAGGTAGGTCGAACTCAGCAGTGGCAGCATAGTTACCAGAATAAAAATTGCGAGAATGAACATCATTATCGAGATGTCACCACCACGTTCAAAAACGATGCTTTCGATAAAGACCTTGAAGATGAAGCAGCCGATAATGCCAAAAAATATTGTCAGAATCAGCATGCCCGGGTTTTTCGGCAGGGGTGGGACTTCAGCTGCTATTATCGTTCGGTGTGGTTTCTGAGGATCCCTGCTGCTGACCAGCAGCAGGTAATTTCGCCAGCGCAAGAGCCCGCCACGCTCGCCGGAATTGATAATCAGCCGCGACAGGCTTTTCAGCAACATATTCCTGTCGGCAAAGTAGCTCGAAGCCAAGATTCTGTCTGTATTATGATTGTTCAAAAAAGCAAGCCCCATGTTCTGGTTCTGCCAGTTATCGATTTTCTGCCGGGCTCTGGCATCTGTGTCGAAATGTGTGAGATCGCTAATGAAGTTCATGATAAAGGCCGCGCGCAGTCGCAGAAGCATAAAAAGGCGATATGAGCCGGGTTCTCTTATAATCACGCGTTGAATTTTGTCGCCGTCACCATCTTCGTAGAGAATATCATTGTTGAAATATATTTTGAGCTCGTTTTTGATCAGCTCTGATATTTCCTGCTGGGGTGCCTGGCGCAGTTCAGCCGAGTCGCGGTTCTGCTGCATCCGGCGAAGAAATTTCAGGAAGGAAGCGAGCAGGCTTTTGGAACTGGCCTGGCCGCTTTTTACCGAAAATTCATGATCCTGATTGTGCTGGCGGTATATCAGGGCACTTTCGCCGCCAGAGTGTATCTTTGTGGTTTCATACATCAGGCTTTTGAGAAAGTCCAGAAGCTCGTCTCCGACTTCATTTTGTACGCGGGTCCAGGTTTCCTGGCGCGTTCGCCGCAGTGCCATGAAAAGTTTACGATAAATTTCGATGACAGGATTGATCAGGATGTCCTGCCGCTGTAGTTCCTGCTGCATGCGATGCAATAGTTGCTTTTCGTTTTCGGCGCGCATGGTGCCGGCCGAAGTGTGCATTGAATAGTAGATGACCAGAGCCGGTGCCGAGAGGAATATTGCTGCAAGTATTACCAGAAGAGTTTTTTTCATTATCTGGTATCTCCGCTGACGAGTTCATAAAAATCTGCAGCTGCAAGAGGAGCACAGAGAAAACCGCATTTCGTGGCGGCATCGGTTAAGTCAGGCGTCAGCACGATGCGGGTGTGGCGCCCCTGCTTACTGAGCTGCTCAAGATGCTCGGCATCTGCCTTTGCTCTGCCGATGATGCAGAACTCTGAACGTGCCGGTGTAATCAGAGCCCCGGCAATTATCTGCCCGTATGCCAGGCCAATGCCAAAATCATAGGCAAACTTATTTTGATCTGCTCTGGCTTTGATAATCGCCTGGTGCGCCTGGTGCATGGCAAAAGCGGCTGAAATAGCTTTTTGTTTGCTGTCCTGTGGCTGCTGATCGGGAAAAAACGCGACAATCGCATCGCCGATAAACTGTTCAACCTGTCCGTCGAATTTTTGTATCAGGGCTGACATTGTTTCCAGATGCTCGTTCAGCATGCTGGCGATTGACCCGGGTGGATTTTCTTCTGAAAGAGTGGTAAAGCTTCTGATGTCAGAAAACAGCACCGATCCATTGATAGTGCGTGCTTTTTGGCTTTCTTCGAGCGACAGGTTTTCGGCGAGGCTTTGTTCAAAAGTGGTCGATACGAACTTGCCCAGTCTCAGCCGGCGCTTGAAGCCTTCCAGCATCTGATTGATCGAACCTGCAAGTTGCCCAATCTCGTCTCCTCTTACGAATTCCAGGTCCTGTTCGAGATCACCCCGGCTGATGGCCTGCAGCGTCAGATTGATCGCTCCGAGAGGAGACAGCATGTATGATGCTGCAAAAGAGGCCATTACATACATCAGACAAATCAGCAGAACTGAAATGCAGACCAGCGACAGGCGTTTGAGATTGCGTTCGCGATTTATTCCGGCCAGTGAAACCACACAGCCACAGGCGTATCTGGCGTTGTTGAGGGGCGAATAAATATATGTATGATCGCGGGTGCTGAAATATTTCTCATACAGCGAAGTACGGCACCTGGTAATAAAATCCATCGCATTTCTGCCGATACGGCTGTTGAGTACATTCATTTTTTTGAAAGGGAATATGGTGAATTCTGAGTTCGGCAGCTCCTCGGCGGCAACAAAAAGGTTTGTCTCTGAGATATTGAGTGAGTCTAGTTCTCGCGCCAGAAAATTTCTGAACAGCTTTTCTGAATTCACGGCGAAACCTGCATAACTTTTTATTCTGCCGCCGTCTGAAAAGACGACGGTGAAAAAATAGTTGGCGCTCTGGTCGCCAAACTTTATGGCAATTTCCTTTTCGTAGGAATACATGAAGATTTCTTCGAGAAACGTCCTGTGAAAGCTGTTGAGAATTGTATGGAAATTTTTTTGCGATGCGTCGAGATTAACTTCTGGCAGGTTCCAGAGCTCGGCATATCTTTGGTTGATCTTGTATATAGCAGGCCCGAAGAGATCCATTACGGTTTTTGCGTTTTTGTAGATGCGCTGATCCTGCATTGCCAGCTCAGATATGCCACCTGGGACAAAAACATAAAGATAATCGAGCGCCAGTTCCATTTTTTCGAGGCGGTGTCGTAGCAGTTCGTAGGCCTTTTCAGCATCTTCACGGCGGTTGCTGGTAAGCAGGCGATGCAGGCCCAGATCATTGATCCCCTCAGAAATGTTGAAGCCGAAAAGACTTTTGAGGTTATCGCTTTTTTCGCTGATGCGTGCCAGTTTTTCTGTGCTTTCACGCCGAAGTTCAATAAGCGACGTGGCGTAAGAGGCTTCGATCAAACCATGCGCCAGCGCCGCCATCAAGAGAATCGGCATTATTCCAGAAAGCACGAAAAGAACCCGAAGGCAACCGCAAGCGGCAGTCCGGCCCGTCCGGTCTTATGGTAGAAATAGAGAAAAATCATCAGCCAGATGGCGAGCGTGCACGACATTCCGGTAAGAATTCCGGCTTCGCGAGGCCTAAGGGTTGATGGTTTGCGGGAGAAGACGATGATGTCATAAGGCACGTCAAGGGCGGCCATGTCGTGTACGAAAAGATGCTCGTCGATTTCGTTCAACTGTTTTAAAGACCCGTTTGCCTGGCTGGCCTGCGCCTGCTTCTGCATTTTTGCCAGCAGGCCGGTAAGCGAGTCCCGATATTCTGTTGCATTGGCAAGCTGGGCAGGCACAATTACGGGCAGCTTGTCTGCCAGTTCTTTGACCGGCATGAAGGCTACCGCAAAGCGCCTTTTTGAATCTTTAAAAGTCTTGTCTGCGATATGGCTCAGAGCGAACCTGATATCGGCGGCCCGTTCTGCTGGAATGAGACTGACCAGGGCGGCAAAGGGTTTGTCGTCATGGCGGTATTGCCGCCAGTAAATGAAATAGTTCCCGCCCTGGAAGATCACAGGAGTAAGCTCGCCTTCGCGGTTACGACCCAGCTGCATCGGAGCGGCATGCTCGCCAAGCACACTTTTAACGAATTTTTCGCTGTTATTGATCTGGCTAAGCGTCAGGTCAGGGTTATTGGCGAATTCAAGAAGCTTTACGGTTAGCATTTCAAATGCGCGCCGGTTCGAGTTTTCAAACAGTTGCCCGAACAGAGCGGCAGGTCGGCCGTTGCGCAGCGAAAAAGCCCATGTCTTGCATTGCTTATCGATAAAGCCTTCAGGGAAGTGCTTATATATCTTGTTCTGAAGTAAGTCTGCCGAAAAAGAAGCCGGCCCGCAGCTCTCAATTTCTCCTGCCATTATGGTTCCATAATGGGTGAACTGGCTGGCAAAGGTCAGGGTCGAGTGCACCGAGGCAAGAGTCAGTTCGGCCCGCTCTTTGATCATCTCGAGGTTGTTGCTCTGCTCATGCCTTTGCAGATAATCATAAAATGCCAGCGCGGCATAGACCATCGCCAGGCTTAGCAGAACCGGACTCAGCAGGCCAAAGGCATATCTGTAGAAAGTCTGCAGTTTTTCAGAACCCTTGTTCAAAATCTTTCTCTCATTTTTGATGGGCATATTATAACAGATTCAGTCTGTCAGGCCATATAAATCGCCACTGCAGTTGCCGCAACATTATATTTGCAAAATATCGCTTTTTCTTTGCCAAAATGCGGCAAATTGATATAATCATGTTGCCATGTACCATACCAATTTCGTTCATCTTCATGTACACAGTCATTACAGTCTGCTCGATGGCGCCGCGCCGATCAAGGGCATCATCGATGCCGCCAGGCGTTTTCGCATGCCGGCCATTGCCATTACCGACCACGGCAACATGTTCGGAGCGATCGAGCTGTACCAGTATGCATTGAAGCGTGGAGTTAAACCGATCATCGGTTACGAGGCCTATCTGACCAACGGTTCGCACAAGGACCGCACGCGCGAGCGCTCGCCTTATCACATTGTTCTGCTGGCGCGTAACCTCGAAGGCTACAAGAATCTGGTCAAACTCTCGACGATCGGTTTTACCGACGGCTTTTACTACAAGCCGCGCATTGATTTTGAGCTGCTGGAAAAGTACAGCGAAGGCGTTATTGCTTTAAGTGCATGTCTTGCCGGTGAAGTCGCCCAGGAGCTGCTCAAGGAAGACCGCGAAGCGGCGAAGGCGGCAATCAGGCGATATCAGAAGATATTCGGCCCTGAAAATTTTTATGTAGAAATTCAGGATCATGGCATAGCTGACCAGCAGAAGATTCTCGATGCCCTCGTCGAGGTTGCCCGGTCATGCGATGCGCCAATAGTAGCAAGCAACGACAGCCATTACGTTAAACCCGAAGACTGGGAAGCCCAGGATGCGTTGCTCTGCCTCAACACCAATGCCAAGATTGATGATCCCAAGCGCTACCGCTTCGAAACGCACGAATTTTATCTGAAGTCACCGCAGGAAATGAGCGATATTTTCGCGAAATATCCTGAAGCCATCTCAAATACGCTGCGTATCGCTGAACGCTGCAACGTGCAGCTCACTCTCGGCAAGTCGATTCTGCCCAATTTTCCGATTCCCGAAGGTAAAACCTCAGAGAGCTACCTGACTGAGCTTTGTTTCGAAGGTCTTAAACAGCGTTATGGCAGCGAAACTCCCGATGAGGTTATCTCGAAGCGGCTTGAATACGAACTTTCGGTCATCAAGCGCATGGGGTTCTGCGACTACTTTCTCATCGTCTGGGACTTCATCAAAGCCGCCCGCGAAATGGGTGTACCGGTCGGTCCGGGCCGAGGTTCGGCTGCCGGAAGTATCGTTGCCTATCTGCTGCGGATTACCGATATCGACCCGATCAGATATGGTCTGCTGTTCGAACGCTTTCTCAACCCTGAGCGCATCAGCATGCCCGATATCGATGTTGACTTCAGCGATGACGGGCGCCCGCGGGTAATCGACTATGTAGTCGAAAAATATGGTCGCAATCGAGTTTCGTCGATCATTACCTTTAACTTCATTCTGGCCAAAATGGCGATACGCGACATTGGCCGCGTCATGGGCATGGAACTCTCAGAGGTCGATCGTATCGCCAAAATGGTGCCCGAGAAGCCAGGCACGCATCTTAAAAAGGCGATTTACGAAACCCCCGAACTCAAAGAACTAATCGAGAACGGCAGTCAGCAGCAGAAAAAACTGCTGCGCATCGCCGAAACCGTCGACGGGCTGGTCAGGCACACCGGCGTGCATGCCTGCGGCATCGTTATCTCGCACCAGGACCTGATGGACATCGTTCCTCTCTACTACGATAAAAACGAAGAACTGATGACCCAGTATGAGAAGAATGCCATCGAGAGCATCGGTCTGCTGAAGATGGACTTTCTCGGTCTCAAGACGCTGACCATTCTTCAGCGTGCCCTCGAAAACATCAAAAAGTCGCAGGGTCGCGATGTCGATATCGAACATCTGACATTCGATGATGCCAAAACTTACGAACTGCTGCAGCAGGCGCTGACTCTCGGGGTGTTCCAGCTTGAATCGGCGGGCATGCGCAATCTGATTGCGCGCCTCAAGCCATCGGTATTCGAAGACATCATAGCTCTGCTGGCGATGTACCGGCCCGGCCCGTTGAGTTCGGGCATGGTCGATGATTTTGTCGAACGCAAACACGGGCGCAAGTCGCTCGATTACCCACACCCTGATCTCGAACCGGTGCTGCGCGATACCTACGGCGTGTTCCT
>Ga0116144_10002785_pt1 | contig 18302 bp, 17 predicted proteins | sample AD_UKC035_MetaG_FD_89746 | JGI IMG/M metagenome (GOLD analysis project Ga0116144, IMG submission 89746) | Active sludge microbial communities of municipal wastewater-treating anaerobic digesters from USA - AD_UKC035_MetaG | ecosystem: Engineered > Bioreactor > Anaerobic > Digestate | place: USA...
CTGTGCCAGTTTGCTATTTAACAATGCTGCACTTCTTCTCCAGTTATCAATATTGGGTCTGTTGCCCCATTTAGCTTTAAATTCAGTTTGCCCCCTGCTTCGGGAAGATGCGTTATAAAAATACCATTCCCCTTTCGTATCGCCTGTTGGAAAGAGACTTGTTGGTGCCGGGTTAGTAAGAGGAGGTAAGCCGGTGGTCAGCGGTTGCTCATCCTTCAATCCCTGCTCTCTGCGTATCTGCCGTACTAATTTTTTTACAAAATCACGACGTTCTTCTTCTGGCATAGCGGCGATGCGTTGCATGCTATCCTGTCTTTCTATGATCTCAAGATTGGAAGCAAGTATTCCCAGAGAATTTTTCCGGCTTCTTATCTCATCCGGATTTTTTACGACAGGGTCGTCAATTTGTAAGCTGTCGTAAAAGTTGTAGGCCTGCCTGTATTCTTTGCGGGAAAAAGAAAGTTCAGCGAGTTGCAGAAACGTTTTGTTCCGTTGCCCCGGATTGTTACTTGTCATTTGTGTGCTTTTCAGCAACAATGCCATAGCGCTTTCAACATTATTTCCTTCCAGTTGCATTTGGGCTGCCATGTAATAGATGATATCACGATAGTCAGCATATTTATCCCGCTTCGCCATCTTCAGCAAATCGGCTACGTTTTTCTCAATATTTTTTTCGCCACCGTCTTTATTGGTTCTTATAGTGGAAAGCCTTGCATAAATTTCCAAAATAGGATCAGTAGTACGGCTGATAGCCCTGTTATAATTCTTCTCTGCTTCTTTGTAATTACCGGCCAGCTCAAATAATTGCCCGGCAAGGTATTCCCATCGGGCTCTTTCCTGCTGATTGGTGGCATTACTCAATGCCTCGGTAAGATGAACAGCAGCGCTATCCCACATATTCTGTTTGTAAAACCAGTAAGCCTGCACTTCATGAAGGTCATTGTATAACCTTTTTGGGAAAACAGGATCATTTCTCAGTGTCACGATCAGGCTTGCGGCTTCCGGAAACTGGTCCTGCGCAAGAAAATTTCTTATTTGCCAGATAAATGCATCATTCCTGCTGGGAGGCTGCGAAAGCATTCTTCTCGGCAGGCTGTTCTTTTCTTTTGTGGCAATGCTTAATGCTGAATTACCATCCCTGCCACTGCCGATAGTTTTGTAATATCCGTCTTTCTCTTTCGGAGCAAAGGCATAGTTCATGAACTGGAACATCTGGTAAGCAGAATCGAAGTCTTTTTGTAAGTAATAGGCTGCTCCCCATAGCAGGTAAAGATTATCAACCCAGTCATTTCGAAGGTCATGCAGGGCAATACCGGATGAGGCTTTGTAAGTGATAGAATCCAGTTGTATGGAATCGCCGGCCGTTACATCAAGAGAATAGTTGTAAAACGGAAGTAATTTGGAGAAATCATCGGTAAAGGAAGACTTCGCCCTTCCGAGCACTTCATTCAGTTTATTATTTGCATTAAAAGCGTAGTTGTAATGGGTAACAGTATTCTGAATAAACCGGCGGGGTACTGTAAATTTTTTCTGGTCCGATTTTTCAGATCGCAGGACTCTTTCTTCGTATTCCTTTGGTTTTTTGATATTCAGATCAAAACCCAACTGGCTAAAGGCGGGTAGACTGGCCTGTAAAAGGATAAGGAAGAAAACCGCAGTAATAGTATATCGGGTGGGTCGCATTTTCCGGCGCAATCTAAAGTCTTATTAACTGAATTTCAAATAATTTAGTATAAAAGTAAGGCAATTTTTTTGCCTTGTTTTTACACACAGATAAGGGGTAAAACCCGGATGCATTTCTTATCTTTAAAATCCAAAAATCCTTTTATGGCCAAATTAGAAGCCGGTTCAACCCTGCAACGGCTGAGAAACCGATACCGCCTCGTGGTGATGAATGATGATACGTATGAGGAGGTGGTAACCTTTAAACTGTCCCGCCTCAGCGTTTACGTCATGTTGAGCACAATATTTGTAGTATTGGTTGGTCTAACAGTAGCCCTCATCGTTTTCACACCTCTGAAGTATTATATTCCCGGTACCAGTACTGATTATAAATCAGTTATGGAGCTGAAAAGGCTTCAGTACAGGGTAGATTCAGTTGAAAGACAGGATGCTTATAAGACCCAATATATCCTGGGGATAAAAAAAGCACTGGGAGGAACCGGTACAGCACCACTGGATACGACCACCATTGTGTTACCAAAGATTGAAATTTCTAATGACTAATGAATAAAACCATGTTTAACGCTAAAAACAAAACCGACATGCAACAACCGGCAACAAATGGCAATGGCGGAGCTACTCTCATCAGCTCCGGCACCATACTTAAAGGTGATATCAGCAGTAATAACGACCTGCGGATTGATGGCACTGTGGTTGGAAACGTAAAAAGTTCTTCAAAAATCATCATTGGCAGCAGTGGAGTAGTAGAGGGTGATATTATAGGGAACCAGGCTGATATTACCGGTAAAGTGACTGGAAATATCCGGGCTAAGGAATTGCTGCAACTCCGCGGAGAATGTATGGTGAACGGCAATCTTTATGCAGGTAAATTGCAGGTGGAACCTTCAGCAACCTTCAATGGTCAATGCCATATGGGAGCCAATATTGTGGAGATGAGCAATAATGAACAACAAACAACAGCGGCCGTCCAGTAATAATAGTGATATACTTCGCTATGCCAGCCTAGGCACCCAGATACTGGTGGCTATAGGATTGGCTGTGTTTGCCGGTATAAAAATTGACAAATGGCTGCATACATTTCCATTGCTGGCCTGTGTATTACCTTTGCTCGTCCTGTCGGCAATTTTTTATAAAGTATTCCGGGAAACAAGCAGGCCAAAGAAAGATGAATAATAAACCGCTCGCATTTATCCGACCACTGATATTCGTTTTCACTTTCATAATGGCTTTTTCTATTACAGGGAAGTCGTGGCTGGAAAAAAATGGTGTTGATCAGCTTGTACTCATTGGAGGAAACCTGTTACTTTTTGTTGTTAGCCTTACAGCATTCTTTATCACATTCAAAGCATTAAAATCTGCCAATCCGCAGGCTTTTGTCAGGGCCATGTATGGCAGTTTTATGATCAAATTCTTCCTGATCGTTGTAGCTGCCTTTATATATATCATGATCGCTAAAAAAGAGGTGAATAAACCTGCCCTGGTCATCTGCGGCGGTTTGTATATTATTTACACAGCCATTGAAACAAGGGCTTTGATGAAATTGCTGAAGCAAAAAAAGAATGCCTAAGAAAGAAGTACCTGTTGATCATCTTCAAAACTATCTTCCTCCTGGTACGGGGGAAGCTGTGATCAGTTACCTGCATCAGTATAAAGTGCACCTGACCATTGCTAAGGAACGCAAAAGTATTTTAGGTGACTACCGTCATCGTACACATCATACCAATCACCGCATCAGTGTAAATGGTAACCTGGATACGTTTGCCTTTCTTATTACTTTATTACATGAAATAGCCCACCTGCTCACTTTTGAACAATACGGGAACAAAGTATCTGCTCATGGCAGGGAATGGAAAGCGATATTCGGACAGTTATTACATCAGTTTGTCTCTAACAAAGTCTTTCCGGCTGACATAGAGAAAGAATTATTAGAATCATTGAAAAACCCTGCGGCCAGCAGTTGTGCGGAAGAAGGATTGCTGCGTGTGCTAAGAAAATATGATATAAAAAAGAACAACCATCAGCTGGTGGAAGAAATCCCATCCGGGGCATTGTTTCGAATAAAGGACGGACGCATATTTAAAAAGGGAGATAAGTTGCGAAAGCGGTTTAAATGTACCGAAGTTAAAACAGGTAAGATGTATCTTTTTAGTCCTGTTTATGAAATTGAATTCTTGCCGGCGGCCGGATAATCACTTTTGTTTCAAAATAACTGTGTCTGTTATTTTTCATTTTATCTTTGCGCATCAAAAATCATTACACATGAAAAAACTTATTGTGGGAATTGCAGCTTTGGCCGTTTTTGCAGCAGCAAATGCACAAACAGATCAGAATGACTGGATGGTAGGTGGAAATTTTCGTCTGAACACATCTGACAATAACACTCAAATTGCGTTTACGCCGAATGCCGGTGTTTTTTTAGTAGATAATCTTGCTTTTGGGGGAAACTTCTCCCTGTCATATTCAAAATCGGGTAATAACAAATACACCAGTTTTGGCGTTGGGCCTTTTGTTCGCTATTATTTTACAACTGAATCACAGGCTGTTCGCCCCATCATTCATGGCAGTTTCAATTACCTGAGCACAAAACAAAGAATTATCAATGTGTCGTCCACTAATACCGGTTCTAATTTCTTCATTGGCGGGGGCGCTGCAATGTTCATCAGTAAGAATGTATCTATTGATGCGTTAATGGGCTACGACCGTACCAAGTACAAAAATTTTGATGGCAGTGGCGGATTTGCTTTTAATGTGGGCTTCCAGGTGTACCTGCTGAAGGACCAGGTAGAGAAAGTGATGAAGAAGAAATGATAGTATTTACATTAAAATCAGAAAGAGGTATTCAACGGCCTCTTTCTGATTACAGTTCTTTTATCATCCATAACGGGCAACCAAAATGCCCGCTATTACCCATGGGTCCGTTGAGATAAGTGAAACCCATCCCGGCATATACTTTCAGGGCGGCTTTCAGTTCATTCATTGTTTCCAGGTACACTTTACTGAAGCCATTTGCTTTGGCTTGTTCCAGGCATAGCGTAATCAATTTTGAGCCAAGACCAGTACCCCTTGCCTCCGGGAGCAAATACATTTTTACTAATTCACAGGTATCAGCTGGTAAACCTGCTGTGGGATAGATACCTCCGCCGCCAACAATCTTTCCATTTATTTCAGCAATATTGTATGCCGATTTTTCCTTTTGAAATAATTCATACAATGCATCAGTGGTCGGATCATAATATACCGTACCGGGATGGTTAGCGCCGAACTCGGCCAGTGTATCCCTGATTATCTTAGCTATCAAAGTATTGTCTGATGGTTGAATGGGGCGAACGGTTACATTCATATTGTAAAGATAATCTTTCATTAAACTACTATAGTAACAAAAACCCCGCCTGTCCCAAAGGCGGGGATAACCATCAATATGAAACCAAAACTAATCCAGCTGTAATACTTTATCCTTCGGATATTTTACTTCGTATTTGAAGTTGAGTTTATTTTCTTTTTTTGGTTCCACTGATAATTGCCATGTCAGCCGCTGTGTGTCATCGTCCAGTTTTGCTCCTTCATACTTTCGGTCCTGCACTTCAATTTCTTTCTGTGTTGAAATTGGAAACTGATCTTCAATAATGATATTTACAGGTTGTTGTTTATTGTTTCTTACAACAATTTCGTATTGCCGGGTATCCGTTTTATTGCTTCCTATAAATCTTTTGGAACTGTAATCTTTCAGCAGAGTTCTTTTTACGGTTACACCTTTGTCTTTTCCCAATGACAGATTTAATGTATCACCTGCATTACTTATATCCAGTAAGGATTTACCAAGGAAAGTCCCTTCAAAAAAGAGATTAGCTTCACCTGGTAATAAATTTAATTCCTGCCAGTCAACTATTTTGGCAGTAAGAAAAGCATCCGGCTCTATTTTCGGAACTGCATAATATTCATATTGTGCTTTTACTTCATATCCATCAATATCGGCCATATATGTTTTGCCATCATTCGGAATGGTATAAGGTTCTTTTATTTCATAGACCGTAGTGGTAGGCTGGTAACTGATAGTGGTGAAATTATTTTCTGCTCTTTTAACGTCTTTATTTTTAATTGAGGAAATTCCCCGGATTTTTAATTGCTGCCCCGGACCATCTTCATCATCAATCTCTACTCCCGCTACTCTTCCCTGCAAACCATAGCCCGTAACCACCACTTCGCTCATTGATGCTATATTCTCCTTCATGGTAATATTTGAGTAGCCGCCGGCCGCTGCCGGTACTTCGACAGGTTCCATTCCGATACTACTGATTACAATGCTAGTATTACCTGCGGGAACATTAATTGAATAATATCCGTTATTATCGGTCGTAGTTCCGGTTCTTGTTCCTTTTACAAGTATGCTGGCACCAGCCACTGGATTTCCTTTTTCATCCGTAATCCTGCCTTTTACTGTGCCGGGAGTATAGGTGCCCTGAATGGTATTGGTTACGGGCTTATATGCATACACATATTTAAGGTACCAGGGGCTGATGACCGGTTTTGTACCGTTTTCATTCGGATTACCGGTTGACAGAAAAAGTTTTATGTCTTTCCAGTCTTCTCCGCTGCTTTGAAATACATTGGCCTTATACTGCAGGTTGATAGGACTGCTGATATCTTTTACCCGTATATCATAAGTTGGAAACCAGCCGGCTTGTTTTACCAAATAAGTAATAATGAAATTGCTGGTAACAGTTTCTTTAGTCATTACGGTTACATGTATTTCACTGGTAGATGTTTCTGCTTTCTGATTTAACTCAGCAAGTTGTTTGTTAATCTTTCCCAGTTCCATCTCCAACTTTTTAATGGCCCTGTCTGTTTCCATCTGTTTTTGATATACTTCAGTCAGCCGGTTTCGCTGAAAATCGGCTGCATCTTTCAGATCAACTGCTTTCAGACCATTATTGGCTCCTCCTATTTGCTGATTTTTTATAAGTAGTGCTTCCTCCTGTTTGTACACTCATATAATATTTCTCTGCAAGGAAATTTTTTCCAGTTGAGTTTCCTTCTGTGTTTCTATCTCTTTTATTTCTTCCTGCTTTTGTTGTTCTTTAAGAAAGTTTTGCTGGTGGATAACGGATAGAACAGTGACATTGCCATCAGCCTTTACCTGTATACTCTGCTTATCTACAGAAGGAGAAATATTGGTGAATATTAATTCGTATTTCCCTGCTGTGAGATTCACTTTGGCACTTCGTTGTGTTTGAGCACCTTCAAGAAATACGGTTACTTTTTCGATCTTGCTGTCAATGTTTTTCTTTGGTTGTGTGGTACCATAGAAACATACCAGGAGCCCGATCAGTGTGGCAAACTGTCTCATAATTAGTGGTTTTGAAGACAGGATGCAAAATGTTAAGGGATTGCACAAAAGTTGAAACTTAAGAGAAGGTTGTTAGCCTAGGAACCAAAGAATATGAGTACAATCTGAACAAACAAAACAAGTGGCGGATTTGTCTGTCCAGTCGAGTTTGAAAAAAGTGCTTATAGCAGAATTTAACTGAGCTTTACGTACCCAAAACGTATTATTGGAACAAACAGGACAGGTTAAGGGATTGTTTTTTATTTCAACTGTCTGAGGTTCTCTTTTCTTAAAGACTTTCATAGTTTGGTTTAATTTTGATATTAAATTTACAAAAATCCCGGCCTAAAAGGCCGGGATCATTATATCTTGGTCAAACTTTTAAATGTGTAGCGTATAAACTAGTTACGCTACTGCTTTCTTCACCAGATCAGCCGCTTCACTCAATAAAATAGCAGACTGTACTTTCAATCCACTCTCATCAATCAGTTTTTTTGCTTCCACTGCATTGGTGCCCTGCAGGCGGACAATAATGGGAATATTTATATTACCTAAATTTTTATACGCATCGATCACACCCTGTGCTACCCTGTCGCAACGGACGATACCTCCAAAAATGTTGATAAGAATAGCTTTTACAGCGGGATCTTTTAAAATGATCTTGAAACCAGCTTCCACTGTTTGTGCATTAGCGGTACCACCTACGTCAAGGAAGTTGGCTGGTTCGCCACCGCTCAGTTTGATCATATCCATGGTAGCCATTGCTAAACCAGCGCCATTAACCATACATCCTACATTGCCATCCAGTTTTACAAAATTGAGGTTATGCTTTCCTGCTTCTACTTCTGTCGGATCTTCTTCTGTAATATCCCTTAACGAAGCGAGGTCAGGGTGGCGCATTAATGAGTTTTCGTCCAGCCCCATTTTACAGTCCACGGCTATAATCTTATTATCGGATGCTTTGAAGAGGGGATTAATTTCAAGCATGGAGCAATCCAGCCCTACATAGGCATTGTATAAATTAGTTACAAACTTTACACAGTTCTTAAATGCTTCCCCGCTGAGCCCCAGGTTAAAAGCAATTTTTCTTGCCTGAAAACCCTGCAGACCTCCGCATGGGTGAACCCACTCTTTGAATATTTTATCTGGTGTATTATGTGCCACGTCTTCGATGTTCATACCACCTTCGGTGCTATACATAATAACATTCTGTCCTTTTGAACGGTCGAGTAGCACGGAGAGGTAAAATTCTTTCCTTTCGCTGGGACCATCATAATACATATCTGCTGCAACATAAATTTTGTGTACCACTTTACCGGCAGGTCCGGTTTGCACAGTTACCAGCGTTCCCCCCAGTATCTTTTCTGCGAATTCCTGTACATCTTCCAGTGATTTGGCCACTTTTACACCATTGATACCATTTTCTTTGATTGCTCCTTTACCGCGGCCACCGGCATGTATTTGTGCTTTTACAACAGCAAACTTGCTTCCTGTCTGTGTCTTTATCTGCCGGTAAGCGTCTTCTGCTTCCTGCACCGTGGTGCAGGCAAAACCTTCCTGTACAGGAACATTGTATTTCTTTAATAACTCTTTGGCCTGGTATTCGTGGAGATTCATATCAGAAAATTTGCGGCGAAGATAATGTATAGTAAATAGTGAATGATGAATGGACAATAGTTTTTTTACCTTGCAGCTATGGGTCGGTTATCCTTATTGATATTATTACTGGTATCCTGCCAGCCAGTTAGAAAAATGCCATGGCCGGGGAGGGTTTCGAACCTTAGCGGAACAGCTTTTTACCGGGGAGCAGCAGGTATGAAATGGCAGGCCAGGGATTCATTTGCAGTGGAAGAAATACTCAAAGGAAACGTACCTGCTTTTTTCAAAAAATTTGTACCTGTTTCTGTTTCAATTACTGACGCTGCGAGTGGCAAAACTATCAGGGCCGTATACTATGTTTCGCCAGATTATTTAAGCGTAGGCACAGATAATGACTGGGCAAGAATAAATATTACTCCACAGGCAGGACAACAAATCGCTGACAGCTTTCATTGCTTTTTACCCACCCGAAAAATGGCAGATGATATTTACAAGGCCGCTAAAGTGAAACTGGAACCAGTGCCGATGTATGCTTTTCGTGATAGTACACCTACCATGTGGCAGCATCACCTGATTATCGAAGGGCAACGAAAAGGGCGAAAAGGACTGATCGCAGGCATTAAAAAAGATGTGGTCATCAGCGGAAAAATTACAAGAGATAAAAAACCTGATCGTGTTGCCATATATGGCTGGCATAAACCTGGGGGGATACCTATTCAGCCTTTATATACCGGGCACATCAATTGGTGGGTGGATTATAGCCAGGGAATACGATTAGTTTACAGAAAGATAAAAGTAAATGGCAAATGGATGGATTATATAAGTATTTTGAAGGATCCGCTTTTACAAAAGCTTTTATGTGATGAAGAGGTATGTGATTTCTACCGGTATAGTTATTAAGCATAATATTTTTTGTACGTTTGCCGTGTTGATTATTTTAATAAATCATTGATTGGTTTATTAACAGTTTTAATGCCGATATATGCCTTTGCTGTGCTAATTTGCAAAGGTTTTTTTATATCCTTTAACCAAAAACCTGTTGCCGCTGACAAAGAAGTTCATATATCTCTTTTTTATGCTGTTGTTTTTCTCCGGCATTTCCTATTCGCAGGAGGTGATCCCACTGATGGGGAACAAGGTCAGGCAGGCGGGTGGCAGTATACGTACTGGCAGCAGTAGTGGTACGGATAGCTTACAGCGCCGGAACAAACACGAAGATTCTATCACTATCAGTTTCAGGTATCTTGATTCTACCAGGAGTTATAAACTCGATTCTTCGGTCAGTGATTTCACCCGCCGGTTTCCACTTCCAGGCACTTATATCAACCTGGGAAATATTGGCAATGCAGCCAGGCCACTTTTGTTTTCTCCCCATCTCCATGCGGGATTTGACCCTGGTTTTCATGCTTTTGATGTGTACAAATGGAAATTAAGTGATGTCAGATTTTTTAATACCACAAGGCCATACTCCGAGCTCAATTATATGCTTGGCAGCAGGGTGGAACAGATGATCGGATTGCTGCATACACAAAATATAAAGCCTAACTGGAATTTTCTTTTTCAGTACCGGTTAATAAATTCCCCGGGATTCTTTCAGAATCAGAAAACCAATCACAATAACTATTTGCTGACCTCAAAATACCAGTCAAAAAATCTCCGCTACAACAATTATTTTGTTTTGCTGGGTAATAAACTACAATCCGCAGAGAATGGAGGTATAATAGATACTACGGATATTTTAAATAATCCTGACTTTAAGGACCGGTTTAATATACGATCCAGGATCGGCGGGATAAGTTCATACTCTTCCAATTTTTTCAGCAATAAGATCAGCACAGGTAATAAGTATAGTGAATTTACAGTACTGCTCAGGCAGCAGTATGATATTGGAAAGAAGGATTCCATTATTACTGATTCAACAGTGATACCTTTATTTTTTCCCCGGCTCCGTTTTGAACATACTTTGCAACTGGACCAGAATAAATACATCTTCCAGGATTATGCCGCAGACTCTCTCTACTATAAATCCTATTACGATACGAGTTTAAGGACATTAAAAGATACGCTGATCTTCCGGGAAAGATGGCAGGTGCTGACAAATGATCTCTCTATCTACCAGTTCCCTGATGCAAAGAACCTGCACCAGTTTATCAGGCTCGGGGTGTTATTGCAGAATATAAGCGGTGATTTATCATCCGGGAAAGCGAATTTCTTTAATACAGCCGGTCATGCGGAGTATAGGAACAGAACCCGCAACCAGCAATGGGATATTGAAGCAAATGGTAAATTGTATTTTACCGGATTCAATGCAGGCGACTATGAAGCACATATCAGTTTGCAACGGCTATTAGGAAAAAAACTCGGTTACCTGCGATTGGGTTTTGAAAATATCAGTCGTACGCCTTCTTTTATTTTTGATAGCCGCAGCAGTTTCTATTTATTGAAGACAGCCAAAAATTTCAAGAAGGAAAATAATACCCATTTGTTTGCTTCTTATTATCTGCCATCTTTCAGGTTCCGGCTTACCGGTCATTATTACCTGGCCACCAACTATACTTACTTTTCCAGTTACTATGAGCCACAACAGGAAAGCACTTTATTTAATGTGTTGCAGATTGCTTTGGAGAAGACAATCAGGCTTGGTAAAAGGTGGAACTGGCATGCGGAAGTATATTTCCAGCAACTGATCGGGGCAGCACCGGTAAACATGCCTGCTATTTATACCCGGAACCGTATTGCTTACGAAGGCAACCTGGGATTCAAGAACCTTGATATGGCGGCCGGACTTGAGTTTAGATACCGGGCTGTCTATAAGGCGGATCATTATTCTCCGGCTTTGGGACAGTTCTTTTACCAGGACACTATGACCATCAGGAACCCGCTGCCTGATATTGCTGCCTATGTCCATTTTCGAATCAAGCCTTTCACTGCATTTGTCCGTGCAGAAAACCTGAATACGGCCCGCAACCTGGATGGCTTAAGTTTTACCCGCAATAACCTGGTGGCACCTTACTATGCGTTACCCGGTCTGCAAATACGGATTGGAATATTCTGGCGGTTTGTTAATTGATTCTCAAAACTATAGAGCTTATATTAATCAGTTTCCTTTATCGGGGAATGCTATTATCTTTGCATTGGCATGAAAAAACTGATTCTGGCCATATCATTTCTCTGTTATCTCACCGTTACATGTGGTGTAGTGGTTAATTTACACTACTGTATGAATAAGCTGGCCTCGGTACATCTGTTCGGCGATACAGATGATAAATGCGGTCAGTGTGGTATGGAGGTACACCAGTGGGATGGATGTTGTCATGATGAAGTGAAAGTGATAAAACTGGAACAGGATCAGAACAAAGTAGCAGCAGTTGATTATTCACTCACTTCTGTTGCCGGGCTTATTACAACTCCTTCGGCATTTATTTCGGCTTCATTTTACATTATTCCTGATAAACCTTGTTTTAATAGCCATTCTCCACCCTTAATATCTGCGCAGGATACTTATTTGCAGAATAACGTTTTCAGGATCTGAGAAAGGGCAAGTGATTTACCTTCTGTGTACAGGTACCAGGCTGTTTTATCCGGCCTGCCTTTTGTTCAACTATAATTATTACAACTCAAAAAATATTAACATGAAAACGTTGAAATTATTTTCTGTAGCTGCTCTTTGCTTGGCTATTTCTGCAATAGCAGTTGCTCAAACCAAGACTGAAACATTCAAAGTATCCGGAAACTGCGGCATGTGCAAAACCAAAATAGAAAAAGCAGCCAAAGAAGCCGGGGCGAAAGAAGCTGATTGGAATAAAGAGACCAAGGAGCTTACTGTAAAATATAGCAGCAGTTCTACCAACGCTGCCAAAATACAGCAAAAGATAGCTGAAGTGGGTTATGACAATGTTGGTTTTAAAGCCACTGATGAAGCTTATAATAAATTACATGGCTGTTGCAAATATGACCGTGGTGCTGCCACTGAAGAAGTAAAAGAATGCTGCAAAGGGGGCAAATGTGATAAAGAAGGTCATCATGGTAAGGATGGTGAAAAAATGAAGTGCGACAAAGAAGGCCACGACGGTAAGGATTGTTGCAAAAAAGATGCGGATAAGAAAATGGATTGCTGTAAAGATGGCAAGTGCAGTAAAGAAGGCCACGATGGCAAAGATTGCTGCAAGAAGTCATAGGATAACAGTTAATATACAGGAATGAATAAGTTATTCGTCATCGGAATATTCACTCTTTTCGTTCAGCAGGCAAAAGCACAATTTAGCAAAGCTGACCTGCAGGCAACAGGTCTTACCTGTGCCATGTGCAGCAATGCTATTAATAAAGCCTTGCAGAAAGTGGGTTTTGTTGAGTCTGTTGAGTCAGACATCAAAAATTCCTCCTTTGCTATTGTTTTCAAAAAGGATGCATCGGTAAATATCGATGCACTGAAAGAGGCAGTGGAAGATGCAGGTTTTTCTGTAGGCGGGCTCCGGCTTACCGGGTTGTTCAATGAAGTAAAAATTGCTCCTGATCAGCATATAAAAATCGGCAATAGTCAGTTTCATTTTATCTCGGTGAAAGACCAGGTATTAAATGGAGAAAAGACTGTTACCGTAGTTGATAAGAACTTTATTTCAGAGAAACAGTTCAAAAAGTACAGTTCAGCCACAAAGATGGATTGTATCCGTACAGGTAAGGCAGGAACTTGCTGCACAAAGGAAGGCCTTGCTGAAGGCGAAAGAGTATTTCATGTAACCATCATTTAATCTTATTGTTTCTCCCTCTTCAATGAGGAGGGAGAAACCTTTTCAACTGAACGTCTATGACAAACTTGCAAAAGCAATTCATTGTTTTGCTGATAGTTTTTTGCCCCTTGCTGGCAAATGCACAAATCAAATATGGCGCTGATGCACCGGAGATAGCATTGCCCGCTGTGAACGGCGATACATTGAAACTTTCTTCATTGAAGGGAAAGGTGGTACTGTTGGATTTCTGGGCATCATGGTGCGCACCTTGCCGGGTAGCCAATAAGGGGCTTGGCAAATTGTACAGCAAGTACAAGTCAAAAGGCTTCGAAATATTTGGCGTCTCGTTTGACAAGGACAAATCAGACTGGAAAAAAGCAATAGCAAAAGATAAGATCACCTGGTTGCAGGTGAATGATGATGGCGGATGGGAAGCGCCTACAGCCATCAACTGGAGGATTGATGCTATTCCGACTTCTTACCTGATCGATCAGAACGGGAAACTGATAGCCATGGATCTTGCAGGGAAAGAGTTAGAAAAAAAGCTTAAAGAAATTTTGGAAGACTAGCAGGAAGTAAGTATGAGAAAGTTGTTTATACTGGTATTATTGTTCACTGCTTTTCGAATGAGCGGACAGGAGTTGTATGTATTTTCTGAACCGGCCAGTAATGTGCCGGCGCATTCTCTTAGCTTTAAGCTAACCAATCATTTTGTAACCAGTGATAAGATATACGGACGGTTTTCAAACCGGCTGATGCCACAGGTGTATCTTGGAATAAGCAAGAAGTTCATGGTGGCGGCTGGGAGTACGTTTGCCAATATGCATACACCTAGTTTTAGGTACGAATCAGTTAACCTTTATGCGAAATATCGTTTTCTTTCTAAGGATGATTTGCATAAACATTTTCGGATGGCGGTGTTTGCAGAAGCATCTGCTACCAGGGCTCCATTTCATTATGATGAAATAACCCTGATGGGAGATAAGAGTGGTGTGGAACTGGGTGTTATCGCTACACAGTTATGGCATAAGCTTGCTCTTTCCGGCACGGTGGCACATACACAGGTGCTGGATGAATCAAGAACAAATAAAGTACTATATATACCTGTCCGGAATTATCAATCGATGAATTATGCTGTATCTGCCGGCTATCTTGTTTTGCCAAAAGAGTATAAAGATTATCGCCAGACCAACCTGAATTTATATGCTGAGCTGCTGGCGCAGCAAACGCTGGACAGGAGTACCTATTTTGTCGATCTCGCTACTGCCATGCAGTTGATTTTTAACAGCAATGCAAAATTGAACCTGGGTTACCGGTTTCAGCTGGGTAGTAATATGCAACGCATGACTTCCAATAGCTGGTTGATCAGTTTTGAACGAACATTCCTGGGTGCTTTGAAGAAGAAGAAATGATGTAGTTCATTAAAACAAGAAAAATGTCAACTAAATATATAAGTGTAGCCCTTGCGGCTATCATGATGCTTTCTTTTGGGAAAGTGATGGCACAGTCATCAAAAGACTCAACGGCCGTAATTTTTGTGGCCGGTGCCTGCGAAATGTGCAAGGAAAGAATTGAGAAGGCTGCCATGGAAAGAAAAGAAGTGAAGTCAGCTGTGTGGGATGTGAATACACAAAAACTGTCATTGGTTTATAATCCTGCTGTCATTACACTGGAGAAAATACAATGCAGGATTGCAGACAGGGGGCATGATAATGATTTTGAAAAGGCAAAAGATGCAATTTATTATGCGTTGCCTGCCTGCTGTCATTACCGTGAACTCAATGCCGCTGGGGGAAATAATGAAACGGCGGAAAGTAATGATGGTTCAGCAGAGCCAAAGATTATCAAAGGGGTGGTACTGGAAGAAAACAAACAAGGTGGTTTTGTTCCCCTGGCAGGTGCATCGGTTGTTTGGCTGGGAACTAATACAGGAACTATTTCTGATTCATCCGGCGTTTTCTCAATAACGCGGATCAAAGAAATCAACCGGCTGATCATAAGTTATACCGGCTATACACCGGATACCATTTCAACAGGTAATGCAAAGGAGCTAAAGATCATTCTTGCTTCGGGCAAGCAGCTCAACGAGGTAACTGTTTCTGCCAAGCAGCGTTCTACTTATTTGTCATCATTGAATCCGATAAGAACACAAGTGATGACAGAAAGGGAATTATTCAAGGCGGCCTGCTGCAACCTGAGTGAAAGCTTTGAAACAAACCCATCTGTTGATGTTTCCTATAATGATGCCGTGACTGGCTCTAAGCAAATACAATTGCTCGGATTGAGTGGTAACTACACACAGCTTACTGTTGAAAGCTTGCCCGGTCCAAGAGGTTTGGCTACTCCTTTTGGACTGAATTTTATTCCGGGGCCTTTTGTTGAATCAATCCAATTAAATAAAGGAGTAGGCTCTGTGGTAAATGGGTATGAGAGTATTGCGGGTCAGATTAATGTGGAATTGAAAAAGCCCCAAACAGCGGAGAAACTTTACCTGAATGCATATATCAATGATATGACGAAGACAGACCTGAACCTGGTATTGACGGAGAAATTCGGAGATAAATGGAGCACTGCTTTGTTATTGCATGATAATTTTCAGACAAAGACCAATGTTGATTACAATAAGGATGACTTCCGGGATATGACTTCGGGCAACCTGTTCACTGCTGTCAACCGCTGGAATTATAACGGGACCAAAGGATTTGAATCGCAACTGGGATTCAAGATACTTATCGATAACCTTACCGGTGGTCAAACAAGCTTTGATCCGGATAAAGATAAGTTCACTACCCGCAGTTATGGATTGGGTATTAAAACAAACCGTTATGAAGTTTATGGTAAGGCAGGTTATGTATTCCCGGAGAAAAAGTACAAGAGTATCGGGTTGCAGTTGTCCACTTTTGATCATAAGCAGGATTCTTACTTTGGTATGACTTCTTACTACGGGCGGCAAAAAAATTTTTATGCCAACCTGATCTACCAGTCAATCATCGGTACTACGGCGCATAAATTCAGAACCGGTCTGAGTTTTTTGTCTGATAATTACAACGAGTTATTCAATGCTACGAGATATGAAAGACAGGAAACAGTGCCCGGTGCATTTTTTGAGTATACGTTTACCCCGGTGGAGAAAGTCAATATTGTGGCAGGTATGAGGGCTGATCATAACAGTTTGTTCGGCTGGTTTGCTACACCACGATTACATGCTCGTTATGAACCGGTGACAGGTACTACCATCCGCTTAAGTGCGGGCCGTGGTCAGCGGACTGCCAATATTTTTGCGGAGAATAATAGTGTATTTGTCAGTGCAAGACAGATGAATATTATCACTTCGTCTGCAGGCAAAGCATACGGACTTGATCCTGAAGTAGCCTGGAACAAGGGAATAAGCATCGATCAGAAATTCAGGTTGTTTAACCGTGGTGCAAATTTTGCACTGGACTTTTTCCGGAATGATTTTCAGCAACAGGTTATTGTAGACCTTGAAGATGCAAGACAGGTAAAATTCTATAATCCGGATGTTAAATCATACTCCAACAGTTTCCAGGCCGAAATGAACCTTGAGCCGGTAAAGAAACTGGAAGTTAGATTAGCTTATCGCTTCTTTGATGTCAAAGCAACATATGGCAGCCAGTTGTTACAGAAACCCTTTACGGCAAGGCATAGGGCTTTCAGCAACCTTGCCTATGAAACAGGAGGCTGGAAATTTGATTATACGTTTAATTTTAATGGTTCAAAACGTATAACAAATACATCAGCTAATCCACCTGTTTATCAGAAAGGTTTGGAATCTCCTTCCTATATCCTGATGAATGCACAGGTAAGTAAAACAGTAGGTAAGAAGCACCCGGTAGATTTTTATATTGGCGGAGAAAATCTGACTAATTTCCTGCAGGGAGATGTAATAGTAAGTGCTGATCAGCCCTTTGGCCCTTATTTCGATGCTTCCCTTGTTTGGGGGCCGGTAAGTGGCCGGTTAATATATGCTGGTCTCAGGTACAAGATCAAATAATAGCTTCAGAAATTCTGTTTGAGGATTGAAAACGAAGTAGTTCTGTGGCTCATCGGGCCTATAAGAAAATTGGGTTGATTAGTAAGGTGAACAATAAATTGTTTATATTTGCTTAAATATATTTTTAGTCAAGTCTAAAAATATGTTTAGATGGATTAAACAATGAAACGAAAACTACTACTTTTCTTTTTTACTTTATTCACTGTTGCCAGTGGATTTGCTCAGCAAGGCTTGCATGGGGAAGTGAGAAATGAGCATACCGGGGAGACAATTCCTGGTGCGACTATCAGTATCAGTGATTCTTCAAATTCAGTTATTGCCGATAACCAGGGCAAATTTTCAATATTGGTACCTGCCGGGTTATCTCTGAGAATCACTGCAGCCGGATATGAGACAAAAATTATCTATCCCGGAAGTAAGGATAATATTAGTGTATCACTGGTACCTGTTCAAAAAGAATTGGACGCAGTAGTGATAACAGGTACTATGAAAGCGGTGAAAAGATCAGAAAGCCCTGTTGCTGTGGAGGTATATACTCCCCAGTTCTTTAAAAAGAATCCGTCTCCCAGCATTTTTGAATCCTTGCAAAATGTAAATGGAGTTCGTCCCCAGTTAAACTGCAGTGTTTGCAATACAGGCGATATACATATTAATGGTTTAGAAGGACCTTACACCATGATTACGATTGACGGGATGCCGATAGTAAGCAGCCTGGCCTCAGTATATGGATTGTTTGGTATCCCCACACAGCTAATAGACAGGGTGGAAATTGTAAAAGGACCGGCATCAGGTTTATACGGTTCTGAAGCGATAGGAGGCTTGATAAACATCATTACAAAATCACCTGATAAGGCGCCTTTATTTACAGGGAACTTTATGACAACAAGCTGGCTGGAACATAATCTTGATGCCGGGATAAGATTTAAAGCAGGCAAAAAAGTGACTTCTTTACTGGGAC
>Ga0116144_10002788_pt1 | contig 18272 bp, 15 predicted proteins | sample AD_UKC035_MetaG_FD_89746 | JGI IMG/M metagenome (GOLD analysis project Ga0116144, IMG submission 89746) | Active sludge microbial communities of municipal wastewater-treating anaerobic digesters from USA - AD_UKC035_MetaG | ecosystem: Engineered > Bioreactor > Anaerobic > Digestate | place: USA...
CAACAAAATCCGCACCATGACTCGTTCAGCCTATGGCTACCGGGATGAGACTTTTTTCATCCTCAAACTTTTCAATCTGCACCTCTCCAGACAGGAACTTGTCGGATGAACCAAAAAACAGCCCTTCCAAATGGTCCCTCAGTGCAGGGGTTCGCTCCCGCGATCTGGATGTCGAATTTTCTGCCGCGGCGCCCTCCTCCTATGCAGACTGGGCATCGCTGGTTCGACGTCCCCGCAACACCGGTTCAACTGACATTGATAACGGCACCACCCCGCGCACGGACTATGAAGACGGCGAGGTTGTTTTTGATCCGTCATGGACATGGGTGGACGGCACATCGCTCTTCGGCATGGATAATGATGCCCAGCTCGGAATACGCGACGTGTTCAATACAGTTACGTTCGGTTCCACCCGGACCCGCCAGTGGTCGGAGCTGAGCCAGACCGCACTGGAAGGGGAGGACGACACCACCAAAGGCGGAGCCTACGTGGCCGCACGGCGCGCCATCGGGGACAAAGGGCTTGGGTGCCTGGTTCAGTACGGCATCAATGTGTTCGAAATTGACAGCGGCTGGCAGGAAACGGCACGCCAGACCATCATGGAGCGGCAAACCCGGTACGCAACCACATATGACATTTACGGATGGGGCTCTGCCGTAACCCCCGCCCCCTTCGAAGGCGGCGATGCCTTTGAATGGGTGGTTGTGGATGCCGCGCTGCATAATGCATTTTACGGATGGATGGGGCTTGGAGACGCGATGGAACCGCGCCAGACGCAGGATGCCCGGCAGCGCACGCTGGCCGTGCTGACCGCGAGCTCAAAAACCGACCTGGATGTGGATGTGCATGACCTGCTGCTGGGACTTGAATGGGCGCTCCCGATCGGCGACTGGCTGTCCCTCTCGCTTGCCGCCGGCCCCACGCTGAACGTGATCTCGTGGGATCTGGAACACACCACGGAATGGGTCAATCAGACCACGGGCGCCGCCCTGCAGACCATGCAGGAGAAAGACGGCGACGATGAGTTCGAAGTCGGCGCCGCCGCACAGGTGACGGTGCGCCTGAACCTGGACAAGAAAGGCCGCGTGTTCTGCGAAGGTTCCGCCGCCTACAACTGGGTGGACAAAATTGATGCCAGCACGGAATCCGCATCGGCGGAAATTGACGTCAGCAGCTTCTCCGGTTCGGCCGGTATCGGGATCCGGCTCTAAACTGCTGCAGGATTGAATGAGAACGGCCCGGCGCAAGCCGGGCCGCTCTTTTATCCCCGGGAAGCCTGAAGCAGGGCCAGGTCCGCCAGCACAAGCGCCGCCATGGATTCAACAATCGGCACGGCGCGGGGAACCACGCAGGGGTCGTGGCGGCCTTTGGCCTCCAGCACGGTTTCGCGGCCCGCTTTGTCGCAGGTCTTCTGCGGCAGTCCAATGGTCGCCGGCGGCTTGAAAGCCACGTTGAAAACTATGGGCTCCCCGTTTGATATCCCGCCCTGGACTCCGCCACTGCGGTTTGTCGCGGTGCCGAGTTTTTTTCCCTTGAGCACAAACGGATCGTTGTGAGCGGAACCGTTCATGGTCGTGCCGGAAAATCCGGATCCTATTTCAAAACCCTTCGTCGCGGGGATCGAAAGCATGGCGTGAGCCAGCATGGCCTCCAGTTTGTCGAACACCGGCTCGCCCCAGCCGGGGGGGACATTGCGGCAGATACAGGTGACTATGCCGCCGACTGAATCCTTCCGGTCGCGGGTTTCCTTAATAAGCGCTGTCATTTTTTCAGCGATCTTCAGGTCGGGGCAGCGCACAGGCGTCCTGTCGACATCTGAACGCGTGAAAGAACCCGTTGAAAGGTCTCCGGCATCCACCGGTCCCGCGGCCCGGACCCATGCCACAATTTCAATCCCGAATTTCTCCTTCAGGAACTTCTCCGCAATGGCCCCGGCCGCGACGCGGCCAATGGTCTCGCGGGCGCTGGAGCGCCCGCCCCCGCTGGAGGCGTGAATCCCGTATTTCTGCATGTAAGTGAAATCCGCATGAGACGGCCGGGGAATATCCGTCACTTCGCCATAATCCTCCGGACGCTGATCCGCGTTGCGGACCAGCAGGGCAATCGGGGTCCCCAGTGTTTTGCCTTTCTCGGTTCCGGCCAGAATGGTGACGCTGTCCTTCTCATCACGGGGCGTGGTCAGGTCGCTCTGGCCCGGGCGACGCCGGTTCAGCTGCGGCTGGATGTCCTTTTCCGAAAGCTCCATGCGCGGCGGGCAGCCGTCCACAACGGCACCGACCCCAATGCCGTGCGACTCGCCAAACGTCGTTACTCTAAACAACCGTCCAAATGTATTGCCCATGACCATTCTCCAACTCGCCCATCAGCGTACACAAGTCCGGCCAGGTTGCAAGAACGATGGCTAAATGAACAATGTCGTGCCGGACTGGTCGGCTTCCTCAAGGAACGCGGCAACGCCGCCGACATCTACCCCGTCAACAAGCTCTTCCTTCGTGATGCCCATCACGTCCATGCTCATGCTGCAGGCGACCAGGCGCACGCCGGACGCCTTTGCGTCGGCCATGAGCTCCGGAAGGGATTTCACGCCCTTTGTTTTCATGACGTGCCGCATCATTTTTGTGCCCGCGCCCATCATGTGCATATTGGATAGCTTCAGCGCCCCTGCTCCGCGCGGCATCATCATGCCGAACATTCTGTCGAGCAGCCCCTTCTCCACCGGCGGAGGATTGCCCCTGCGCAGAGCATTCAGGCCCCAGAAAGTAAAGAACAGCGTCACCTCGCTGCCCATGGCCACCGCGCCGTTGGCGATGACAAACGCGGCGAGCACCCGGTCCAGATCGCCGGAGAAGACCACAAAGGTCTTCTTTGAAGATCCCGCAGGGGGCGCGACGGCCGTGGCGCGCGCGCCGCCCACACGGATGCGCGCGGTGATTTTCATGCCGTCACGGGTAATATCCAGCAGTTCATGACCGTTTCTGCGGCACCACGCGGGCGCATCGGAGAAGAAACCCGGATCGCTGGCGGTCACAACCAGTTCGTCGCCGGCATTCATTCCGGCCGCGGTGTCCCTGAGCTTCATGATCGGGCCCGGACACTGCAGGCCGCAGGCATCCAGTTCAAGCGTCCTGCCCGTGGAGGCGATTTCGCCGGATGTTCCGGCAGGATACGAAACCAGCGGGGCCTCCGGCACGCCGGGGGCCTGTTCATCGCCGTGCCAGCTGCGGAAAGTGAGCATGCCCCCGCTCAGATTGGCTGCCCGCGGCCAGCCCTTCTGCTTCAGAATCCGGTACGCGAGATAGCTGGTGAAGCCCACCTTGCAGTACAGATAAACCGGTTTGTCCTTCGGAATCTCATCCATGCGCTCGCGGAGCTGTCCCAGGGGAACATTCACCGCGCCGGGAATATGTCCGAGGTCGTAGGCGGTTTTGGGCCGCACGTCCACAATGGTTCCGTCCTGCGTTTTCTTCGGGAAATCCTCGGCATACCAGACTTCGGTGTCGCCCTGAAGCATGTTGGCGGCCACAAAGCCGATCATGTTCACCGGATCCTTGGCGGAGCCGTACGGCGGGGCGTAGGCCAGTTCCAGCTCCTGCAGATCATAAACAGTCAGGCCCGCGCGGAGGGCGGTGGCCAGCACGTCAATGCGCTTGTCTATGCCGTCATAGCCGACCACCTGCGCGCCGAGGATCTTTCCGTCATCGGCAAACAGGAGCTTCAGGTGCATGGCGGCCGTGCCCGGATAATATTCCGCATGGCCCGGAGGATGAATGTAGGCCTTGTGATATTTGATTCCCCGTCTCTTCAACACCTTCTCCGTGGCGCCCGTTCCGCCGCCGGTCATGTGAAAAACCTTCACAACGGAGGTGCCCTGCGTCGTGGTGTATTTCGTGCTGCGTCCGCAGATGTTCTCCGCGGCGATCCGGCCCTGCCGGTTCGCAGGCCCCGCAAGAGGAATCAGCGCCGGGGTTCCCGTCACGGTGTCAATCACCTCCACGGCGTCGCCGGCCGCATAAATGTCCGGATCGGAGGTGCGCATGTGCTCATCCACCCTGATGCCGCCGTTGGGGCCGATCTCCAGACCGGCCTCTTTCGCCAGGCCCGCCTCGGGCCGCACACCGATGGAAAGCACGACGAAATCGGTCGCGATCTTTTTTCCGCTGGCGAGTTCGACAATCAGGTTTTCTCCCTCCTGGCGAAAGGCGGAAGCCGCCACGCCGAGGTGCAGCTTCACGCCCTGCTGGCGCATGTGGTCTTCGAGATCGCGGGCCATTTCAGGATCCAGCGGAGGAATGATCTGCTTCGCGAGCTCAACCAGTTCGACATCCATCCTGCGGTGGCGCAGATTTTCAGCCATTTCCACGCCGATATAACCGCCGCCGATCACCACGGCCCGCTTCGCGCCCTGATCCACCTCGCGTTTGATGATGTCCATGTCCACCACGTTGCGCAGCACGAACACCCGGGGCAGGTCCATGCCGGGCAGGGGCGGGCGAATGGGGCTGGCCCCCGGGCAGAGCACCAGTTTGTCGTAGGTTTCCTCATACACCTGATCGGCGTCGCGGTCGCGCACGACGATTTTTTTCGCGGCGCGGTCAATGGACTGCACGCGGTGAGCGGTCCGCACATCAAGATTCAGAGAGGCCTTCAGGCTTTCCGGGGTCTGCAGCAGCAGATGCTCGCGATCCCTGATATCTCCGCCGATATGGTACGGCAGCCCGCAGTTGGCAAACGAGACATGCCGCCCCTGCTCCAGGATAATGATTTCGGCTGTTTCATCCAGCCGCCGCGCGCGCGCGGCGGCGGAGGCCCCGGCCGCCACTCCCCCCACGACAATGATCTTCATCTGAAGTCTTCCTTCCGGTTATGAAAACGGGCAGCTTCCTGTCGGACACGCACCGCTCGAACAGGCTCCGGATTCGCACGGGAGCGAGCTGCCCGAGGAGGTGCTGAACGTGGAAAGCTGTTTCTCGACCGATGCGGAACCGCACTTCGGGCACTTCGCCTTCACCGAACGGCTTGCCGCAAGCGTCTCGAACGCATGACCGCATTTTCTGCATTTGTACTCAAACAGCGGCATGGCTCAAACCAGCGCCTCGATTTCCGAAACCAGCTTGGCATCCTGCTGCACACCGACAAACGTTTTCGCGGCCTGGCCGTTCTTAAAGATGATCAGCGTCGGGATGCTGCGCACGCCGAACTGGCCGGCCACTTCGGGCAGATCATCCACGTTCACCTTCGCGATTTGGGCCTTGCCGGCGACCTTTTCGGCCACCGTCTCGAGAATCGGCCCCTGCATGCGGCACGGACCGCACCACGGGGCCCAGAAGTCCACCAGCACCACGCCGGTCTTTATGGTTTCTTCAAACTGACCTTTTCCGATTTCTTTCACTTTCTCGCTCATGGCTGTCTCCTGTTTTTTCCAATGGCTGGAACTTTTATTTCAAAAACTTCCAATGATTGGAACTTTTCGCGAAAAAAGTTCCAATCATTGGAAAAATCACTTCACGCCGGCGGCCATCACGCCCACCAGCGCCCAGATGAACATGGCAATATAGAGATTGCCGGTCAGCGGGCAGGCGCCGGTGCGGCACCCCATAAACTTGTACATGGCCGCGCCCGCGAGGGCTCCGGCGACGGCTCCGATTGCGATTCTTGCGGCAGCAGGCATAATCACTTCCCCTCTCTGCATCCCTTTTCACGGATGCAATCCAGAACACTGATGGAACGCCGGTCTTGAATCGAATACCAGACTTCCTTTCCCGTGCGGCGGGCGGCCACGATGCCCGCCCGCTTGAGGTGGTTGAGATGCTGCGAGGTGGCGGCCTGCGGAAGACCGATGCGCTGGGCGATCTCAAACACCGGCGCGCTTTCCTCCCGCTGAAGGACCTCAATGACCTTGAGCCGGTGCGGGTGCGCCAGCACCTTGAGCACTTCGCAGACCCGCTCAAACATTGCGAGGGAAAGCCCCTCGCTGCATGGTTTCGTATTCATGACACACCAATATATTCATATATCATGATATGTCAAGATAAAAAGGAAAAAATCCGCGGGAAGGGTCGTTTTTCAGGCGATTTCGGGGCCGCTCAGCCCTTCAGGGCCTGCAGGGCCTCCTGCTCCGAAGGATAGATGAGCAGCAGCGCATCAATGCCCAGCTGCTGGATCACCTTCAGCACCCGCATGTCAATTTCGCAGAGCGCGAATTTCCGGCCGCTCTTCTCGCTGGCCTTGTGATAGTCCAGCAGCGCGCCGATCGCCCGGCTGTTCATGTACATGATGCGACTGCAGTTGAGCAGCGTTGCGCTGTTCGACTGGTCCTCCAGATGCTTGCGCATGGCCTGGTCAAAAGCCTCCACCGAAAATGCGTCAATCGCTCCGGTGGCCTGCACCACCAGCACCCCGTCTTCCGTGCGCGTGTCGAGGGACAATCCCTTTTTCTGCAGCGCGCTGACCGCATCTTCGCGCGTGACGAAGACGCGAATGAGCGACGGAATGCCCAGCTGCTGAAGACTGCTCATAACCGCGGGGGGTACGCCGCAGAGGACAAACTTGCCGGTGCCGAGCTTGGTCTGCCGGTTGAATTCCAGCAGCATGCCCATTCCACGGCTGTTGATGAAGGTGACTCCGCTCAGATCAAGAACGATTTTCTTGTTGCGGCTCCGCACCTGAGCGCCGACTTTTCTGTTAAGAATGTCCGACGTGGTCATGTCAATTTCGCCGCTGCACACGGCCACAATCACGTCCTCATTCTGTTCCAGATCAATCTTCAGCTTTTCCGAATCCATGGCACCTCTCCATTCTGAATAGCCCGACTATAGCGGCTTTTGAACTCTGCGCAATGCCTTTCTGCGCCTTCGGCGGAATAACATATTCCGGAATTTTCAGCATTACGGGGTTGCAATATCCGGAAAATTTAATATTTTCTGGCGGGACCGGTAACGAATGCGGTGATGGATTAACAATATAACAGGGGCGGAATGATGGTGAAATACTGTGGACTCTGGATGCTGGCGGTTCTGATGATGCTCTCGCTCACGGCTTGTGAGGATCTTTATCCCTTTCTTTATGACGATGATGATGACGACTCCGGCGGCGCCGTCGCCGCGGCGCCGGCGGGCGAGAGTACGGCCCGGAAGTCCACAGACCGCTCTGCCGAGCAGGACAGCGATGACCGTGACGACAGCCCGCCGCCCGCCGACACGAGCGGGTCTCCCGGAAGCGTGCCCGCGGATTTTGCGGGAGTGGTCTGGCTGCACGCGAATGTGTCGGGCTGGGCCCAGACGGCCAGCCTGAATGCCAAAGTGAGCGGAGGAAACATTGTGCTGAACTACGACAAGGCCCATTCCTGGCCCGAGGTCAGCGCCGGAGGAACCCGCGTGGTGGCCAACCCCTGGGTGTTTGTCTGGGAAAACGGGAAGTGGTATGCCGCCACGTTTGAATGGCTGCGCAAAGGACAGACCAGCAAGCCGGCAGGAACAGTTCACGGCAGCCACATCAAGAAGGCGCCCCTGGATGATTTTGTTCCGCAGAGCGGCGTCCGCTACGGCTTCATGGTCAGCGGCCTCGCGCGCGACAGCACACGCAGCGTGCAGGAGCGCAGCAACGTGGATATGGTCACCTGGCCCTAGGCCCCGGCCAGCATCTCGCGGGCATGCTTGAGCGTGACGCTGGTCAGCTCGCGGCCGCCCAGCATGCGCGCGACTTCCTCCACGCGGCTTTCGCCGTCCAGCGGGAGCACGCTGGAAACCGTGCGGCCGGACCGGACCTGTTTGGAAACCGCATAATGCCGGGCGCCGAAAACCGCGACCTGCGGCAGATGCGTAATGCACAGCACCTGATGGCCGGAAGCCACTTCGCGCAGCTTGCGGCCCACCGCGCTGCCGATCTCGCCCCCGATGTTGCTGTCGATTTCATCAAACACCAGCACCGGGATGCGGTCGTGATCCGCAAGCACCTTCTTGACGGCCAGCATCACGCGCGAAATCTCTCCGCTGGAGGCAATGGTCCTCATCGGACTCACGGGCTCCCCGAGGTTCGGGGCGAATTCAAATTCGACTTCGTCCATGCCCGAGGCGGAGGGCTGGGCTTCACGGAACGTGATCACAAATTCCCCGTGCGCAAGACCCAGCGCTTTCAGCTCCTTTTCGATCAGGGATGAAAGCCGGGTGGACGCGGCCACCCGCTTCTCCCGAAGCGCGAGAGCCTGCTTTTCGAGCCGGGCCGTGCAGGCCGCGATTTCCGCCTGAATTTGGCCCAGACGCTCTTCCCTCGTCTGGAGCATTTTCAGTTTCTCCTCCGACTCCCGCTGCAGCGCCAGCAGGCCGCCCACATCGGTTCCGTATTTCCGCTTCAGTTTATGATAGACCGCAAGGCGCTCGTCCAGCCAGGCCAGGCGCGCGGGACTGGCTTCGATATCCTCCGCGGCACGGCGGATATTCATGTCCAGCTCCTGCATGCGGCGCAGAATGTCATCGGTCTCGGCGGCCCAGGTTTCCGCTTCCGGCAGCAGCCGCTGGAGTTCCTCCAGCGCCCGGCGGGAGCCTGAGAGCACATCAAAGGCCGAGCCCTCGTCCGCCCCGGTCAGGGCCTGCACGACAGCGCCGGCCAGTTCCTGAATGCGGCCCGCATGGCCCAGCACCTGATGTTCGGTTTCGATCTGCTCCTCTTCGCCCTCCTGCAGCGCCGCCTCCCTGATTTCCCTGATGCGCCAGTTCAGCATTTCGATCTGCCCGGAGACATCTTCGGCAGCGGTCAGTTCATCCCGCTGCTTCTCGAGCGCGCGCAGTTCGTCATAGACCGTTTCATATTTCAGCCGCTGGTCCCAGAGCCGGCCAAACGCGTCCAGCATCGCAAGCTGGGTTTCGGTTCTCAGCAGCGACTGATGATCATGGGGCCCGTGCATATCCACAAGGAATTCGCCAATGCTCTTGAGCACGGGAAGCGTCACGGGCGAGTCGTTCACAAGGTTCTGCCCCGGCCCGGAGGCCCGGACCAGACGGCGGAGAATCAGCTCCCCGTCCGCGCAGGGAGGCAGCGCGTTCTGTTCAAGGATGGCGTCAATCTCGGAGGCGTCCGCCAGATGGAACACCGCTTCGGCCCCGCAGGCGTCCTCGCCGGCCCGAATCAGGGATTTGTCGGCGCGCTCGCCCATCAGAATGGCCAGCGCCCCCATCAGAATGGATTTTCCCGCGCCGGTCTCCCCCGTGATGATGTTCAGCCCCGGGCCGAATTCCACTTCGATCTTCTCGGCCAGCGCCATGTTTTTAACGCGAAGTGTGGCCAGCATGGATCAAAGCCTTTTTTCAGAAAACATACTTGAGGCCGAAGCCCAGCGTGGTGTGATCCAGCGTGAATTCGCCGTCCAAGTCCTGCGCATCGTCCTGCTCATACGCGCCGGTGCGGTGGTAGTGCGCGTCGAGCGTGATGTCCATGGTCCGGTAGTAAATGTCGGCCGAAAGCCAGTCGGTAATGCGAATGGCGCACCCGAAGAACATGACGTTCTGGTCATCGCCGTCAACGGTAATTTCCCGCCGGATGTTGCGGTAGCCGGTGGACGGGCTGCCGGCATCAAGCCAGTAAGCCTCGGTCGGATATCCCAGATTCCACCACCGGTCGTTCGAAAAACTGGCGTCCACGGAAGCCTTCCCGATTCCCGCATACGGGGTGAAACGGGTCTGATTCGGGAAGCGGCCGATGATGGACCAGATTGGCCCGCTGATTTCCATGGAGCCGTCGCTGGTCCCGGTGTTCCAGTTGTAGGTGTCGGCTGAAAGTTCATAGCTGGTGTATTCAATGCCCACGTATTTGATGAACATGACATCGAAAAACAGATTCATGTTGTAATCTTCATCGCCGTCCAGCTTTGTGATATTTCCGAGAAAAGCGTTTTCGGGCGGCCGGGAACTGCTCTCCAGTTCATGCTTCGTCATGCGCACGCCAATATCCAGATGGCCGTCCAGGAAATCGGAAACAGCGGTCCACGCCGCGGAGGCCGATTCCAGCATTTCGTCCGAACTCGGCGACGAACCGCCCTCCCACCACATCAGGCGGCGATCCGACTTCTCCGGCATCGAAGCGGGCGCCGGGGCGGACGCGCGCGCAGAGGCTTCCGGCTCGTAGTATATGACCGGGGCCGGCGCGGGATCGGGCTCAGCCGGAGCCCGGCCCAGAAGTTTGACCGGAACCACTTCCCGCGGCGCGGCGGGAGCCGGAGCGGGCGCGGCCGCGGATTCCTCCGCCTCGCCGCCGGTTTTCAGCCAATCCTCATACGCCCGCGCTGAAACAATGAATGAAAATGAAACCAGCAGAGACACCAGAACACTTTTTTTCATAGATTACAGTCCTTCATTGGTCCCCCGTCCGCGCGCCGCATGAACGGCCGTTTCGGGCGGGACACTCTTTTTTCATATTCTGCCTTTATTCCTGAAAACTGCAAGCTAGCATGTGGGCATGAAACAGAAAATTCCGCGCAGGGCCGTGGTGCTGGCCGCCGGATTCGGAACACGCCTGCTGCCGCTGACCCGAATCCGCCCCAAGGCGCTCCTGCCCCTTGGCGGCCGCCCCATGCTGGAGCATTCGCTCCGCCTGCTCGCGTCCTGGGGCGTGGACGATGTGCTCGTGAACTGCCACTGGCTGGCGGATCAGGTTGTGGATTTCCTGCGCGGGGTCCGCCTGCCGGGCATGAAGATTTCAATTTCGCACGAGCCGGAGATTCTGGGCACCGGCGGAGTCCTTCGGCGAGCCGAATGGTTTCTCGGGGAAGAGCCCTTCTGGATGCTGAACGCCGATGTCGCCGCGGAGCTTGATCCCGCGCCGCTGGTCCATCTCTTCCGCGCACACCGTCCCCTTGCGGTGCTTTGGCTTCATCCGGAACGCGGGCCGCGCACTGTCGAACTGCAGGGAAACCGGATCACAACCTTCACCAGCCGGCGGCCGGGATCTCCCGGCACATGCACCTTCTGCGGCCTGCAGCTGCTTTCGCCCGCCATCACGCAATATATGCCTCCTGACGGCTTCAGCAGCATCATCACAGCCTACCTGAACGGGATCCGCGCGGGACAGAGCGTGCTGGGCGCCGCGGTCAGGGATTCCTACTGGGCGGACATCGGCAGCCCGGAGGCCTTTCTGGAGGCGCAGCGCGAAATTCGCGACGCGCACCGCCGGCGCAGGCCCGGACGGTTTCTGTATGCTTCGGAATCGCACGAAGGCCGCATTCATCCCGATGCCGGGCTGGTGAACACCATCGTCATGGATCACGCGGCGGTCGGCCCCCGGGCGGAACTTCACGATGCGATTGTCGCCCCCGGGTGCCGCATCAACGGCCGCGCTTCGAATCTGCTCGTTCCCGCGGCGGCCGTGCTGACCCCGTCCGAGACGGAACAGGCCGGTGGAACAGAAGGGGTCTGCGCCGAGATGCTTCCGGGGCGGGGATCGGGACGGACTTTCATCCGCCTGCACCGGGACCGCGACACGCTCATGCTGGTCCGCCACACGTACGAGCGGGCGGAAAACAGGAGATACATCCCCCACACCGCGCTGCTGCACGAAGCCGGCGTCAACGTCCCGGAAATTTTTTTCCACAGCAGCCGGAAGGCGTTCACGCTGATGGAAGACCTGGGAACAAAAAGCCTGCAGGAAGTCATCGCTTCCGGCCGGAATGCCGAGACCGCCCTCCGCGGGACGCTGGACCAGGTGATCCGATTTCACGAAGACGCCTGCGCGCTGGCGCGCCGGCGGCATCATGCGCTGGAACCGCCCTTCAACCGCGGGCTGTATGAATGGGAGCACGGCCTGTTCTGCGGGAAATATCTCGCTGAACACCTCCATTTGAACGCGCCGGCCATTCGCCGAATCAGGGGGGAACTGGGGTTCGCGGCCGAAGCCCTTCTGCGCGAGCCCCGTGTGCTGCTGCATCGCGATCTTCAGTCGAGCAACATCCTCTTCAAGCGGAACGCGCCGTATTTCATAGACTACCAGGGCATGCGGATGGGCCCGGCGGCCTATGACCTGGCCTCGCTCCTCTGCGATCCCTATGTGATGCTCGAGGAGGACCTGCAGATGCGCCTCCTCGCCCGCCACCGGCGGCGGGCGGCGGCAGGCGTGGAAGAGGATGTTTTCTGGCTGGCCGCCGTACAGCGCCTGTGCCAGGCCCTCGGCGCATACGCCCGGCTGGGCGCGCTTCCGCAGGGCCGCCGCTTTCTCGACCACATCTCGCCGGCCAGCCGCATGCTCGCGCGCGCGCTGCGGCATGTGCCCCATTTCCCCGCCCTCCGGGCGCTGGTATCCCGTTGACAGATCAGCCTCTCCAATGCACACTTTGCGAGACTGTTTGCTGAACCGGATTATGAAAGACTGCACCATGAGAAAACTGCTTGTTACGGGACTGCTCGCGCTGCCTTTTTTTGCAGGATGCATCCAGGTCGAGGAAACCATCACCCTCAACGCGGACGGGTCGGGAACCATGGAGCTTTCATATTCCGTGGCCGAAGAACAGGCCGCCATGATGGAATCCGCTGTCAGCGGGGAGGAGGCGCTGGACGCCGGCGAGGATTTCAGTTTCAGCGCGGACGCCATCCGTCAGCAGTTCAAGGAAATGGAATTTGAGGGGGTTGAACTGCTCCGGGCCGATTCCTCGGTGCAGAATGGCCGCCGCCACATCAGCATGGCGGTGAAGTTCAACAGCCTGTCCGCACTTGCCGAAACGCCCCTGCTTTCCGAACGGAAGGTCTCCCTGAAGAAAACCGGAGAGGGCGAGTACACCTTCTCCCAGAAGGCGAACACCGCCGCCATCAGTCCTGAAAGCGGCGCGGAGATGGCCGCCTTCATGCAAAGCATGCTTCAGGGACTGAAGGTGGAAATCCGCGTGAAGGCGCCGGGTCCCATCACCGCATCCAATGCCACCGAAACCCGCGGAAACGAAGCCCGCTGGGTGTTTGACATCGCCACCAATCCGAATGCTCTTTCCATGATTCAGAATCTCGATGTGCAGCTCAGTTTCAAGGGGGACGACGAGAAGCTGTCCGGCTTCCGGGAATATGGCACGAAATAAGGCCAGCGGGAAAAAGAAAACTGCCGCCGCGCCAAAGAACGCGGGCGCGTCCGGGCTTTTTGTTAAATATCGGGACGAACTCACCGCGCTGGCCAGGAACATCCCGTTTCAGGACGTCGTCATCCCGGAGTTCCGGGACCGGAAATGGGAACCGGTGTCTGTCCGGCAGCCCCGCACCTACGCCCGGCCCGACGCCGGCATGCAGGCCATCGGCCGCTTTCTGATCGAACGCGGCATGGTGGACCTGCTTCAGCCCGAAGACACACTGCATCTGTTCGAGGAAATCCACTGGAGCGTTCATCACATACGGAAGCTGTCGCGGAAGCGGTTCAAGAACGCAAAAGAGGTCCATCAGGCGCTTCGCGAAGCCTATGCGCTGATTTCGCGCATCGAAGCCGCGGAGGAGGAAATCTTCATTGCCAACCGCCGGCTGGTGGCGCGCTGCGTGCGGCCCTATTTCTGGATCGGGCAGATCTGGCTGGCGGATTTTCTGCAGGAGGGATCCAAGGCCCTTTCCAACGCCATCCGCAAGTTCGACTTCGCCCGCGGAACCCCCTTCTATGCCTATGCGCAGCGCGCCATCCAGAACCGGCTGCGCAACTACTTCCGCGATCATGTCCGCACCGGCGCCCTGGGCATCCAGCCCAGCCGCGAAATGGTGCTCATCCGCTCCGCCCACGAGGACTGGATGGCCCTGCACAAAACCGAGCCGCCCGCGCAGACCCTCAGCAACCTGACGGAAATTCCCGTGGAGCGCATCGAAAAGCTGCTGCCGCTGGTCCGTCAATGGATGCGCGTCCCCCAGCAGCCGCTTTCACTGGACGAGCGCATGGGGGAAAGCCGGAGCGATCTGCATCAGTTCATAGAGGATGAAACCCTCGACAGCGCGGAGACGCTCGCCCAGCGATCTGAAATCTGGGCCGCGGTGGAACAGCTGCCCCAGCGCTCAAAAGAGATCATGCACCTGCGCTTCTTTGAAGGCTTCACGCTGCAGGAGGCCGGCGATAAACTCGGTCTGACGCGCGCGCGCATCAAGCAGATTCAGGATGAGGCCCTGAAAAAACTCCGGCATCTGCTCAAGCATGGGGGAAAACTGCCCTGAGGGCTTTCACCAGCCCGTGTGCTTCCCGTCCAGATACGGCGCCCACTGTTTCCGCGCTTCCTTGAGCGCGTTTGCGCGGTGCGAAATGGTGTTTTTAATGTCGTCTCCGAGTTCGGCAAAGGTCTGCTCGCGGCCGTCGGGCACAAAAAGAGGATCATAGCCGAAGCCGTGCGCGCCGCGGGTTTCATGGATAATGCGCCCCTCGCAGGTTCCGCGAACCGTCTTTGCGTTTCCCGCCGGATCAGACAGAGCCATCACGCAGACAAAGCGCGCGCGGCGGTTTTCAACTCCGTTCAGCTCCTTCAGGAGCTTGCGGTTGTTCGCATGATAATCGGTGGGTTCGCCGGCATACCGCGCGGAAAAAACGCCGGGCCGGCCGCCGAGGGCGTCCACCGCCAGGCCCGAATCATCGGCCAGCGCCCAGAGGCCCGTGGCCCGGGCGAGCGTTGCGGCCTTCTTGACGGCATTGGCTTCAAACGTGTCGCCATCCTCCTCCACATCGGGCAGGTGCGGAAAATCCAGCGCGCTGGCAATCTCCACATGCGCCCCGAACAGTTTCCGGAACTCATCGAGCTTGTGCCTGTTTCTTGTCGCAATCAGAAGTTTCATGCCGCGGAAAATATACGCATCCGCGGAAGAACACCAGACAAAAGGAGGCCGCTCCCGCGCCGCATCCTCAGTAAATTAAGGGTTTTCGCTGAAATGGGTGTGAATTGTCCTTGTTTGGGCCGGTCAGTGCGCTATGCTTGCCGTGAACTGGGCAGAAAAGAGGCGGCATTGCTGCCGCCTCTTCAGGAAACGCTTTTAAATCAGACGCTGCGAACAGTGGGCTGATCTGCGTTATCTAACTTTGTCTTGGTTCCAAACAAGACTGTCATATGTGTATCAGGAGGCCGTCATGAGTGCAACAAGAAAACGCGATCTGATCCTTTCCTTCGATATCGGGCACAGCTCCATCGGCTGGAATGTGCTGATGAACTCCCCGGACGGCCTCGCCGAACTCGGGCTGGGAACCGTAATCTTCGAGGCGGACGGCTGCCTTGCCAGCAAGCGAAGAGATTTCCGCAGACAACGGCGCACCATACGCTCCCGCAGACAGCGGATCGAATGGCTCGAAAAAGTTTTTTTGACGCAGGGTCTTTTGAACCCCAAACAGATAGAGGCGAAACACAACGCCGGAGGAGGAAACAGCGCGCCGTGGCTCCTGTCAGCGGCCGTGCTGGCCGGAAAAGGCAAATGCGTGCTGAGCGCCGAAGAACTGTTTGATGTACTGCGCTGGTATGCGCACAACCGGGGTTATGACGGCAACCGTCGCTGGTCCGGAACCGCGGACGAGAACAAGGAAGACACAGAGAGAGAGCAGGCCGCCCTGAACCTGATGGAGAAACACGGCACCACAACAATGGCCGAAACCGTCAGCGCCCAGCTAGGACTGGCACCCGACGGCCACAAGCGGGCTTCCATGAACTATTACAAGGGCCGCGACATAGGGGCCGCGTTTCCCCGCAGTGTGGTCACAGCGGAAGTGAAAGCCATACTGCAGATTCATGCCGGAAAACTGAAGGGCTGCACGGAAGAGTTTATGCAGGCCGTGTGCGGAGAAGCAGATGAGGCATGGAAAGCCATACAAACAGAAGGAATCCGCATGGCGAAAAACTTCAAGGGCAGCCTGCTTTTTGGCCAGAAGGTTCCGCGGTTTGACAACCGCATTCTGTCATTCTGCCCGGTCTCAAACACGCCGACCCCGTTGAAGTCTTGCAGGGAATTCATGGACTACCGGTGTGCGATGTTTCTTGCCGCAGTTCGTGTGGCGGCCGCAGAGGACAAAGCCCTGCGGGCGCTGAATGCGGCCGAACTGAAGGAACTGTGGGACCGTATTCACCTGACAGGCTACATGCCGGCCGGAGAATTCAAAAAGGCCGTCCGCAAAATGACGGGCTGCACCCGGGACAATCTGGACGGACTGATGGTGATCGAAGACGCAGGCACGAACCTGATCACCGATCCGGCGCTTAAGCTGGTGCATTCAAACACCGTTCTTAAAATAATCTGGCCGGAAATCCCGGAAGATGCCTCCAGTGCCCTTCTCGCACGGCTGCGGGCAAAGCAGAGAATAACCGTGGCGGATATTCTGGCCGGGGCGGGAACCGCGACAGACGGCCTCAACACCGCAGTAGATTCCGCCTATAAAAAGGAGCGCAAGAAGATTCCCGACAAAACCAGATGGATCGAGCGTAAATCATTTCATGCCGAATATGACAGCGGACGCGCCCCCTACTCCCGCTCAGTCATGACCAAGGCGGTGCAGGAGGTTCTGAGCGGGAAAGACCCCCGGGCAGAAGGAGGCTGCCTCTATGTAACAAGCGAAATGAGTGCAAGACAAGCGGGCCGCAGCCTGGACAAGATGACCAACAATCACCTGGTCCGGCACCGGCTTCTGATTTTAAACAGACTGATGAAAGACATCCTGAATGAGTTTGCGGCGGGAGACAAGGACCGGGTCGAAACCATAGTGGTGGAAGTCAACCGCGAGGTCGCCTCGATGTCCGGTAAAACCATAAAGGAGATCAAGACCGAAGAAGGCCGGAAGAGGGCCGACCACAAACGGGCCCGCAAGATCATGGAAGACGCCGTGCAGGAGGCGGGCAGCGATGCGGAAATCTCAGCCGGCCTGATCCGCAAGGCGCGAATTGCAGAGGATCTCGGCTGGACCTGTCCCTACACAGGGAAAAAATACGGTCCGCTCGATTTGATTCACAAGCAGGTGGATATGGATCACATCATCCCCCGTTCCGAGCGCCTGAGCGACTCCATGGCGGGAATGGTGATCACCTTCTCCGAGGTGAACCGGTGGAAGGATAAACGGACCGCATGGCAGTTTGTCGAGCAGGAGCAGGGCAAGCCCGTTCAGGGAAATCCCGCCCTCACGATCACTTCGCTGAATGCCTACCGTGAGTTCGTTGAAAAGCTGAAAACCGCGGGCGGGGTGGACGAGGATCAGGCCCGGCGCAAAGCCCGAAAGCAGTATTTACTGATGCCTGACTATATTGAAAAAAGCTTCACCCCACGCGACATGACCATCAGCTCCTACGTCACCAAAATGGCGGTGCAGCAGATAACAAACACCTTCAACACATGCAAACGCAAACCGCAGATTGTATCCCTTCCGGGGCGATTGACGGGTGAAGCAAGAAAAAGCTGGAAGCTCACGGGCCTCCTGCATGCCGTGAACAGTGAAATAAGCGGAAGTACCCTTAAGGATGAAGTCCGGGGCATGACGCACCTGCACCATGCGCTTGACGCATCCGTAATGGGCCTGCTGGCCGCAAACATCAGCGACCTGAGTGACGGCGCGGTGTGGCAGCTCCTCCTAAAGCGGCATCTCACGCGCGATGAAAGCCGCTACCTGAAAGAACACACCCGAAGGATCAGCATCGACTCCGAGGGGCGGCCCCACCTGCAGGACATCCCGAAAACGATAACCGGACAGCTGCAGAAGCTTCTCGCCGAACGGCGCGTGGTCCAGCACATCCCCGCCAGCATGACCGGACTCCATGTGAAACTTAACACTCATGGTATTCTGGGCATGGATGACCAAACCGGCAAAGTGATCCTTCAGCAGAAAAAAGAGGGCAAGCACAAGCCCGAACTGGACAGCGAGCATCCGGTGAAGGTTCTGGGCTTTGCCGCTCCAGCGGGCTCAAAGCTGAAAAAACAAAAAGGGGCGCGCATCATAGATCAGAACTACGGCGTCGCATTGACCCTGCCCGAGCCGCAGATCATCCCATGGCATAAAGTCTGGCCCAGGCTCAACGAGATCAGAGAGAAAACCGGAAAGTGGCCGCAGGTGCTGCGTAACGGCATGGTGATCAGCGTCCCAAAAGGCCGATACATGGGCACATGGCACATCTATTCAGTTAAAAACAACAAAGGCGGTCTGGCACTCGACATGGGAAAACCCGATGAAATTAAACCGTCGAAAATCAATGTTTCTCTGAAAACCGTCTTGAACGACGGAATGAATATTCAGAAAACAAAACTGACCGGGAATGGGCTGTGTCGTATCATATCATCCATATCGACAGCCCCGACATCCGGCTGAACTGCCGCGACGGGCAGTTGATA
>Ga0116144_10002789_pt1 | contig 18269 bp, 15 predicted proteins | sample AD_UKC035_MetaG_FD_89746 | JGI IMG/M metagenome (GOLD analysis project Ga0116144, IMG submission 89746) | Active sludge microbial communities of municipal wastewater-treating anaerobic digesters from USA - AD_UKC035_MetaG | ecosystem: Engineered > Bioreactor > Anaerobic > Digestate | place: USA...
ACGTATGAAGAAGCACAATCATTTTTTTCTTCTGGGCATATTCCCATGCTTCGTTGTATACGCCTTCAGAAATAGGCACCCTGTGGTAATCTGCGAGAAATTTAAAGCCCACGAAAACATCGCTGTACTTTTCCATGTCAGCTATGTCTTTTCTCGCATTTAGGGGATAATGAGGATTGATGCCGCAGTAAGCCCTCAGTTTATCCGGATATTTCCTTACCGCTTCAATATTTACACTGTTTCCTATATCGGGGGAATTGAGTGCTGCATGATGGCAGAAAACAAGATATTTAACATTGGAAAGCGCCATTCTTCTTACCATCTCATCGGTACTGACGGAGGGAAAAAATATCGCGTACCAGTTGCCCATATGTGCGTGCATATCAAAGACGGGGCAGTCTGCTGCTTTTCCTTTTTCAAAAAATTCATTGTATAGTTTTGATTTCATAATTTCACCCCTGAAATGATTTTTTCAAGATTCATGTAAGCAATGTTTTTCTTGTCAACATCGGAGATTTCCGCATGGAGAAGTTCAAGAGTATTGGATTCCATGTATTTTTCGGGAAAACCCGTTCCGAATAAAAGATTTTTGGAACCATTCCTCCTTACAATGAACTCCATGTTGCCTTCGTGGAGAGAAAGCATGCTCGTCTCCACGTAAAAATTGGGATACTTGTCAAAAAGGGGAAGAATATTGCGTATGGGACTCCAGCTTCCAACATCGCAGGCCACGCAGGTAAGATAAGGAAACTGGGACATTATATCGTAAATTTTGTCCCATCCGGTTCCCCTTCCGATTGAGAGGAAAACAGGTATTTTTCTTTCAGAGACTTCATCCAAAAACCCGCCCATGGACACGCGGTTAAAAACATACTTGTGTGCCTCGGGAAAAGCCCTCAAACCGTATATCCTGTTTTTTTTCATCTCCTCGAAAAAACCGTCGCGTTCTATCTCTCCTGTCTGAGCGGGAAGAATGGTCCAGGTCCCGTACAGTCTCTCTTTTCCTTTTATCTCCCCGGAAAGCAGGGCGTTGCCGTAAAAGGCCGAACTGTCATGCTGGGCAATATGCCATACAAGCGCCCTTTTTATAACACTGTTGTCCATAGCTTCCAAAAGCTTTATGGCTGATTCAACAGGTTGATAAACATTCACTATCATGGGACTTCCTATAAAAACATTGGCATCGAAAAACTCAAGATTCTTCATAAATGACCTCCATGAAATATTACCCGGTTTAATTCCGCTCTGCGGTACCTTTTGCAACCAGGATTTCTGATACATTAAACGCACGCCTAAAAAAAGAGAGAGATCTGCAACTCAGTATTACAAACATTGATCAAGGATGCCTTCTGTAGAGAATACAATCAGACGGATTTGCAAGAGGGTCTACTATTACAATCTCGTTTTCAGAAAAAGAAGCAGTCACGGGACACCGTTTTTCTGCACAAAAATAGTTGAAGTTTTTTTCCGCAACAACCTCCGCCGCTTCGATAATCATGGTAATAGACCGCTGGCTTGCCGCATCGGGATATGAACCCGCGATATCCGAGGCATTCTCACCCAGGAATTTCACCCTTGAAACGGCAAGCAGCCCCGCAACAATGGACGCCTTCCCGTAACCGAAAAGTTCTTCATATCCCTGTTTGTTTCTGATATGCCCCCCGAAAAAAGGGTTGCGGGTTCTCGAACCATCGCCTATAACGGTCTCCCTGTATCCCCTGTCCTGCTGGTCTACAAATCCCCTTCCCAGTATTCCGTAGACCTCTATTTCCTGGTTCGAAGCTCCTTCAAATTCCGCCGGGTTTATCCAGTTATTGTTAAAATCCCCCCGCATACCGTTATCATAGGTTATGTTGACATTAAGGCCGTCCCAGCAATTCAAAGCCCTTTGAACGGGAAATTCCGAGATATCCCTTTTCTCGAGGCCCGCCACCTTTTTAACATAACTATCCCAGTTTGCAAGGAGATTTTTTTCCCCCGTGGCATAAAGAGACAAGGGGAAAACATCAAGGTAAAAAGCGACGGCATCAAGCCAGTGGCATCCCACGTAGCTGAAAGGATTTGAATGTTCAGCCCATTTGAACACGCCGGCAGGAAGAGCCAGAGGTTCTTCAAGGGCGGCCCTAACACGGTTTATCTTTCCGTATTTCCCGGCACATGAGCTGAGCATATCCCTTACCGCGGGGTCATACCTCTTGTGCATGTCAACCGCGACAACAAGGTTTTTTTGCCTTGCAGTTTCAATAATCCTGTGGGCCTCTTCTGTTTTAAGGCAAAGAGGTTTTTCCGTTATCACGTGCAAGCCTTTCCCCAGTGCGTAGAGTATGGGTTCCGTATGAAAATGGTCAGGAGTGGCAACAACAAGTATGTCAGGTTTTTCCCTGTCAACTATTTCCCTGTAACAACCTTCTCCATAATAAGGCTTTATGGCGGAAAGGGGGAATGTTTTTAAAAAATCTTCAGATATCCTGCCTGCAGTGGCTGACTTTGCACTCCTGGTTCCGATGGCAACGGTTTCAATTTTTATGTCGGCAACCAGCGGTGCAAAATGTGACATGCCTATCGAAGTCAGAAATCCTGCAAAACCTCCTCTCTCAAAATCTTTGAAACTCTGCCCGATAATATCGTCAAAAAACATCCCGCCGCCAATAATTCCCACTCTCAGTTTCTTTTCCATGTTTATATTATTCACAACCTTCAACGGGAGCAATACTCCTACCCTCTTTTGCACTCTTTTCAGCCGATTCTATTATTCCTATGACCCTTTTGGCCTGTTCAGGTTTTACAGTCAATTCCTCGCCCATTATAAGATGGTCCGCTATATTCCTGTAATATTGAGCCCATGCATCGTTCTTGCCGCTCAATTTAATAACAGATTCCTGTCGTATTCCCGAAACCATGCTTATAAGAATCACTTCATTTGAAAGGCTGACTTCAATGGAACCCTTTGTACCCAGTATCCTCCACTTGGGCCTTACCGAAGAACTTACGCATGAAGAAACATAATCTACCGTAACACCGTTTTCAAAACGGAGCAGGATCTGGCCGTAATCCTCAGCGGTTACAGCTTTCCATTCAACTTTCTTAAGGTAACCCATGACCTGTACCACCTTTGAATTGACAAGATTCAGCACCCAGTCCATGAAATGGGCGCCCCAGTCAAAAAGTATACCTCCTCCGATATTTTTGTCCGACCTCCACCAGAATCTCGGGTGATTATATCCTGTCAATCCGCACTCGATATGCACTATCCTGCCTATAAGTCCCTTTCCCACGATATCTTTAATCGCAAGGTAGTCAGGGTCCCACCTTCTGTTGTGAAAAACGCTCAGCATCAGTTTCTTTTCACGGGCAAGAAATATCATGCCGTCGGCCTCCCTTACATTCAGGCAGAAAGGTTTTTCAACAACCGCGTGCTTGCCTGCCTCGAGGCACTTTATTGCCATTGAAGAATGTATGTTATGCGGCACAATATTAACGACAAGGTCAAGTTCATCCATCTTGAGCATGTCTTCAAGACAGTTAAAATAGCCTTTAAGCCGAGGCAATTCTTTCCTGGCAGCCTTAACCCTTTCAGTGTCGATATCACACATGGCGACAGTCTTTAATCCCTCTATGGAATCAATCCATTCGGAATGATGTCTGCCCATGTTGAAAGTGGGACCGTAGCCGGCAATTCCACAGTTAATTTTTCTTTTTGCCAGATTCTCTCCCGTGCTGAAGGCAATGGACCTCAAGACAATCTTCTGGAATTCCGGTTGGTTCCATGCCTCTTTCGTATGGCCGTTTGCCACGTAAACCACCCTTCCCTTTCCATGTTTCCTTTCAAAAAGCATGGGTATTTCTTTACCCTGCCAAACGGTTGTCATAAGAAGCCTGACTTTGGAAGGGTCGTGGTTCTGGAGATGGTACATCTCGTCGAAAAGAGAAAAATCAGCCATCCTTGAAGTTATATAATGAGTCTTATCCTTAACAGATAAGTCAAACGTGTGCCTTTCCGGATGAAAAAGAAATTCGCCGTTTAACATCTCTACATAAGACCTGCTTCCCCTGAAACTGTCTGCGGCGGAATGTATTCCCACAAAACCGCCTCCGTTTTTAACAAAAGAAATCAAACCCTTTTCCCGTTCTTCCGTGAGGTCGTTAACAAGGCCTGTAGTATAAACCACCACTGCCGCATAATCGCCTTGAGGCAGTGATTTGAAAGCATCAAGGTCGGCAGTCGTCTCAAGATTGAACCTTCCGTCTGCCTTTAGAATATTTGACAGAACGTGCCCTGCCCATCCTGCAGGATGGAAAACCGGCTCGTTATAGACGTATAATATTTTTTTCGACATTTCTAATCCTCCGCTGTAAACCGGTAAATAATCTTCCTCAGTCCTGTACAATAAACTGCTCAAGATGCCTCAATGAGAGAATCAATCCTTCATCCTCCATCTTGCGGCTGCCTTCATTCCTGTAAACCCTGTCATGCCATCCTTCTATGTTCATATCATTTTTGTATCCCTGCCTGTGAAGTTCCTTTACAACAAGGCTCCAGTCGGTATCTCCGAACCCTGTAAAGCAGTGTTCAACCGAACCCGGGTACCATATGCCGTACTCGTTCATTATATCCCTGTTAATATGCGCATCCTTTGCATGCACATGATATATTCGGCTGCCGTATTTTCTTATAGTGGGCACAGGATCAATAAGCAGGCATATAAGATGGCTCGGGTCCCATTCCAGGCCTATTGCTTTTGACTCCACCTCGTTAAAAGCCATATCCCAGGCTTCGGGAGTGCAGAAAAAATTTGTACCGTCGCACGGAGTCAGGAACTTTCCGAGAGGACAGTGCTCAAAAGCTATCTTGATATTATGGTCTTCGGCAAACCTTGCATGCTCGCCCCATATTTCCTTATACTTGGAAAGGCTGTCCTTGAGAAAAGGTTTTTCCTTTAACCTGCCCGAAAAACCGGCAACGACACCTACGCCCATTTTTTCCGCCAGCAAGATGACATTCCTTACAAGGTTCTTGTATTCTTCTTCCTTTCCTACATCCATGTGGTTTACATAGAAACCTGCCAGGCATGAAATTCTTATATCCTTTTCATCGTAATAATTCTTTACTTCGCGCGCCCGTGCTTCCCAATCCGGCTTTCCCGGGAAAAATTTGTCTTCGGGAAAAACTTTCAGCTCGCAGCATTTGAACCCCGTCTTCTTCGCGAAATCTATTCTCTCTTTATCAAATTGCATCATGAATCCTATTCTCATTTGGGACCCCCCGTATAATGAGTTAACTGCTTTAAGCTTGTCAGAATATAATAATACAGTTATAATAAATGTCAAATAAAATCAAGCAAAAAGCATTCTGCGGAGGACAACATGGATTGGAAAGACCTTTCAACCTCTAACAATATAAGAATAATCTATAAGAAAATACCCCAGTTCCATTCCGTATCTGCCGGAATATTCATAAAAGCGGGAAGCAGGTTTGAAACGAAAGATATATCTGGCATTTCGCATTTCATAGAACACCTGCTGTTCAAAGGGACGAAAAAACGCAGCTGCAACAGGATAAAAGAAGAGATAGAAGGAGTGGGAGGAACCTTTAACGGTTTCACCTCTGAAGAAATGACGTGTTACTGGATAAAGATACTGAAGGACTACTTTGATTTAAGCATCGACGTTCTTTCAGACATGATACAAAACCCACTTATGAAAAAGGAAGATATAGAGAAAGAAAGAATGGTGATAATAGAAGAGATTAACATGTACAGGGATATTCCGGCAAAATATGTTTTTGAAGTTTTTGACCAGCAGCTTTTCAGCAACCATTCCCTCGGACAACCCATTGCCGGAACGACTGAAAGTGTTAAGGGAATAACAAGGAAAAATATCCAGGATTACATGAAAAACTTTTACACGGCAAAAAACATAGTTGTAAGCATTACGGGCAACGTTTCAGAAGAACAGGTTGTTGAAACGGCGGAAAAATACCTTTCTTCTGTTATAGAAAAAAAAGAAAATGTTTTCATGAAATGGGACAGGCTTCCCTCGGGCCCCGAAATTAAGAATATACATAAAAAGACCGAGCAGACTCATATAGCAATGGGCGGCATAGGTCTTTCACGGTTCGATAAAAAACGCCATGCATTCATGGTTCTTGACGTGATACTCGGAGGGAACATGAGCAGCAGGCTTTTCAACAGGATAAGAGAAGAGATGTCACTTGCTTATGCCATAAAAAGTATGACAGGATGCTATAATGACACGGGAGCTTATATCATATACGCGGGAGTTTCTCCCGACAATACGGAAAAATGCATATCCGCGGTTGTCGATGAAATAAGGAAAATCAAGGATGCTGGAGTAACAGAAAGCGAACTTGACAGGGCAAAAAAATTCATATCGTCCCAGTTTCTGATGAGACTTGAAGACAACCTCGAATACATGCTGTGGCTCGGAGAACAAAAACTCATGAAAAACTTCGCGGTCAGAAAGAATGAAATACTTGGTAAAATAAACGCGGTCAGCAGGAAAGATATAAAGTCACTTGCGGAAGAAATTTATAAGCCGTCGAATTTTTACGTCTCACTTATAGGGCCGAGAGCAGACGAGCCCGCAATACTAAAAGCGGCATCAAAACTCTGAAGGAGAAAATGATGGAATACATATCAAAACGATGGACCGGCTTGTGGCAGAAATATTATGATTTTTTTGCATCTCTTACAGTTTTGAAGAAACTGAGTGTTTCCCTCGGTTTTGCGCTTTTGACAGGCCTTTCTGCGCAGATTTACATTAAAATGCCTTTCACCCCGGTTCCTTTTACGGCACAGGTATTTGTAGTTCTGCTGGCGGGAGTCCTTCTGGGCAAAAACTTCGGGGCCATAAGCCAGGCGGTATATCTTGCGGGTGGCGCGGCTGGAATAAACTGGTTTTTCTCTTCGGGTTCGGGATTCTTCAGGCATACAACGGGTTATGTGATAGGATTTGCCCTGGCCTCCTACGTTATCGGCTCGTTAACAGAAAAAAGCCGTTCCCGCCTTAAAATGACGGCCGCCATGCTGGCAGGCGTTGTCATATTACTTTTTTCGGGAACAATGTGGCTTTCCTTTTTCCTTCGCATGCCTCTCTCAAAAGCCTTTGCTGCCGGGTTTCTTCCTTTTCTCCCTTTAGACACGGTAAAAGCTTGCCTTGCAGCAATAACAGCCGGTTCGATTCTCAAAAGCGGAGTAAAAAAATGAGAAAGTACAATGTTGCGGTTGTAGGAGCGGGAATGGTCGGGAAAAAAATGGTAGAAATACTTGTTGAAAGAAATTTTCCTTACAGCGAGCTAAAAATACTTGCCACAAGGGAAAGGGAAGAAGAGATTTCAGGCAGAACCTTCAAGGTAGAAAAAACAGAAGCCGAATCTTTCAACGGGGTAGATATAGCTCTATTTGCAGGAACGGAAGGTGAAAAAGGGGCAAGCCAGGTATTCGGATGGGATGCCGTAAAAAGAGGCACAATAGTCATAGATAACGGAGGAGATTTCAGGATGGACCCGAGGGTACCTCTCGTAGTACCCGAAATCAACAGCCGCCATTTGAAAAACCATTGCGGGTTCATAGCAAACCCCAACTGTTCAACCATACAGATGGTCATGGCCATTTACCCGCTGCACAGGGAATACGAGGTTGAAAAAGTGATTGCAACTACATTCCAGGCAGTTTCGGGCACAGGCAGAAACGCTGTTGAAGAACTGGAACAGCAGGTTAAATCCCATACTGCCGGACATCCTGTGGAAAAAGAGGTTTATCCTTACCAGATTGTATTTAATGCGATACCTCAGATAGGCAGCCTTTCAGATGAATTCCCGGGATATTATACAGAGGAAGTCAAGATGATAAAGGAAACAAGGAAGATTCTTGACGCTCCGAAAATGGAGATTTCGGCCACATGTGTCAGGATTCCGGTATTCAACGCACATTCCGAAAGCATTACAGTGCAATGCCGCAGGAAGCCCGATCTGGAAAGGGTGAGACAACTTCTTGCCTCTTTCCCAGGCAATTCGGTCATTGACTCTCCGGCCAATTCCCTTTACCCTACCCCTCTCGAAGTGTCGGGAAAAGATGATGTATTCATAGGAAGAATAAGGAAAAATCCTGCCATGGAAAACTGCGTCGACATGTGGGTGGTAAGCGACAATATAAGGAAGGGAGCCGCCCTCAATACCGTACAGATAGCAGAACATCTCATCCTCTGAGCAAAAAAACAGGTCAGAAGCGAAGAAGGGAAAAAACGTTGTAATTTTTAAGTTTTGACACGCCTTTCAATTCGTTTAGCTCGATAAGAAAAAGGACTTTTTCAACCCTGCCCCCAGCCTTTTCCACCAGGCTGCAGGCTGCTTTAGCCGTTCCTCCCGTGGCAAGAAGGTCGTCAACCAGTATGACTCTCTCTCCTTCCTTAACGGCGTCCCTGTGCATTTCGAGAACATCTGTACCGTATTCAAGGTCGTACTCTATCCTGATTTTCTCCCATGGAAGCTTGCCTGACTTCCTTATCGGCACAAAACCTGCGCCAAGAGCGAATGCAAGCGCTCCTCCAAAAATAAAACCCCTCGATTCTATTGCAGCAACCTTGGAGATGCCGGAAGGCACCTGGGACTTGAATAAATCCACAACTTTTTTAAACGATTCCCCATCTTCAAGCAAAGTTGTAATATCTCTGAAAAGAATACCCTCTTTAGGAAAATCAGGTATTGTCCTTATTAAGCCTTGCAGCTTTTTCATTTTTCATCTCCTTCCATTCTTTCTTGAGCTTCCTGAGAGATATCTTTTTTATCTGGTGGACCCTCTGCCTGCTGACACCGAGCTTTTCAGAAATCTCCTTGTAGCTGTGCTGTACTCCGTCCCCGAGACCGTAATAAAGTTCCAGGACGTTTATCCACGCCTCAATATTGGCCCTCTTTTCCTTGTCCTTGAGCCTTGAAAATATATTTTCAAGAATATCCCTGTTGTTTAAAACCTCCCACAAGCCGGGTTCGCCGCTCTTTTCGAAATCAATAACCTCAAACAGGTCCACCTCTTTTTCCCCGTCGTAAAAACCTGAAGATATGACTCTCACCTGGCTTGAATATTTTTTCAGCTTTTTGACTATCTCGGGAGTAAGTTTCAACCCTTCGGCAATCTCCTTGTCCGTAGGAGTTCTGCCATGGTTAAACATGTAATCCTTTTTAAGGTCTTCAAGCCTTTCTTTGAATTCCTGGTATCTTTCCGGTATCTTCAAAACCTCAAATTCTTTCATTATCGCCCTGAGGACAAACCTTTTAATCCAGAAATAGGCATACGTGCCAAACTTGACGTTTTTCTTGAAATCAAACTTCTCGAGGGCTTTCAATAAGCCCATATTTCCTTCGGCAATAAGGTCAGCCAGTATATCAGAAGAAAAAGCATAACGCTTTGCGAGGTATATTACAAGGCCCTGGTTCTGTTTTATAAAGAACTCCTTTGCTTTCCTGTCACCTTTCCTTATTTCCCTGATAATCTTTATTTCATCTTCCTGGCTCATCGTTTCCTTCATTTACCCGTCCCTTTATTTTGTATGAGCTGCTTTATCCTTTCAGCAGCTTCACCGAACCTGTCTTTATTCTTTCCGCTTCCGCGTGCGAAAACATCGTTCCCGCCCCCGCCGCCGCCCATTACAGAGGAGATTTCTTTTATAAGACTGACAGCCGGGAATTCATCCTTTACGCCGGCACCAACCTTTACCACAAAGAGTATCTTCTCCTTCTCTTCGTAGGCGATAAAAGATATGCAGTTTTCCAGCGACCCGGTTACCATATCTGCAATCCTGCTTATAACTTCGGGATTGCCGAGGCTAACCTTGCTGCTGACATAATTATAAACCTTTCCCCCTGCGGATACAAAATCTTTTTGAGATACAAGCTTTTCACTAATCATTGAAGCCAGAGTATCTTCGTATTGCTTTACAGTTTTGTCTTTTTCCCTCGTTTCGGAAATTAGCTTTTCAACCCTTTGAGGCAATTTTTCAGGAACTGTTTCAAGCCTGCCGCTTATTTCTAAAACCGCATGCCTGTAATTATCAAGGTATGTCAGGGCTTCCCTGTATGTCAGGGCTTCTATCCTCTTCAGGTTCTTTCCGATGCTGGAAAAACCGGTTATTTTGAAAAGAAAAATATCCGAAGTATTTTCCACGTGAGTACCCCCGCATACCTCGCTGTGGTATCCTTCGATTCTTATGACCCTTACCCTGTCCTCGTATTTCTCGGAAAAAAGGGCAATCGCGTCGCTCTTCAAGGCATCCTCAAGCGCAAGCTCTTCCACGGATACCCTGCGATTTTCCAGGATAGCTTCCTGGACAATCTTCTCGGCTTCCCGTATATGTGAATGCGTAAGATCATCAAAGCAGACAAAATCAAACCTGAGCCTGTCGTCGGCAACATAAGAACCTGCCTGTCTTACTCCCTTTCCCAGAATTTTTCTGAGTGCATGGTGGAGAAGATGAGTCGTGGTATGATTGGCCGAAACCTTTTTCCGGAATTCCGCATCCACTCTCAGCCAGACGTTTACTTCATTTTCCTTGAAGCAATCCGGATTGCCTTTCTCAAATTTCCCTGCATGGTATATGAGTCCGTTTTCATCTATTTTAGTGTCTGACACCCTGAAACTTATCCTGTCGTTTTCAATAATACCCCTATCGCCTGCCTGGCCTCCCTTTTCCGGATAAAAAGGGCTTTTGTCAGCAACAAGGTGGAATATCCCCTTTTTTTCGTCAAGGTAGACAGCCTTTATCCTGCCTTTTTCTTCCAGACTGCCATATCCGGTGAAAAAAGTAGCAGTCAAGGGAATATTTTCGTAAAGCGTCTTTTTCTGCATACCTGTCTCTGTTGAAAATCTTGACCTTTTTTTCTGCTCTTCAAGCGCCTTGCCGAAACCTTCCCAATCCACGGTTATATTCTGCTGGAACGCAAGTTCCTCCAGCACATCCCTTGGAACTCCGTATGTATCGTAAATTTTGAAAGCCACGCTGCCCGGCATGGTATTTTTTCTGACTTCACCAAGGAAATCCTGGAAATTTTTGGAAGCGGAATCGAGAATGAATCTGAATTTTTCTTCTTCCTCATACAGTACTTTGGATATCATCTCGCGATTCTTTTTCAGTGTAGGATAACTGCCGCCCATGATTTCTATTGGTACCTCGCTGAGCTTATAGAGAAATGGTTCATTGATGCCGAGGTGGGAACCGCTGACAGACGCCCTCCTTGCAATTCTTCTCAAAACGTATCCCCTGCCTTCGTTCGAAGGCAGGATATTGTCGTCAATCAGAAAAGTCAGGGCTCTCACGTGGTCTGCAATCCTGCGGAAAAAAACCTTACTGCTTCCGCTTTTGCCGTATTGGGAATCCGCAATGCCTTCAATGCTTTTTATAATGGGCAGAAAAAGGTCTGTCTCGTAGTTAGAATCCGTTTTCTGCAGTATCCTTGCCATGCGCTCCAGCCCCATGCCTGTATCAACGCCCCTTCTTTTAAGCGGAGCCATAGAACCGTCGCTTTGCATGTCATACTGTGGGAAAACAAGATTCCAGAATTCGAGAAACCTGTCGCATTCACAGCCGGGAAGGCACCCTGCACTGCAGGCTCTTTCCCTGCCGAAATCGAGATAAAGTTCAGTACAGGGGCCGCACGGACCTGTTTCTCCCGCAGGACCCCAGAAATTATCTTTTTTTCCGAGTGGCACTATGCGTTCTTCGGGAAGAAATTTTTTCCATATATCCCTGGTTTCTTTATCTTCGCCGTAGTAAGACACCCATACCTTTTCAACGGGCAGGCTGAGAAATTCCGAGACAAACTCGTAAGACCATTCTATTGCCTCTTTCTTAAAATAATCCCCGAAAGAAAAATTGCCAAGCATTTCAAAAAAAGTGTGGTGCCTGTTGCTTATTCCTATCTTGTCAAAATCGCTGTCTTTTCCACCGGCCCTCATGCACTTCTGGCATGTTACAGCCGTGGAATAGGGTATAGGCGCATCCGTTGCCCAGAACTTTTTGAACTGAACCATTCCTGCACTGGTAAAAAGCAGCGTTGCGTCGTCAAAAGGCACAAGCCCGCTTCCATGAACTACGGCATGCCCCCTGTCCCTGAAAAAATCGACATATGCGTCTCTTATTTTTTTGCTTTCCATTCTGTATTCTTTTATCTTGAATACCCGTCAAAATACCCGGCTATTTTTTCCATTGTCATATAAGAAAACCCTCTTCTCTTTAATGCCATAATAACAGCAGAGGGTTTCTTTTTTTTTATATTTACTTCAAAAAATTTTCTGGCCGCCTCAAATTCTTTTTGAAAATCAAAATTTTCTTTGATATCCTCCACCACATTTTCCCTGATCTTCCGACGGTTCAAAGATTCAATTATGAAATGGTAGCCTTTTCCCTTGTTTATTAGCCTTTTTACAACTGAATCCGCAAGCATACGGTCATCGACATATTTTTTACTTATCAATTCATCCAGGATTTCTTCCTCTTCCGCGGATGAGATGCAGGGATGAATTCTTTCCCTGATTTCCTCTTCGGAACAGGCTTTTCTTGCAAGCATTTTCAAAACTTCACAATATAGTTTTTTATTTTTCACCTTTCAAAAGAAGAAGCCTGACATTTGCATTCTGCATGACCCTCAGCCTCACGTCTCTGTCAGCCGGAATTTTCTTGACTATGTCTCTGTAGTCAGCCAACCCCTTGATATTGCTTCCGTCTATGCCGAGAATTACCGTCCCGGCAGAAATCCCTGATTCATAAGCCGCTGAATCTTCTTCAACCATAGTAACAACAACTCCGGAACTTTCATCAATTCTCAGCCTTTCTTTTATTTCATCTGTAATGGCAGAAACCTTGATACCTCTCCACGAAACTCCGTCTTTCATAGTGGCAAGCTGTTCGTCAGGCGGCATTTCGGCTATCATGAGGCTCAGCGGAACTTCTTTTTTATCTCTCCAGACAACTATTCTGACTTTTTTACCCACAGGCGTATCCGCCACCTTCATCTGGAGGTCCTTCATGTCTTCAATATCTTTTCCGTCAAAACTTAATATTACGTCTTCTTCCTTTATTCCAGCTTTGGACGCCGGCGTATCGGCCATTACCTGCGCAACAAGCGCTCCTTTTGTATCCCGAAGCCCGAGATTTTTTGCCAGGTCTTCATCAAGAGGATGCAAAACAACGCCGAGATATCCCCGCACAACCTTGCCCTTGTCACGCAGTTCCGTGAAAACGTGTTTTGCCATGTTTACAGGGATGGCAAAACCTATGTTCGAGGCAACCTGTGGAGAAACTATAAATGTATTTATGCCTATCACTTCTGCATTTATGTTTACAAGAGGGCCGCCTGAATTCCCCGGGTTAATAGCGGCATCGGTCTGAATAAAATCTTCGTACTGGGTAATGCCGAAACCGCTTCTTCCTTTTGCGCTTACAACTCCCACGGTAACCGTTGCAGACAAACCCATGGGATTGCCTATAGCCATGACCCATTCTCCAGGTTCTATTGCGTCTGAATCTCCCAGCCTTACAGAAGGAAGCAGTTCTTTCGCTTCAATTTTTATAAGCGCAAGGTCTGTTTTGGAATCATTCCCGATAACCCTGGCTTCGTACTTGTGGGTTCCGTCATTAAGAGTTACAAGTATCTTATCCACATCCCTGATTACATGGTAATTTGTAATTATGTAGCCTTTTTCATCCACGATGAACCCGGAACCAAGCCCATGCTGTTTCTTTTCAAGAGTCCTCGGCTGTTGTCTTCTCGGAGTTCCGAAAAAATCTTCGAAGGGCGACCTGAAAAAACCTTCAAAATCTCCGAATGGGTCCCAATAGCGCTGGGTTACAGTTTTTTCTGTTGTTATCTGGACCACGGAAGGTTTAACCGCTTTTGCAATGTTTACAAAAGAATTCTGAAGGTTGACTATTTCCGTTCCTGCGCTTGTAAATACATAAGGAGTCTGTGTGCGCCGAAATTTTCCGAAAGCATAATTATTTATTCTTGAAGAAATATAAAAACCAAGCAAGAAAATCAAGAGCCCTATGGTTATGCCGGACACAAAATACCTCTTTTTCATGATATCCTCCTTTGAAAAAATTTGATTTTTCCCGTATGTGTTTCAAATCTCGAAACAAAATGCAGAAAAAATTCTGTGCATTTTATATTTAGACGCAAAAAAGAAAAAAAAGTTTTATTTTTTTACCTTCACCCACCGTTTTTTTGAAACGGACTCTTCTACAGAAGTCAAAACTTCATGGCATTTTACCCCGTCGTAAAAATTCGGCACGGGATTCTTACCTTTTGCCAGTGAGCTGAACATATCCGCCACCATGTTGACGAAAGATTCTCCGTAACCTATTATATGTCCTGCAGGCCACCAGTTGGCTGAATATGGATGAGATGCATCAGTGGCAAGAATAGTCCTGAATCCCTGCGCATAGTCAGGGTCTTCGGTGCTGTAATACTGAAGTTCGTTAAGATTTTCAAGGCTGAAAAGGATACTGCCTTTGCTCCCGTTGATTTCAAAACGCTGTCCGTTCTTCCGGCCTGCGGCAAAGCGCGTGGCTTCAAAAGACCCGAGGGCTCCGTTGCTGAATCTGGCAAGAAAAAGAGTCGCATCATCCACTGTGACCTTGCCCTTTTTTTCGGATTTTGCCTTATCCTTGAGCCCTGTTTCAAGAACACCCGTTTCTTTTAAAAGAGGCCTTACCTTTATGAAAGTCTCGCTCATTCCCGCAACCTCGTCGAATTCTCCCACAAGGTACCTCGCCATGTCTATCAAATGGGCGTTAAGGTCTCCATGGGCGCCGCTCCCTGCAACTTTCCTGTCCATTCTCCAGACCAGCGGAAATTGAGGGTCAAGAATCCAGTCCTGCAGATAGACCGCCCTCATATGGTAGATTTTACCTATCTTGCCGGAATCTATAAGCTTTTTTGCAAGCCCGATAGCAGGCAGTTTCCTGTAATTGAAACATATGGCATGCCTGACTCCGTGCTTTTCCACGGCCTCAAGCATTTTATATGAGTCTTTAAGCGAGGCAGCAAGAGGTTTTTCGCAAAAAACAGCTTTTCCTTCTTCAGCAGCTCTCAAAGCTATCTCCTTATGTGCGTCTGGAGGGCTTGTTATATCAATAATATCTACGTCATTCCTCTTTACTACCTTTCTCCAGTCAGTCTCGCTTTCTTCCCATCCGAACTTTTCCATTGCAGTTTTCAGAGGTCCCTCAGACCTTCCGCATATAACCTTCATTACAGGCTTCACGGGCAGGTCAAAAAAAAGACCTGCATCCTTGTATGCATGCGAGTGGGCCTTGCCCATGAATTTATAACCGATAAGTCCTATTCTGATTTCTTTCATGATTTTCTCCTTTTGCCTTATTAGCGCGAAGAAAACTCACTTTTGGCTTTTGCACATTGATATTTTTTCTAATTCGGATGATATTTATTGTTGATGCGGAAATTTCAACTATTAATTTACTGAAGCGGTCACATTAAAACAGGTATCGTCTTTCATGCTTTTTTAGGTTTCAAACCTGCTATTTCCCTCACTTTTGACTCTATCTCGGTGTAAAGCTTTTCATCCTGCTTCAACTGTTCCATCGTATTTTCAAGACCCTGTCCTATTGAATTTCCTCCATACTGGATATAACTGCCTTTCTTTTCAAGAATCTTATAAAAGAGAGCGGCATTAATCAGGGAGCTTTCCCTGCTGATACCCTTTCCGTAATATATATCAAGCTCTGCTTCCTTGAATGGCGGAGCCACCTTGTTCTTTACCACTTTAACTCTTACCCTGTTGCCAATCATTTCGGTTCCGCTTTTTATACTCTCTATCCTTCGGACTTCCAGCCTCACAGAAGAATAGAATTTAAGAGCTCTTCCTCCGGGTGTGGTTTCAGGATTTCCGAAAAATACGCCTATTTTTTCCCTTATCTGGTTAATGAAAATAGCCGAAGTCTTTGATTTGCTTATATATCCCGTAAGTTTCCTTAAAGCCTGAGACATGAGCCTTGCCTGCAAGCCCATGACGCTTTCCCCCATTTCTCCTTCAAGCTCAGCCTTCGGCACAAGGGCTGCAACAGAATCCACAACGACCACGTCTACGCCATTGCTTCTTATGAGGGATTCCGCAATTTCGAGAGCCTGTTCACCGTTATCAGGCTGGCTGACAAGCATGTCCTCAATATTTACACCGAGTTTTTTCGCATAGCCCGGGTCAACCGCATGTTCGGCATCTATAAAAGCCACCTGCCCTCCCTGTTTCTGTGATTCAGCAAGGATGTGAAGGGCAAGGGTAGTTTTACCCGAAGACTCAGGCCCGAAAATTTCTGTCACCCGGCCTCTCGGAATACCCCCGACTCCCAGCGCAATATCGAGAGAAATAGCGCCCGTGGGAATAACAGGAACATCTACATTGCTTTTTTCCCCAAGCCTCATTATGGCGCCTTTCCCGAAATCCTTTTCTATCTGGCTTATAGCTACATCAAGTGCTTTTTCCTTATCCATTATGTTTTTCCCCCTCTCTGCAAACACTGTTTTTAATATAATCAATATAACACTTCAGGAGACTTTCCGTCAAATAAAAAATTCCAGGGCAACCACTGCCAAAAACAGAAGAAAATCATTTTGGAAAAAGCCTATTGCCCGTATGACAAGCCTAAAGGAATTTTTAAAAGTGTCCTGTAAATAGTACTCTTGCCTGTCAATATACTCTGTATAAGCTCGATTCCTTCCGCCCGCATGGCGCCGAAAAGATAGTCTCCATAAGTTTCTTTCAATTCCGATATCAGTGAAAGATTCGGAGTCGATTTGAACCTCGCTACCGTGATATGTTCCTTGAACCTGTTTTCCCTTGGAAATCCGAGCAGTTCAAGCTCTTTTTCAATCTCCCTGTTCAAACTCCTGAGGTGTCCTTTCGAATCAGCTCCAACCCATAAAACTCTTATATCTTTTCCATCGGGAAATCCACCTAAACCTTTTATCTCTAAATTGAAAGGTTCAAAACCGCTGCAGAGTCCTGACAGGACGTTTTTAACAGCTTCAAGCCTGTTTTCTTCAACCTCTCCCATGAATTTCAGGGTCAAATGAAGGTTTTCAGGAAGAACAATCCTCGCTTCTTTTATCTTGTGCGACAGTTTCTGTGTGACACCGTCAATATTCCGTCTTATATCTTCATTAATCCTTATCCCCGTAAAAAGTCTCATATTGAATTCCTCATACAACATGAAAACCGGAAATTTTACATGCGAATTAAATTAAAAGTGGCATAAACATAAAAGCCCCCTTCCGGCATCCAGGGGGCTTCTATGGAACTTATTAAACTACCTGCCTTCCGTTTATTTTCCCTTCAGCCAGGGCATCATTTCACGCATCTTTTTGCCGACTTTCTCTATGAGATGTTCCTCGGACTGCCTCAGGAGAGCATTGAAAACGGGCCTGCCGACCACATTCTCGGTAATCCACTCTCTCGCGAAGCTGCCGTTCTGGACATCTTCGAGGACATACTTCATGTTTTCCTTTACCTCCTCATCTATAACCATAGGCCCTCTTGTCATGTCCCCGTATTCGGCGGTATCGCTCACGACTTTTCTCATACCCTGTATGCCGCGCGAGTTGATGAGGTCCACGATGAGCTTAAGTTCGTGGCAGGTTTCGTAATAGGCGACCTCAGGCTGGTATCCTGCTTCAACAAGCGTCTCAAAAGCATACTTGATCAACTGGGTAACGCCACCGCACAGAATCGCCTGTTCTCCGAAAAGGTCTGTCTCTGTCTCTTCCTTGAAAGTCGTTTCCACAACTCCGCACCTTGTTCCTCCGAGCCCTTTTGCATAGGCAAGCGCAACATTCATGGCTTTGCCTGTAAAATCCTGTTCAACGGCTACCAGGCATGGAACACCGTTTCCCTGTTCAAACTGGTCCCTCAAAAGGTCTCCCGGACCCTTGGGAGCAACCATGAAAACATCAACATTCTTCGGCGGCACCACCTGGTTGAAAAGGATGGAAAAACCGTGGGCAAAACCGAGGGCTTTTCCTTCCTTGAGATTCGGCATAATGGAATCCCTGTAAACTATCGGCTGCAGATTGTCCTGAACCAGAACCATCAACACATCAGATTTCCTGGTAACATCAGCAATCGACATAGGTGTAAACCCGTCTTTTTTTGCAGTCTTGTAATTATTCGTACCTTCCAGTTCACTTACAAGAACTTCTACTCCGCTGTCCCTGAGATTCAGCGCATGCGCCCTGCCCTGGCTGC